>Ga0182015_10004337_pt1 | contig 15350 bp, 15 predicted proteins | sample 712P3MmetaG_FD_120478 | JGI IMG/M metagenome (GOLD analysis project Ga0182015, IMG submission 120478) | Permafrost microbial communities from Stordalen Mire, Sweden - 712P3M metaG | ecosystem: Environmental > Terrestrial > Soil > Wetlands > Permafrost | place: Sweden: Stordalen | collected...
ATGACTTTATTTGCCTTGATGGCTTTCTGGATCGGCTCAGGCAGCTTGTCGAAGTAATTGTCGGTTGCACTTTGGCTGTCGAAATTGAGGACGGGCGCCAGGATCTTCTTGATGTCGTCGGCCTTGATGGGAGGAATCGGCCCATTGAACAAGAGCGCTATGGAGGTGCCACCGGGCGCGTTGGAGTTGGAGTTCTGCGGCCGGTTGACGGGGTTCACCCCGCCTATGCCAACCTGCACGTGATCTTTCCAGCTTCCCCGGTTGGCGCCTTTCATACCACCGTTGATCTCGAACACGATTTTGTCGCTTTCGATGTTCAAATGGGTGATCTGCACCAAGTCCCCTACGCGCGCGGCGGCTCCAAACTCCCGGTTGGCTTGATCCCAGAACTGCTTGTCCCACTGGCCGGTGCTGTCAATCGGCAGCGGCTTCTTGGAGCGCGGAAGAAGGGCCTTCACCGTGGCGTACTCGGACATCAGGCCGCGCAGAATCTCGATACGGTCGTCGTCAGTGAGCTTTGGGTCGGCGCCGGCCGCGAGCGGCGCGAGGGTGGAAAACAGAAGACAGGCCGCGGGCGGCAAAAGGTAGCAGGTTGCTCGGCGCGTACGGATCATACTTCCTCCGGCGGGGATGTTTCCTGATGCTGGATGGGGGCTTTTCCGACATAGAAGAACAGGCCGATTGCGACGGCGGTGGTGAGCAAGCCGCCTTCCGGGCCGTAGGCGCCTCCGCTCCAGCGTTCTCCGAGTCTCCAATGCATCGCGTAGCCTGTGACATCCATTGTAAACCCGCTGAGATTGACGCCGAGCAAGGGCAGGGCCCAGTTCCAGCCGAAGTGCAGTCCGATGGGCAGCCAAAGATCGCCGCTGCGAAGGTAGGCGAAGCCGAGCACCACGCCCCACAGGATGGTGTTTGTCAGCGCGAGCGGGCCGAAGTTCAGATTCTGCGAGTGGGCCAGGCCGAACAGGACGGCGACGGGAAGAATGGTCGCGAAGGGGCCAATACCTTTCACCAGCACTTGAAAGCCATAGCCGCGAAACAGCATTTCTTCACCGACAGCGCCGAACAGGAGCAGTATGGAAACGAAGAGCATGGAGGGCCAGCGGAAGTGTTCGTTCGGAACGGACTCGAGATCTGCTCCGCGCAGCACCAGCGGAATCACGACCACCACCATTGCCGCGCCAATACCGCCCAATACCCCGAAGGATAGATTGCGTCGGGAAGCGGCGGTCCAGCCCAGGCCGATATCGGCTAGTCTTCCGCGTTCGTAAATGCGGACCGCGAGCGTATTGGCGACGGCGGCGGCGGCGAACGTGCCCAGGGTTGAGATGACGAAGACCGGCGCGCCGATCAAGGCGATGATGATCGGAAAAACAAAATAGTAGCCCAGCGCCGCGATCAGAGCGAACACGCCCACGCGCAAGGCCAGACCCAGCAGTTTCTGGCGCCGGGCGGCGGTGGAGACTGGCGGCGAGGGTTGCAATCCTCAATGTTAATCGAATAAGGAAATACCGGCGATGCCGGACGCTCCTGCGGCAATGCAAGCCGCGGCGTTTTCACGCGTGACCCCGCCCAATGCGTAGACCGGCAGACGGACGCTGGCGGCGGCTTCTCGAAAAGCTTGGATGCCGATGGGCGCGAGGGATTTCGTGGGACTCGGGAAAACTGGCCCGTACACCGCGAAATCGGCGCCCTCGCGTTCGGCCGCGCGCAGTTCTTCGATGGTGTGGCAGGAGACACCGATCAAGAAGCCCGCGGGTGTGATCCGGCGAATCGTGTCCGGCGCCATCGATCCGGCGGGCAGATGTACCCCGTGTGCACCACAGGCCAGCGCGACATCGGTGCGCTTGTTCACCAGAATCCGGCTCCTTTGTGCAACTCGCCTGATCCTTGCCACCAAATCACTCAGCGCTCGCGCGGAAAGCTCTTTGGCGCGAATCTGAATCATCTCGACGCCATCGGCGGCGGCGCGCGTGGCCACTTCGAGCGAATCGGTAATGCAGTAGCGCTTCATATGTCTGTACTACTTCAGAGGACCCGCAGGCCGGCGCGGGGGAACTCGATCACCCATTCCTTCACACCATTGTGTTGCTCGAGAACGTCCGGCGGCACTTCCACGGCGATCTCGCCTGAAAACTCCAGACGCACTCGCTCGGGCTTCTCCACCGTGCGAAGCAGCGTGGCGGGGATCTGATTGAACGCCGGGCGGCCATTGTGGGGCGCCACGGAAAGCTGATCGGGCCGGACATACAACCACACTTGGTCGCCAATCAGCCGGCCGGGGAAATAGGGACCCGCCAGCTCGAAATCCTGATAACGCAGCCGGCTGGTATTGCGGCCCGGATCAAGCGACCGGATCTCCACGGGCAAGACGTTGTAGAGTCCCAGCAATCGCGCGACATCCGCATTGGCAGGCTGTTCACAGACTTTACGTGGCGTTCCGCTCTGCACCGCGCGGCCTTCGCGCAGCACGATCATCTCGTCGGCCAGTGTAAGGCATTCTTCGGTGTCGTGCGTGACCAGCAAGATGGGCGTTCCAAACTCCTGCCGAACCTGCCGGAGCACGGAATAGAGCTCGGCTCTGAGCGGAGCATCCAGACCGCGCGTGGGTTCGTCCAGCAACAAGACGCGCGACGCTCCGATCAATGCACGGGCGATGGAACAACGCTGTTTCTGTCCGCCCGAAAGCTGATAGGGCCTGTGCCCGGCGACTTCGCCCAAGTGGAATTTCTCAAGCATCTCGGTCACCTTGCGGTGCCGGCCGAGCCTCGGCGCGCGCTCGGCCGCGAACTCCAGGTTTTGCCGCAGCGTCATGTGCGGGAAAAGCGCGTAGTTTTGAAAAACGTATCCACAGTGGCGCGATCTGGGAGGCAGATGCACACGCGCGGCGCCGTCGAACAGAATCTGGTCGTCAAGCAGGATGCGGCCTTCATCGGGGTGCACGAAGCCGGCGATGGAGTCGAGCGTCAGCGTTTTTCCGGCCCCGCTCGAACCAAACAGCACCGTCACTCCGGCTGCGGCGTGAAATTCGAGATCGAGCGAAAAACCGGCGGAATCGGGGCCTGGAGCGTACTGCTTGCGAATCCGGGCCTGGATCATAAAGCAGTCTGGCGAGGTCCGAAGGGGTTGGAGGTGAGGCGATTCGCTAGTGTGAGAATGACGAGCGCGATCACAGAGATGATGAGCACCAGGACGCGAGCGGGTCCGCCGTTGCCTGATTCCACGGCGTCGAAGATTGCGATGGAAACCGTTTGGGTGCGGCCTGGAATATCGCCGGCGATCATGAGCGTGACGCCGAAATCACCCAGCGATCGGGCGAAGGCCAGCGCGGCCGCGGCAAGTATGGACCGCCTCACCAGCGGCAGGGTCACTCTCCAGAACAGCCGCAGTTCGGTGGCGCCCAGGTTGCGCGCCGCGCGTTCGTACGATCGATCGACGTTTTCGAAAGCAGCTCGGGCGGACTTTACCAGCAGCGGCGTGGAATGAAACAGCGAGGCCACCACCGCCGCCTGCCAGGTGAAGACCAGCGGCCCACCGAACAGCCATTCATAGAGGTGGCCGATGGGACTGGCTCGGCCGAGCAAGACCAGCAGATAGTAGCCCAGGACGGTCGGCGGCAGCACCAGCGGCAGAGTGACTGCGGCATCCAAAACTTCTTTGCCGCGAAACGACCGGTTCGCCAAAGTCCATGCCAGCCACAGCCCGATCGCGAGCGCGATTGCGGTGGAAATCACGGCCACGCGCAAGCTGAGCCACAGCGGAAACCAATCGATGGGCATGGAGATATTTCATGTTAGCGCAGGGCGGGCTGAAACATGCCGATGGTTTTACGTTCTACTGCGGGCTAACATCCGCAATGTGCGTGGCGATCCACCACTGATTGCCAAACGCGTCTTCCACGCCGCCCATGCGGTCGCCCTGGGGCTGGTCCGCCGGCTCGCGAAGCGACTTCGCGCCCGCTTGGATAGCCCGCTGATAGACCGCGTCGACGTCCTCCATGTAAAGGTGAAGCATACCCGGAAAGTTTTTCCCGCCGGCCCCGCCCTCGCCCATCATCACGGTTGAATCGCCAATCTTGATCTCGGCGTGTTGCACGGTTCCATCCGGCCGCTTGGAAAGGTAAACTTCGGTAGCGCCAAACGCCTGCTTCGCAAATTCGATAAGCTTGGCCACGCCGGGAACCACGAGATACGGGGTTACGGTGTGGTGGCCCTCGGGAATCGGTTTTACTTTCGTTGTCATGCAGCCATTGTGCGCCGAATCACCGCCGCCCGTATTGTAAAAATTTGGACCCGGGAGAGTTCAGTCCAGCGGCACGTGATTGCGATGCGGCGTCCGGTGCGCGAGATAGGCGGACGGATTGATGCCGGAGAACGCGCGGAAGTCATGAATGAAGTGGGCCTGATCGAAGTAGCCGCAATCGAGGGCGACATTGGCCCATTCGACGTTCTTGCGGCCTTCCATGCGGTCCAGGGCCCGGTGGAAGCGCCGGATACGGCAAAACACTTTGGGAGTGAATCCGGTTTCGTCGCGAAATACCTGGATGAATCGTTTGGGGCTCAGGCCAATCTGTTCGCTCACCGACGCCATGGTTGTCATGTGCGGCGCAGCCATGAACCGGCGCAAGGCGAATCCCACGGCGCCATGGTGATCCAAGCCGTGGTGATCGAATCCTCGCGTGAGTTCGGCCAACAGGAATTGCTCCAGAATCTCGAAACGAGCTTCATTCGTCGCGGCCTCGAGCAGTCGATCGCGCAGATCGATCGCCGCTCTTCCCCATAGTGCGTCGAGTGACACGGTGGTGTCGCGCAACTCGCCAGCCGGTCTCCGCAGGAACGGGAACGCGCCGCCCGGCCGGAAATGTACACCCATCACGCAGGCCTGCTGCGCGGTGCCGACGACCTGGTACTGCGAGTGGGCGCCCGAGAGCAGCGCTCCGCGAAAGGTCTGGCAGCGATCGGTGTCGTCGCGATCGTAGACGCTGGACCGGTCTTCGAGCAAATTGATCACGATCTGCATTTCACCAGTAGGCAGAATCCGTTCCTTGGCGTGGGGTTGCGTGTAGCCTTCGTAGAGCCACAGCAAGTGCACGAATTGCGAGAGCGGCGGGCCCGGAACGTACCTTAGGAAGAGCATTACCAGCTCCTCCAGCTTCCCAGATTTGGCGATTACATACCTGAGGCACGCAACCGTGATCTAGTCGTAACCATAAAAGTCCGAATCTCGCATACCCGTGACGGAGCCGTCCGGGTGCTTGTAGAAGCCGTCGAGGGCTACGCTCTTAGCGCCCGGTAGCCATGACCACTTCAGAAAGCCTTGCACAACAACTCTAAGTGTGCCGTCTTCCCGCGGTTCGACGATAACTGAAAATGCACCCTTGCGGGTACCCAGCGCCACCTCTTCGCTTGGTTCGCTTGTCATCTGAGCCAGGCGTGAAAAAGGAAGCACCCTAAGCTCGCGTGCGCTAGCCTTCACCATCTGGCGAAACACTTGCGATCGGTTCATTTTCAACCCTGCACGGGAGTTATCGTACCCCACGTTGCGTGCGCCGCGCATATGGCGCCCAAATTTTGGTCAATCCGGGGCAGGGTCTGGCTGTCTCTGGTACAATGTCGGATAGATGTTTGCTTTTCCTCCGCGTTCGCGGATGAAAGTTCCCGCTCCCGGTCCCTGCTTGTTTCGCTACGTACGTCGCGACTTATGTGGCAATCAGGCCTCTCCTGCTGTTTCAGCATGCAATTAAGCCACTTCATTTTGGAATGAAACTCAGCGTTCAGATTACTCGCGGCATCGAATCCTTGTTCGGCACTCGCGACGAAAACATCCGCGTTCTCGAGAGTGGACTGAAGGTCACCGCCAGCCTGCTGAACGATTCGCTCGAAATCGAAGGCGCCGAACCGGACGTGATTCGCGCCGCCAGCATTCTCGAGGATTATGTCAGTTTAGTGAAAGAAGGCCAGAGCTTCGCGAATGGCGACTTGAACAGTTATCTGCGGGTGGTCACCGCCGACCCCGAGGTCACTCTGCGCAGCCTGGTTCACAGCGGGCGTCAGCGGAATTTCGGAAAGAAGACGCTCGCGCCCAAGACCGTGAACCAGCGCCGCTACGTGGAAGCCATCGAGCGGCACGACCTGGTTTTTGGCGTCGGACCGGCGGGCACCGGAAAAACATATCTCGCCGTGGCCATGGCGGTTTCGGCGCTACTGAGCAAGCGCGTCTCGCGCATCGTGCTTACGCGTCCGGCCGTGGAAGCAGGCGAGCGCCTCGGATTCCTGCCCGGCAATCTCCAGGAAAAAGTCGATCCGTATCTGCGCCCGCTCTACGATGCCCTGTACGACATGCTGGAAGCCGACCGGGTGGAGAAGTTGCTGGAGCGGGCCGTCATTGAAGTGGCGCCCATCGCGTTCATGCGCGGCCGCACGCTCAACGACAGTTTCATCATTCTGGACGAAGCGCAGAACAGCACCGCTGAACAGATGAAGATGGTGCTGACGCGCCAGGGCTTCAACTCCAAGATGGTGGTCACGGGCGATCTCACGCAGATCGACCTGCCGTCCGGAAAACGCAGCGGGCTGAGCGATGCCGTGGAGGTGCTGCGCGGCGTGGAAGGAATCAGCTTTGTCTATTTCGACGAACGCGACGTCGTTCGCCATATCCTGGTGCAGAGGATCGTAAAAGCCTACGAGCGCCATCAGGAAGCCATCGGCGCTGGCCGCCAGCTGGCGTTAAGACTCACCGAACCCGCCGAGGCCGCGCTGCCGGCCACGCTTCCCGGAACTGACGCGCCGCTCCCGGTTGCGCCCGCGGAAAACCGCGAGATTCCACTGGTTTAAGAATACCTGCCATGCCTCAAGAGCAGACCACTCTGCTATTCCATTCGGGCACTCCGGGCCTTGAGCGGGGCTTTTCACGGCGGCAGGCGCGCGCGTTTGCCAAACGTTTGGAGTCGGAAGTTACACGCGGACGGCCTTTCACCTGCCTGATCGCGGGAGATGCGGAGGTGCGGCGGCTGAACCGTGATTTTCGTAAGGATGACCGCGCTACGGATGTGCTGTCGTTTCCGTCCCGGCAGTCGCTTGGTTTCCTGGGCGACGTTGCTATTTCGTTCGAGCATGCCAAGCGCCAGGCCGCCGAGTACGGGCACCCGGTTGGCCGGGAAATCGAGATCCTGATGCTGCATGGCGTTCTGCATTTGCTCGGCATGGATCACGAGAAAGACCGCGGTCAAATGGCTCGGGCTGAAAATAAGTGGCGCGCGGCGCTGGGACTGCCCAACGGCCTGATCGCGAGGGTGCGGGCATGACGTGGTTCGCTGTGGGCGCCACCGTCGTCTGGGCCGTACTGCTGTGTGTCATCACGGTGGTTCAAGTCCTGTACACGGAATCGTTGCGCCTGCGGTCGCGCGATCTGCCCGCGCTCCAATTCTTCAAGGAGACTCTGGAAGATCGCATCGGGGTGCAGGGCGACGACGGCGTGCTGGCGTTTTCGCTGATCAAGCACACCTTGATACTGCTGCTGGGCGTTTGCTTTCTGGCCACGCGCGAGGGCGAGCCGGCGCCCTGGCAGAACCTTTTTGAAGCAGCGCTCTTCGCCTGGCTCACCATGCTGCTCTCCACCTATGTTCTGGCCCAGGTGCTGTACCGCAAAACCAGCGGCCGCTGGCTGCTTCCGCTCGCTCCCGTGCTGCGGGTGTGCGCGCTGCTGGTGCGCCCGCTCACCGCGGTGCTCGGCTTCTTCCAGTCCCTTGTTGAGCTCTCCAAGCCTGCCGCAACCAATGAAGAGAGCCCCAGCCCGGCACAGGACATTGAGGCGCTAATCTCGGCCGGTGAAGAGGAAGGCCTCATCGAGAAAGACGATCGAAAACTCATTGAGTCCGTGGTTGCATTTGGCGACAAGACCGTCCGCGAGGTCATGACGCCGCGTCCCAAAATGGTGGCGATCGACGCGAACCGCTCGCTCGAGGACCTGCGCGAGCTGGTGATTCACGAGCAATATTCGCGCATTCCCGTTTATGACCAAAGCATCGACAACATCATCGGTTTCGTGCACGTGCGCGACATGTTCGAGCTCGACGAAGCCGATCGCCAAGGCCGCCGCGTCCGGGAACTAACGCGCCCCATCCGGTTGATTCCCGAAACCAAGCCGGTGAACGATCTGCTTCGCGAGATGCAGCACGACGGCGCCCACATGGCCATCGTCATTGACGAATACGGCAATGCGGCGGGTCTGGCGACCATGGAAGACATGGTGGAGGAAATCCTGGGCGAAATTCACGACGAGCACGAGCCCGAGCGCGACGTGCAAAAGCAGCCCGACGGCAGCTTCGTGGTGGCGGGCAGCCTGGATCTGGACCGCTTGCACGATCTGCTGGAGTTCCGCCCGCCGGAAGAGACCGAGTCCACCACCATCGGCGGCCTGGTTACGGAATGGCTGGGGCACGTGCCGCACGTCGGCGAGGTCATCGAGCGCGATGGAATCCGCCTGGAAGTTCTGGCCGGCGACGAGCTGAAAGTGGAGCAAGTGCGCGTATCGAAAGTGGCCCCGGAAACCGTGCCCGAGACCCGAGCATGAGCGAATTCCGCTCGGGGTTCGCTTCGCTGATCGGCCGGCCCAACGCAGGGAAATCGACGCTGTTGAACGCGCTCATCGGCGAAAAGCTGGCCATCGTTTCCGATAAGCCGCAGACCACCCGCACCACCATTCAAGGGGTGGTGAATCTGCCCGGCGCGCAAGTGGTTTTTGTCGACACGCCCGGCATTCATAAGTCGACCACGCTGTTCAACCGGCGCATGATGGAGACCGTGCGGACAGCGCTGCAGGATCGCGACGTCCTGCTCTATGTGGCCGACGCATCCATTCCCTTCTCCACCGAAGATGCCGAGGCCGTGTCCGTGCTGAAGGACCTGTCTACGCCCGTCTTTCTGCTGGCCAACAAAATCGACCGCGTGCAAGACAAGCGCAAGCTGCTGCCGTTCATCGAGCAATACAAAACGATCCGGGAGTTCGACGAATACCTCCCGGTTTCAGCCACCACCGGGGAGGGCCTGGATCGCGTGCGCGAAGCTATCGTTTCGCGTCTTCCGGAAGGGCCGGCCTATTTCCCGGCCGACCATCTGACCGATCAACCCGAGCGATTTCTGGCGGCTGAAATGATCCGCGAGCAAATCCTCCGCCACACTCGCCAAGAGGTGCCTCATTCCGTGGCCGTGCTGATCGACCGCTGGGAGGAATCGTCGAAGATCACCAAAATCGCCGCGACCATCTACGTCGAACGCGACGGTCAGAAGGCTATCGTCATCGGCGCGGGCGGCGCGGCTCTCAAGAAAATCGGCACGCTGGCGCGCTATGAAATTGAAAAGATGGTGGGGCACAAGGTCTTTCTAGAACTGTTTGTCAAAGTGCAAAAGGACTGGCGCGAAAATCCCGCGTTTCTTAATGCCATTGACTGGCGATCCATGCGGGGGGAGAATTAAACTCGCATGCGACTCTTTTCTCTTGCGATCTTGTTTGCTCTGCTCCTGACGCCCCTGCTGGCTCAAAAGGACAAGACGCCGGTCACCGACGACATAATTGTGGATCAGGTCAAGGTGAGGCTGGCGGACGATTCCGAGGTGGGAGGCCAGCCCATCAACGTGGATGCCCACGGCGGCACGGTGGTGCTCACCGGCAAGGTGACCCACGACAAGTTGAGGGAAAAAGCCGAGAAGATAGCCAAGAAGGTAAAAGGCGTGATTGGCGTGGACAACAAGCTGGTGGTCAGCCCAAATTGACGGCGTTTAGATCACGGCCCCCGCGTTTACGTTTCTTGACACTTCGCAAGTAACCGCCGTAAGTAGTTCATCGCCCAGTAGTAGTGATGAAAGTGTGCGCCATGTTGGCCAGTGTGTTGATCGCCGTGTTGGTGGGCTTCGCGCAAGCTCCGCCGGCGCTGAAATCGGTGATCGGCGAAGTGACTTCCATCGATGGCGCGGGCAAGCAAATCAAGTTAAAGGCCGATGACGGCGCGGTCTACACGGTCACTCTGAGCGATAGCACGTCATTTCTCCGCATCCCGCCGGGTGAAAAGGATGTCAAGAAGGCGACCAAAATCGTGTTTTCGGATGTGGCGGTGGGTGACCGCGCACTGGCCCGAGTGCCGCTTGAGGAAGGCGCTACCACCGTCCCCGCGCGCACTCTGGTCATCATGACCAAGGCCGATCTGGCCCAGAAACATCAGCACGACCAGGCAGAATGGCAGACACGCGGTGTGGTTGGCACGGTGTCCGCGCTGAACGCGGCTAGCAAGGAAGTCACGATCACAACGCGGGGCCGCGAGCCGAAGACCATCGTGATTGACGCGTCGGCAGCCGATTTCCGGCGTTACGCGCCTGATTCGGTCAAATTCGCGGATGCCAAGCCCAGCTCGTTTACCGAGCTGCAGGCTGGCGACATTGTGCGCGCTCTCGGCGACAAGAACGAGGACGGAACGCACCTGAAAGCCGAGGAACTGATTTCAGGAGCCTTCCAGACGCTGGCCGGCACGGTTGAATCCGTGGATGCTGCGGCCAATACCGTCCAACTCACGAACCTGCAAACCAAGAAGCCGCTGGTGGTTCACATCAACCAAGGCACCCTGTTGCGACGCCTGGATCCCGTGGTGGCAGCGGCGCTCGCTCGGCGGCTTCGGCCTGATTCGGCCGGTGGTGGTGGCCCTGGCGGGGCGGCGGGCGGGCCAGGAGCGGCTGGTGGTCCAGCAGCGGGGGAGCGTCCAGCGGGCGTACCCGGTGGCCCGGGCGGTTTTCGCGGACCCGGCGGCGGCGCGGGCGCCAACGGCGATCTCCAGCAGGTGCTCGAACGGATGCCGCAGCTGGCGCTTTCGGAGTTGAAAAAAGGCGATGCGGTGATCGTCTCCAGTTCGAGAGGCCCCGACGATTCTTCGGTCACCGCCTTTGCGTTTGTCGCAGGCGTGGAACCTTTCCTGGCGGCTGCTCCGCGCACCGGTGGACAAGTGAACTTAGGATCTTGGAATCTCGAGGTCGGCGGCGGGCCGGAGGAATGATCCCGGTAGACCGATAACAAAGGTACGAAATGAAACCCCTACTGTGGCTCCTCCTGCTGTTGTTGACCCTATTGTCGCCGCTGACTCTCCTGACGCCAAAGCTCGATGCCCAATCGTCCGCCACCGTGCATGGCGCAGTCAGCGACGAATCCGGCGCGGTGATTCCGGGCGCCAAGGTCACGGTGTCCAATGCCGCGGGCCCGGTGAAATCGGGAACCGCGGGCGACGACGGCAACTATTCGATCACTGGCCTCGCGCCCGGCAAGTACAGCGTCCAGGCTACTTCGCCCGGGCTGCAACAAATCCAGCCCTTCGCGGTCGATCTGACAGCGTCGCCAACCGTGACGGCCAACATACAGTTGCAGGTGGCCGCCGAAAAGCAGGAAGTGACGGTGCAAGAAAACCCCGGACCCCAAATCAGTGTCGACCCTTCGCAAAATGCGGGCGCCCTAATCTTGCGGGGAGCGGATTTGCAGGCGCTGTCGGACGATCCCGATGATTTGCAGGCCGATTTACAAGCTCTGGCCGGACCATCCGCGGGACCGAGCGGAGGGCAGATCTACATCGACGGCTTTACTGGCGGCACGCTGCCGAGCAAAGACTCCATCCGCGAGATCCGCATCAATCAGAACCCGTTTTCGGCCGAGTACGACAAACTCGGGTACGGACGCATCGAGATCCTGACCAAGCCAGGGACCGACAAGTTGCACGGCAACGTCAACGTTGACTTCGGCGATGGCATCTGGGATGCGCGAAACCCCTACGCCGCCGAGAAAGCGCCGTTCTTGCAGAAGAACTTCGGCGGGTCCCTCAGCGGCGCTCTCGGCAAGAAGGCGTCTTTCTTTCTGGATGTGCAGGATCGCGATATTAACAACGGAAACATCATCAACGGCTTCAACGTAACCCCAAGTACGTTCGCGATCGCGCCTTTCAATAGCGTCTTCGTACAACCTCAGAACCGTCTTCGAATCAGCCCGCGCATCGATTATCAACTTAGCAAGAACAACACGCTGACCATGCGCTACGGTTACACGCGTAACGATCTTGACAACCAGGGCGTGGGGAATCTGAGTCTTTTAACCACCGGCTTTCATGCGTTGAACACGGACCAAACGGTGCAGCTGATCGAAACGGCTGTCCTCAGCACCAAGGTGATCAACGAGACGCATTTTCAGTTGTATCACCAGCAATCGGATGAGACGTCCAATAGCCCTCTGGCCGCTATTAACGTGGGCGGAGCGTTTAATGGCGGCGGAGCCCAAATAGGAACCTACATCAACACCCAAAACAACTACGAGCTGCAGAACTACACTACGATTTCCGGCGGCGCGCATACCTGGAAATTTGGCGTTCGCGTTCGCGCCGTCACCATTAACAACTTTTCGCCTCAAAACTTCGGAGGCAGTTACAATTTCAACGGCGTCTACGCGCCGATTCTCAATGCGGACAACCAGCCCGTGGCGCCGGGTGTGACCTGCGATGCAGCCGACCAAAATCCCGCCGACTGTGTACAGCTCACTTCAATCCAGGTCTACCAGCGCACCCTAATACTGCAACAGATGGGCTTGAGCCCGCTGGCCATCCAGCAGCTGGGGGCCGGACCATCCCAGTTCACCATTAACGCTGGAAATCCTTACGTGAACGTCAATATGGCGGATGTCGGTGCATTTGTCGGTGACGACTGGCGCGTGAAACCCAACCTCACACTGAGCCTGGGCCTGCGCTTCGAAACCCAGACCGACATTCACGACTGGCACGATTGGGCGCCGCGCGTCGGATTCGCCTGGGCACCCGGCCAAAGCAAGAACAATCCTCGCCCCAGCACGGTGTTCCGAGGCGGCTTTGGCATTTTCTACGATCGCGTCAGCCAAATAAACATCGAGACCGCGGAGCGCTACAACGGCATTTTGCAGCAGCAATATGTGATCACGCAGAGCGCCGCCAATCCGATCCCGTTCGACCCCTCGGTGATTGGCATTCCTCCGGGCTTGTCATTGCCGCCCGAATCCACGCAGACCATCGAGCTTCTCGATTCGCACATTCACGCGCCCTACATCTTGCAGGAAGCTTTCACCGTGGAGCGCCAGCTACCCAAGAACACAACGATATCGGAGAACTACGTAAACTCGCACGGCTTGCATGAACTGCGATCGCAGGATATTAACGCGCCCGAGCTCGACACCTACACGGGGCCTGGCACCGGCATCTTCCCCCTCTACTCCGAGTACAAAACAGATCCCGTGCTTTTGATGGAATCGGCGGGGCTGTTCAACCAGTGGCAGTTGATCACCAACGTCCGCTCGCAATTGAACAAGAGAATCTCGCTGAATGGGTTCTATATGTATGGCCGCGCCTATAGCAACACCGACGGCGTCGGCACGCTGCCCTCAAATCCTTACAGCATGCAAGGCGAGTACGGACCTTCCGCGCTCGACCAACGCAACCGTGGTTTCATAGGCGGCACCATCAGTGCATGGTGGGCGCTTCAGCTGGCGCCTTTTGTCACTATGAATACCGGTGCGCCATTTAACATCACCACCGGCACCGACCCCTACGGCGACACGCTGTTCAACGAACGGCCCGGAATCTCACCAACCCCCACGAAGTATTTCTTTAACGGCGTCTATCTCGATCCCAACCCCACGCCGGGCGAGGCGATTCTGCCGCGCAACTTCGGCCGGAGCCCGGGCAATGTCAGCATCAACCTGCGCCTCAGCAAGACGTTCGGGTTCGGCGGGTCGCGTGAGAGCACCAGGAACAATCGCAACAATGGCGACTTCGGTGGCGGCGGCCCAGGTGGCGGCGGAGGCGGTGGTGGACGTGGAGGCGGTGGCGGAGGTCAGGGCGGCGGACCAGGTGGCGGCGGCTTCGCGGGCGGTCCGGGAGGCGGCGGTGGTCCCGGCGGCTTCTTCCGCGGGCTTGGCGGAGGCACATCCACCGGTCAGCGCTACAACCTGACACTATCCGTCCAGGCGCGCAACTTGCTCAATCACGTCAATCCCGGACCCATCAACGGCATCATCACGTCGCCGCTGTTTGACGAATCGAACACCCTGGCTGGCGGCGTCGGCGCCTTTGCGCAGAGCGGACTGAACCGCAGAATCGATTTGCAGGCGCGGTTCACGTTCTAGGCCGTTACGCTGGCTGCCGGGCGCGGCTCAGATAACCCTGTTAAACTGAATCACGCTAAACTGAATCAAACCATGGCAATCAGCAAGGATTTGCTCGACATACTGGTCTGTCCGCTGTGCAAGGCGGAGTTGGAGATGAAGCCCGATCAGAGCGGCTTGAAATGCGTCCAGTGCAAGCGCGTTTACCCGATTCGCGAAGACATTCCCGTCATGCTGATCGACGAGGCCAAGGTCGAAGAGTAAGCTGACCTTTTCCAATGACCAATGTGCTTGACCGCTTGCCCGAAGGCGCCCGGGTGGCTGTGATTCGCTTGCGGTCGTTGGGCGATAGCGTGCTGACGACGCCCGCGCTCGTTTTGTTGAAACAATTCCGCCCCGATTTGAAACTCAGCGTAGTGGTGGAAGACAATTTCGCCGCGGTCTTCACCGGCAATCCCGATGTCGATCAAATCCTCGCACCGAATGCCGCCAGCCTGGCCCGCTTGCGCCCGCATCTTGCGCTCAATTTGCACGGCGGCGCCACCAGCGTGCGCCTGATGCTGGCAGCGGCGTCGGGATTGCGCGCCGGATTCGGCCATTTTCGCTTCCAGCCGATGTACAACATCCGCATTCCGCGCGCGCAGGAGATTTTGGGCCCGGAGATTTTGAAAATGGACCGCAAGGTTCATACGGCCGAACATCTCGCGTCCGCCATGTTTTATCTGGGAGTGCCGCAGTCCGAGATCCCGCGCGCGCGATTGTTTGCCGCGCCCTTTTCCCGGAGCGGTCCCTACGCCGTGTTGCATCCCCTGGCCTCGTCGCCCGAGAAGACTTGGCCGCGGGAAAACTTCCTCGCTGTCGCGAAACACCTTCGAGACCTGGGGATCGAACCACTGTTTGTCGCGGGCGCAGACGAAGATCTGTCGGCCTTCGGTGAACATTGTTGCTTTCAAGGCGCGGCGCTGGAAGAAGTGAAGTCGCTGCTCGCGGGCGCTTCGCTTTTCGTTGGAAATGACAGCGGCCCGGCCCATATCGCCGCGGCGTTCGGCCGCCCTGTAATTGTGCTTTTCGGATCGTCGGACGTGGAAAACTGGAGCCCCTGGCGCACCGAAAACGCGGTCCTGACGAGTCCGAATGGGATCAACTCAATTGAGGTGTCGGAGGTCGCAGAGGCCATCGACCGCCTCGTCCCACAACCCACC
>Ga0182015_10004338_pt1 | contig 15349 bp, 12 predicted proteins | sample 712P3MmetaG_FD_120478 | JGI IMG/M metagenome (GOLD analysis project Ga0182015, IMG submission 120478) | Permafrost microbial communities from Stordalen Mire, Sweden - 712P3M metaG | ecosystem: Environmental > Terrestrial > Soil > Wetlands > Permafrost | place: Sweden: Stordalen | collected...
GACGAACGGCATGATCACGCCGCCAACGCCGAAGATCCACACGTTGCGACGCAGAATCGACGCCGAACCGGTCGGACGGAACTTGACGCCGCGAAGGGCCAGGGGAATCAACGCGATAATGACCAACGCGTTGAAGATGACCGCCGACAGCACCGCGCTCTGGGCACTGTGCAGATGCATGATGTTGAGCGCCTCGAGCGGTCGGTGGTGACCGAAGACGTACGTCCCGGCGAAGAGGGCCGGAATTATCGCGAAGTACTTGGCGATGTCGTTGGCGATGGAGAACGTTGTGAGCGAACCTCGCGTAATCAAGAGTTGCTTGCCGATCTCGACGACGTCGATCAACTTGGTGGGGTTGGAATCGAGGTCCACCATATTGCCGGCCTCTTTGGCCGCCGTGGTTCCGGTGTTCATCGCGACGCCGACGTCGGCTTGGGCCAGTGCGGGTGCGTCGTTCGTACCGTCACCGGTCATGGCGACGAGTTTGCCGCCCTCCTGCTCCTTCTTGATCAACGCCATCTTCGCCTCGGGTGTCGCTTCGGCGAGGAAGTCATCAACACCAGCCTCTTGGGCGATGGCCGCCGCTGTCAGCGGATTGTCACCCGTGATCATCACGGTGCGAATCCCCATCTGGCGCATCTCGGCGAACTTCTCGCGGATCCCCTCCTTCACGACGTCCTTCAACTCGATGACGCCCAGGATGTCGGTCCCGTCGGCGACGACCAACGGCGTGGATCCCGCGCGCGAGGTGCGTTCGACGATCTCGTCGAGGTCGGCGGGCGAGGTTCCGCCCGCTTCGACGACCCATCGCTTCACCGAGTCCGCGGCGCCCTTTCGGATCTGGCGCGTGCCCATATCGAGTCCGGACATCCGGGTCGTGGCGGTGAAGGGCACGAAGACGTGCTCGCTCCCGAGTTCGCGCTCACGAATGTTGAACTTCTCCTTGGCCAGTACGACGACGGAACGCCCTTCCGGTGTCTCGTCGGCGAGTGAGGCCAGTTGGGCGACGTCGGCCAACTCCTGTTCACTGTGACCGCCGACCGGAAAGAAGTTCGCGGCCATGCGATTACCCAAGGTGATGGTCCCGGTCTTGTCGAGCAACAGGACCTGTACGTCGCCCGCGGCCTCGACGGCGCGCCCGCTCATGGCCAAGACGTTTCGCTGGACGAGACGGTCCATGCCGGCAATGCCGATCGCTGAAAGCAGTGCGCCGATCGTCGTCGGGATGAGACAGACGAGTAGAGAGACGAGGATAACCACCGACACCGAGGAGCCGGCAAAGTTGCCGAAGGGCACCAGTGTGACGACGACGGGAATGAAGACGATGGTGAGGACCGACAACAAGATGGTCAACGCGATCTCGTTCGGAGTCTTTTGGCGGTTCGCTCCCTCAACCAACGTGATCATCCGGTCGATGAAGGTCTGTCCCCGTTCGGCGGTGATGCGCACGACGATGCGGTCCGAGAGGACCTTCGTGCCACCGGTCACGGCCGAGCGGTCACCGCCCGATTCGCGAATCACGGGTGCTGACTCGCCGGTGATGGCCGACTCGTCGACCGAGGCGATGCCTTCGATGATTTCCCCGTCGGAGGGAATGATGTCGTTCGCTTCGCAGACCACGAGGTCGCCCTTGGCGAGCAGCGCGGCCGCCACCAGCTCTTCGGATCCGTCGGGGCGCAGTCGACGGGCCTCGGTCTCCGAGCGCATCTTGCGCAGGGTGTCCGCCTGAGCCTTGCCACGACCTTCGGCCATCGCCTCGGCGAAGTTGGCGAAGAGAACGGTCAGGACCAGCCAGACCGTGATCGACCACGTAAAGATGCCGGGGTGGGCAATCGCCTCAATGAAGGTGATGACCGAGCCGACGAGGACGACGAACATCACCGGGTTCTTGACCTGGACGCGGGGGTCCATCTTGCGGAACGAATCGCGAAACGCCTGTCCGAGGATCTCCTTGTCGAAGAGACCTCGGGACTTGGCGACGCCACCACGCGGGGCCTCTTGGACCGGTTCGGCCATAACTGTGCTCATTAGAAGAACCTCATGTGACTTAGCTGCTCGACGATGGGGCCGAGCGAGATTGCGGGGAAAAATGTCAGTCCACCGATGATCAAGATGACGCCGATCGTCAGTCCGACGAACATTCCGTTATCCGTTCGGAAGGTGCCCAGCGATTCCGGCACGACGTTCTTGGCGGCCAGTGTTCCGCCAATCGCGAGGCACGGAATCATGATCGCGAATCGGCCGAGCAGCATGTCGATCGCCCCCATGATGTTGTAGAAGGGCGTGTTGCCAGTGAGTCCGCCAAAGGCCGAGCCGTTGTTGTTGCCCTGAGACGTGAGGCCGTAGAGGATCTCCGTGAAGCCGTGAGGGCCAAGATTCTCTGGTCCGGCGCGACCTACGGCCAGCGAGACGGCGAGCGCGGTGACCACCAATACCGTTATCGGCATCACCAGGGCCGCCAGCCCCGCGAGTTTTATCTCCGTGGCTTGGATCTTTTTCCCGAGGTACTCGGGCGTTCGTCCGATCATCAATCCGCCGATGAAGACCGCGATGATAGCGTAGACCAGCATTGTGTAGAGGCCGCTGCCGGTGCCACCCGGCGTGACCTCGCCCAGCATCATGCCGCTCAAGAGCCCGAGACCGCCGACCGACGTAAACGAGTCGTAGGAGCCGTCGGCCGATCCGGTTGAGGTCATCGTGGACGAGACGCCAAAGAGCGCGGTCGTCGTGTCGCCGAAGCGCACTTCCTTGCCCTCCATGTTGCCCACCGTCGAGTGCACACCGGCCGCGGCGACGGCCGGGTTGTTCTGGTGTTCGGCGTTGGAGGTGAAGCCCACCCATATACCGAAGAGCAGCACCATCGCCGCCAACAGCGTGGCGCCGTGACGGATGCTCCCCACCATCTTGCCGAAAGTGTAGGTCAGGGCGAAGGGAATCGACAGCAGCAAAAAGATCGAGAGCCAGTTCGTGAGACCGGTCGGGTTCTCGAACGTGGTCGCCGAGTTCTGGTCGAGGAAGCCGCCACCGTTCGTGCCGAGCTGCTTGATGGATTCCATGAAGCCGATCGGACCGCGAGGAATCGTCTGCACCACGCCATTCAGCGCATCGCGGAAGGTGATGGTACCGGCGAGCGTCTGAACCGCACCCTCGCCGACGAAGATGATGCCCGCGATGAACGCGATGGGCAAGAGGATGTAGAACATGCAGCGGGTGATGTCGACCCAGAAGTTACCGATCGTCGGCGAGTTACGTCGAGCGAATCCGCGCACCATGGCGATCGCCACCGCGATGCCGACGGCCGGACTGACGAATTGCTGAACCGTCAGGGACCCGATCTGGGAGAAGTACGACATCGTCGTTTCGCCGCCGTAGTTCTGCCAGTTCGTGTTGGTCACGAATGACGACGCCGTATTGAAACTCAGTGCCGGTCCCACACCCTTCAGATGCTGTGGATTCAACGGCAACGAGCCCTGGATACGGATGATGACGTACGTGAAGGCAATGGAGACGGCCGAGAAGATGACCAACGCACCGGCGTAGCGCTTCCAGGTCTGTTCTTGTTCCGGACTCGTGCCGAGCATCCGGTAAATCGGGCGCTCGATGAAGCCGAGGAAGTGCACACGGCCGTCAAAGACCGCCGCCATGTACGAGCCGAGGTAGCGCCAGGCGAGGCCCAGCGCGATAACGAGCGTGAGGATAGTGAGAAAGAAGCCCATTTAGAATTTCTCCGGCTTGAACATGGCGTAGCCGAGGTACACGAACATCACCGCGGCCACGCACAAGAGGATTACTTGGGAGAAACTCATACTCGGTCCAACGCCCAGATGAGTCCGAGCATCAGCGCCGCGAAGGCGATAATGCCGATTGCTGAATATAGATCTGCCATGACTCCAGTGTCACGGGCGTGCCCTTAACAGATTCTTCAAAAGCTCTTACGCGTCTTAATAATCCCTTCATTTGTTCAACGAGACCGAGGAAAACGGACTCTCGACAATACTTACGTCGTGCGCAAACATCTCATCGGTTCGATCGTCGGCGTCGCGAGCGCGCTCGTGCTCGGTCTCGCGATGTTGCCAATTCGTTCGCACATCAGCGTGTCGACCGCGGCGTTGGTCCTGGTCATCCCGGTCGTGTTTGGATCGGTCATCGGAGGCATCCGGGCCGGGGTTGCCAGCGTCATCGCCGGCTTCATCGTCTATGACTACGGCTACATACCGCCCTACAAGACCTTGGACGTCGGGACCCCACAGAACTGGGCCGCCCTGGCTGTCTACGTCATCGTGATGCTGCTCGTGGCGAGTGTCGTCGTGAGTTTGGACTCCTCGAGAGTCGAAGCCCAGCGCGCCGGTGACGCGGCCCACCACCTCTCGGAACTGTCCGAACACCTGGTCGGAGACCATCCTGTCGACGACCTGCTCGACACCATCGTGTCCGCGGTCCACGCAGTCTTCGCCATACCGGGGGTCTCGTTGCTCGTTCTCGAGGAGGGGGTCTTGAAGGTCGTCGCCTCGGCGGGCGAGGCGCTCACCGACGACGAACTGGCCCGACTCGGACCCCACTCCGGACAACCCATCAGCATCGGGACCGACACCGAATCCTCCGGTGAACTACGAACGATCGCCCTCTCCGCCTCGGGTCGCGCGATGGGCATCCTCGCGCTTCGCGGTCTTCCGACGTCGAAGAACGACCGAGTGGTCCTCACCACGTTCGCCAACGACGCGGCGTTGGCCCTAGAGCGCGCTCAGCTCCGCGAACAGGCGCTGCGCTCGAAACTCCTCGAGGAGGTCGATCGCTTTCGCCAGAGCCTGATGGGCGCGGTGTCCCACGACCTTCGAACGCCGTTGGCGACCATCAAGATCGCGTCCTCGACGCTCTCCAACAGGTCGGTGTCGCTCTCCGTGGACCAGCTGGGCGAACTGTACAACCTCATCGAGGTGGAGTCGGACCGTCTTACGCGTCTGGTCTCGAATCTCCTCGACATCACGCGAATCGAGGCCGGCGTCTTCACCGTGCACCCCTCGCCGACGTCGGTGCAGGAGATGGTGCGCGAGGCGGTGAACGCCATGGAGCCGACGTTGAGCACGCACCGTGTCGACTCGATCGTGCCCACGGCCCTGCCCGCGGTGAACGTCGACCAGTTACTGATCGGTCAGGTCTTGATCAATCTGCTCGACAACGCCAATCGACACTCGCCCGCCGACGGAGTCATTACCGTCGAGGCGCGGCGCGAGGACAATCACGTCATCGTCTTGGTCAGCGATCAGGGGCCGGGCATCGTACCGAACCAACGACAGGCCGTCTTCGAGCGCTTCGCGCAGCTCGACAAGGGTGGCCGGGCAGGTCTGGGGCTCACGATCGCCAAGACCTTCGTCGAGGCGCACGGCGAGGAGATTTGGTATGAGGACGCACCGAATCACGGGGCGCGATTCGTCTTCTCGCTCCCGTTGGCCCACGAGACTGTGACGCTACGGTAGCCACCATGGCCAAGATCCTGGTGATCGACGACGACCCGTCGCTGAATCGTGCGTTGCGACTCGGTCTCCAGGCCGGCGGTCACGACGTCACGACCGCTGCCACGGGCGAGCACGGCATCGCGCAGACCGCGCTGACTTCGCCCGACGTGGTCGTGCTCGACATGGGACTGCCGGACATGGACGGCATCGAGGTGTGTCGAACCATCCGTGGTTGGAGCGACGTGCCCATCATCATCCTGTCGGCGACGGGAACCGAGAATCGCAAGGTGGCCGCGCTCGACGCCGGGGCGAATGACTACGTCACGAAGCCCTTCAGCATGCCCGAGCTCGAAGCGAGGATCAGGGTCGTGACCCGCGGCCGGGGGCTCGAGCACGGTGATGCGAGCGAGATGACCTTGACGTGCGGCGCCCTGGAACTCGACTTGGTCCATCACGACGTCTCGCTGGACGGGGCGAACGTCGCACTCACGACCAAAGAGTTCGAAGTCCTCGCATTCTTGGCCCGTCACGCCGGCAAGACCTGCACGCACCAGATGATCCTCGGCGCCGTTTGGGGCACGGGCTACGGCGCCGAAGCGCAGTACGTGCACGCCTACGTCCACCGACTACGTCAGAAGTTGAACGACGAGTCGGCCGAATTGATCACCACGGTGCCCGGCGTCGGCTATTCCCTTCACTGCGGCGAGTGAGGACTCGGCGTCAGCGCAGAGTGATCAGGTGGATGTCTTGAATGCCGTCGGTGTCGCGGAGTCGGTCGATGACGTCGGTTGGTGTCGGAATCTCCGTCGAGAGGACCATCAACGCGGTCTTCGTGCGTTGGTCCGGTCCGACGGCCATCGAACTGATCGAGACGCCGGCCTCGCCGAGCGCCACGCCGACCATGCCGATCATGCCCGGTCGGTCGGTGTTGTGCACGACGAGCATCGAGGCCGCCGGGGGGATCTCGACGCTGTGACCGTCGACACCGACGATCCTGGTCTCGAGTCGCGTGCCGATCGTGACCAGCGTGCCCGAGACCTCGTGGTCGCCGGAGCGCACCGAGATCTGATTAACGTACTCCGGTGACTCCACGGTCGACACCTCGTTGTAGGTGAGGTTGTGGTCCTCGGCCAGTTGCGGCGCGTTGACGAAGGAGACGCCTTCGTGGCCGGTCGCCGTGAGGAGACCCTTTAGCGCGCAGAGCGTGAGGATCTTGGTCCCCGAGCCGGCGAGCTCGCCCAGGTAGTTGACCTCGAGGTCGGCCGGCTTCCCGTCGAGTAGCCCACCGATGAATCGACCGAGCACTTCGGCCAGACCCATGAACGGTCGAACGGCGTTGGACACCTCGCCCGCGGCGACGTTGACTGCGTAGGGAACGAAGTCACCGGCGAGCGCCAACTGCACCTGCTCGGCGATCGTGATCCCGGCCTTGTCCTGGGCTTCGAACGTCGAGGCGCCAAGGTGAGGAACGACGACTACGGAGGACAGTTCGAAGAGTGGCGACTCGGTCGTCGGCTCCTTTTCGAACACGTCGAGCGCCGCGCCCTGCACGTGACCGTTGCGGATCGCGTCGGCCAGATCGGCCTCGTTGACGATGCCTCCTCGCGCGACGTTGATGATGCGCACGCCGGGCTTGGTCTTCGCCAACGCCGCGGCGTCCAAGAGGTTGGTGGTCTCCTTTGTCTTGGGCAGGTGAATCGTGATGAAGTCACTCTGGGCGAGCAACGTGTCGAGGTCGACCAGTTCGACGCCCATGTGTCGCGCGCGTTCTTCGGAGATGAACGGGTCGAAGGCGATCAGTCGCATGCCGAAGGCCGACGCGCGCTGGGCGACGAGGGCCCCGATTTTGCCGAGACCCACCACGCCCAAGACCTTGCCGTGGAGTTCGACGCCCTCCCACTTGCTGCGCTCCCACTTGCCCGCCTTCAACGCCGAGTGGGCCTGGGGAATGTTGCGCGCCTGGGCTAGCAAGAGCGCCATGGTCTGTTCGGCCGCGGAGAGGATGTTGCTGACCGGCGCGTTGACGACCATGACACCGAGCTCGGTCGCCTTGGCGACGTCGACGTTGTCCAGTCCGATGCCCGCGCGTCCCACGACGATGAGGGCCTTCGCCGCTTCGAGCATCGGTCCGTCAACCTTGGTCGCCGATCGGATGATCAGCGCGTGGGCGCCCACGACCGCCTCGTTCAATTCGGTCGGCGACAGGCCCAGTTGGATGTCGACGTCGTGCCCGGCGTCGCGCAGCTCTTGAAGACCGGAGTCGGCAATCTCTTCGGTTACCAATACACGAGCCACGAGGTCACCTTTCGTTGAGTCCTCTCAGACTAAGGGAAAGCGGTCGATTCTCAGCCCGCGGCGGCGAAGTTCGCCAGGCGCTTGAGCCCCTCAGCAAGGTCGGCGTCGCCCAGCGCGGAGCTGAGACGGAAATAGCCGGGCGTCCCGAAGGCCTCGCCCGGGACGACCGCGATCTTGATCGTTTCGAGCAGGATCTCGGCCAACTCCGTTGATGAGTTCGCGACTCGCCCGCCGAATGATCGACCCAGGAGACCCGACACGTTCGGGTAGCAGTAGAAAGCCCCTTCGGGTTCGGCGCAACTGACACCGTCGATCGCGTTGAGCATCGTCGTCATGACCTTGCGACGCCGATCGAAGGCGGTGCGCATCTCATAGACCGCGCTCAAGTCCCCGTTGAGGGCCGCGACCGCCGCGCGCTGGGAGATGTTGGAGATGTTCGACGTCGTCTGACTCTGGTAGTTGACTGCCGCGTCCATGACGTCGGGCGCGCTGATCATCCAGCCGACGCGCCACCCCGTCATCGCGTAGGTCTTGGCGACGCCGTTGACCACGATCCAGCGATCGCCGAGTTCTGGCGCCACGACCGGCATCGACACGAATTCGGCGTCGCCGTAGACCAGGTGTTCGTAGATCTCGTCGCAGAGGACCCAGATGTCGTGCTCGGCCGCCCATCGACCGATCGCCGCCACGTCGTCGGGACGCACAACGGCGCCCGACGGGTTCGACGGCGAGGTGAAGACGAGCATCGTGGTCTTGGGCGTTCGGACGCGCTCGAGTTCGTCGACGGTGACGCGAAAGCCGTTCGCCTCGGACGTCATGACCGGCACCGCCGTGCCCCCGGCCAAGTAGACGGCCTCGGGGTACGTCGTCCAGTACGGCGCGGGTATCAGCACTTCGTCGCCGGGGTTCAGCTTGGTCATCATGGCCGTGATGATCGCGTGCTTGCCACCGTTGGTGACGAGCACTTGGCTGGCCGTCGTGCGCAGCCCCGAGTCACGCATGGACTTGGCCACGATGGCCTCGCGCAACTCCAGTAACCCGGCCGTCGGCGTGTACTTGTAGTTGACTGGGTCGTAACAGGCCTTGGCGGCCGCCTCCACGATGTGGACGGGCGTCGCGAAGTCCGGTTCGCCCGCGCCGTAGCCGATCACGGGTTCGCCGGCGGCTTTGAGGGCTTTGGCTTTGGCGTCCACGGCCAACGTCGCGCTGGGGGCTAAGCCGCCTAAAAGGTGACTCACTCTCGAACTCATCGGACGCTCCGTTCAATATCCGTAAGAATAAGTCTATGAGTTCTTCCGAGACATCTTCCGAGACATTAAAGATAAAGATTCCCGCCGAGTTGCTCCCCCGCGACGGACGATTCGGATCGGGTCCCTCGAAGGTGCGCGTCGAGCAACTGAGTGCTCTCGTCGCCGACGGGACGACGTACATCGGCACGTCGCACCGCCAGTCGACGGTGCGCGACAAAGTCGGCGAAGTACGTGATGGCCTTCATGCGCTGTTTTCATTACCGGACGGCTACGAAGTCCTCCTCGGTAATGGTGGCACGACAGCGTTCTGGGACGCCGCCACGTTTCACTTGATCGCCGATCAATCCCAGCACCTCAGCTTCGGCGAGTTCTCGTCGAAGTTCGCGACGTGCGTTACCGAAGCACCCCACCTCAAAGATCCGCAGATCATCAAGAGTGACGTGGGTTCGCATCCAATCGCGGTCGCCGATGAGAGCGTCGACACCTACGCGCTGACGCATAATGAGACGTCGACCGGCGTGATGATGTCGATTGAGCGCCCCGCAGGGGCGAAGGGACTCGTCGTCGTCGACGCGACGTCGGGCGCCGGCGGATTGTTGGTCGACGCGTCGCAGTTCGACTGCTACTACTTCGCACCGCAGAAGTCATTCTCCTCCGACGGCGGACTCTGGCTGGCGATCTGCTCGCCGGCCGCCATCGAACGAATCGAGTCGCTCTCTGCGTCCGGACGCTGGACCCCGGCCTCGCTCGATCTCAAAGTCGCACTCGATAACTCTCGACTCAATCAGACTTACAACACTCCGGCCCTCGCCACGATCCACATGCTCGCGTCGCAGATCAAATGGATGAACGACAACGGCGGACTGAGTTTCTCCGCTGGCCGTTCGCGAACGTCAGCGGAGGTCCTGTACACCTGGGCCGAAGCATCGCCCTTCGCGCGACCGTTCGTTGAGAATCCGGCGTATCGGAGCAACGTCGTCGGCACTATTGACTTCAATGACGACATCGACGCATCGAATATCGCAAAGATCCTTCGGGCGAACGGAATCGTCGACACCGATCCCTATCGTAAGCTTGGCCGCAACCAATTGCGGATAGCCATGTTTCCAAGTGTTGATTCAGAGGATGTCGCCTCACTCTGTGCGTGTATAAATTTCATAGTCGGAAACCTCTGAACGCGCAAAAGACGTGGCCGAAACGAACTTGCGTGCGGGTTCACGTCGGGCCTCCGACACCAACATTCTCCGGTACCTTGAGTCCAACCTCGGAAAGCGTGACGTTGATCGCCGGACTGCCGACCACTTTGACCTCCAAGTGATCCGGAAATACTCTGATGCACTCGACCAGATTCTCGATCAGGATGCGACGTTCCCGTTCGTCGGCCTCAGCCCACACCACGTCCATGTCGAGGTCAGCGAGAACGCGTGCGACTTCCTCGAATCGCACTTCTAGTTCGCTCTTAAGCCGCTCCTCGTTGCCCTCTAGGGTCATCTGCTGACGGACCGCTTCAATGGCAGTTGCAATGCGTGTCTCTTCACGATGGAAGCCGTCCTCGCTGATCTTTCCCTTGTAGTAGAGGCCAAGGAGTTTGTCTCGTTCGTCGTTAAGGGTCTTCAAAGCCTTCTCCGGTGCTGCCCGTCGGGTCCGGCGCGGCGTCCCCGCCGCGTCCGGGCCCCCACCGGCCAGCCGCCGCCGGATGGCCTTGCGTAGGCCCTCATCGTGACCCACGAGCCGAAGTCCCAAGACCGCAGCTCGGGCCAAGCCGAGTGTGCTCCTGGATGGCTGATCGCAGCCCTGGCCCCGATGATGGCACTTGTAAGTCAAACTACCCTTGCCGTTCTGCGCGACGCCCATTTTGCGATTGCACAGTCCGCAGACAACGCGCCCTGACAAGGTGTCCTTCGATTGTCGAACGCCCTTAGCGGTTCCTCGGTGCGCCTGTTGCCACTCCTCTTCGCTCACGAGCGGCTCGTGAATGCCGGGGTACCAGACCTTCTTACGCAGGACTTCGCCGCGATAGATACGCGAATCGAGAATCGACTTCACGGTCGAAAACTTTAGACCCGTTCGCTCTTCGATCACGCGGTAGGAGTTTCGATCGCCCCGGAGACGGAAGCACTCCATAACGAGCGCGGCCTCCACGTTCGGCACGAGCAGTCCGTCGATGAGGTCGTAGCCCGTCTTTGGCCGATTGATCCAGCGGCCTTCCTTCACGGCGCGGTCCAGTCCCATGCTCACGTTCTCCGAGAGCGCTTCGCGGTAGTACTCCGCTTGACCGCCCATCATCGAAAAGAACCACCGGCCCGCCGGAGTTGAGAGGTCGAGATTCTCGCAGACCGAGTGCAATGTCACGCTGTGCTTATCGAACAGGTCACGCAACTCCATAAGGTCGCGCAGGTTCCGCGACAGCCGATCGAGTTTCCACACGATGACGTGTCGAACGTGACCTGCTTCAACCGCCGCCAGCAACTGCTGCAAACCAGGTCGCACCATGTTCTTGCCGGAGATGCCGGGATCGGAAATAACGGTGATCTCGCCAAGATCGTGCAAGTTCGCGTAGGCCCGGAGTTTGTCCGTCTGGCCCTCGATCGACCAGCCCTCCGCCGCTTGCTCCTCCGTCGACACACGGCAGTACGCCAGATTGAGCACGAAGACCTCCTTTCGGTCCTAGGTTTTTGTTCACAATACGCAGCCCAATGGTCACGAGCACCGATGCGACCGCTTCGTAGTCGGGTGGCGGAATCACAGCAATTCCAACTCTCGACGCTTCTGCCAGATGCGATGGTCCATCGACACGTGCGTTTCCTTGGCGTAGCGCCCCATGTAGTCCTGCAGAACTTCGAGCATCTCCGCCTCGGAATGGCAATCACTTAAGGCACCGAAGCGCGCCACGTAGCCGATGAACGCCGGCATCATCTTCGCCAATTCACCGCGCTGCTTGCCTTTGTAGGTCCGCTCCAGACTCAACGCGCCCTCACCAATCCGCGCACGTCGAATCTCCTCCCACTCCGGTGCGATCGGCCACCTTGAACGCGTGTGGTCGCCAGTTGGCACGCGATACGACAGCCACGTCGTCAAGTACGCCCACAACGCGCCCGTGGCGTCGAGAACATCGTCGGGATCGTCAAGACCGAACTCGCGTAGTGCGCCTCGCAGCACTTCGAACTCCACGCGCAACACGTCACGCGCCGGATCGTAAGTCTCGTTCCACATCTCCTTCCAGTACTCAGCCCCGGACGTGACAATCTCGATGGTCTTGTTATAGAGACGCGCGTCGACGGTGCCGGAGGTGCGCTTGCCGAATTGCAGTCCGTTGAGCGTGCCATTCGCCTCAAACGTGCCGAGGTCCTCCGCTCGACAGACGAAGCGGTTACGATCATCGCCCGACAGGTTCCAACCTTGGAAGTCCGCATACAGGTCGATACGACTCACCGTCAACTTCGCTACGCCGCACTCGTCCTCGATGAGGTCACGGACACCTTGCACCGCAGCGCGCACACCGACGCCGTGCAAGAACTCCGCGCGAGGTTGGATTCGAAACGCCGGGAGATTGAGACTCGGTGTGATCCCGATGCGCCCAAAGGCGTGGGTGAGGCAGTAGCGGTGCTTATGCCACGCGTGTGGTGCCATGAGCATCTCCAAAGCTCCAAATTGGAAGGGGGGGCTGCCGTCGAGTGCTTGGGCCTCGATGCGAGAGGTTTCGAGCCGTGCGAGTAACGAGTCCGAAAGTGGCGCGCGCCCGGTGAGGTAGATCGCGTCTACTCCAGAAGCCACTTCATTGAGAATCGGTACTCGCATACTTGCAAGTATACGGGCGACCCTGTTACATCAAGTGTGTTTCTTCGGGGTCCGTCCGACTTTCACCTGGGCACCGGCCCAGTAGGCCTTGGGGTCGATGGTGATCCCAGGCATTTGGTAGACGTCCGGGTGCGAGCCGGTCATCTTGCGAAAGCGGGCGACCTTGCGCCAGATGGTGGACTTGTGCATCCCGAACTCTTCGAGGCCCTCGAAGCCGCCGTAGAGATGCCACATGACCCAAAAGCCGATCATGTCTTCCACGATTGTCGTGCCTAGTGGCTCCAATGCAGTGACAAGCCTGTCTTTGACGAAAGGAGGAACTCTGCGATCAACGGCCTTGACGTAAGCGTTCCATGCCTTCTTGGCGATGCCTTGGCCTTCGGGCGTCTCCATTGGGTCAGATCGGAAGTCAGAGTCCATACTCGCAGTGTAGCGAGTACCTCTCACAGGCTGTTGGAGCCACCCGATGCAGTTTGCGGGTGCTGTGATACAGAGAGCGCACCCGCCGATCCAAGCAAAGACCGGTGCAGATCGAAGTCACGAGTAAGGTCGATTTGAATCCAGTCAAAGTCCATGTGGACTTCATCGCTGTTGTGGGAAGGCATTCGCATGTTGGGACAAGCAGAATTATGGGGCTTGAAAGGACTGGACACTCTAATTATTGGAGTTGTCTTTGTTGGCTTGGGTTTCTTCAATAAGTGGACAGATAGAAATAGAACGCCCGAGGAGATCGAGCGAACCAAGAACTCGCTGGGTGGAAAGGCTTATTACCTCGGCTACTTTGGAATCGCAGCGATAATTCTCGGAATTTGCCTGCTAATCGCTTAGTGAGTCGGATTCGGTCACGACCAATCTGAGATTCGCCAGTCGGAGATTGTGCATGTCGGCCCTCCGGCGAATTTTCGTGATTGCGACATACGCAGCCGTTATCCAAAGCGATGTGATACTTCACACATGCAAGGTTCCACGATGGATCAAGTCAAAAGTGCTTGGGCGACGCTAATTGGTATCCCAGAGTTGACGAAACTCCGTCTAATTATTGAACCTATTTCTCTCATCGCGCCTCCAGGCTGGATTGGCATGGTGGCCATCGATGACACGCTTACGGTATGCGTGCCGACAAGTGAGTCCGAGGAGCGCGTGAGTATTGCGATTAGCGGTCTGAGGCCGGTTGACGCGACCATGCCGTCTGTGATACTCCCGAGGCTCTCTCCAACGGCACACGTGCTCGGTCCCGCTGCGTTGTTTTACAACTTTGCGCGAGGTATTCCTGATGTCGGTTTCAAAGCAGAGTCCGCCCCAATTTCATCGCTGAGCTTCCTTTTTAATTCAGTTTCGAGCGAAGATTTAAAAGAGAGCGGGATGACTCAAATCGATGGAGACGCGCTCGTCATTCGATCGGATCGCAATGAAGTAATCGCTGCGTGTGGCTACCAAGTGTGGACGAATGGAGTCGCCAACATTTGCGTCTTAGTGCATCCGGACTATAGGAGGTTGGGTTACGCAGATCAATTAGCGAGAGCAACTATCGCTCGAGCGGAAAGTGAAGAGCTGATTGCGCAATGGAGGGCACATCCAGATTCGTCCAGGAAACTCGCAGTCCAGTTGGGACTGATTGAGGTGGGTGCGCAGCTCAGTCTCGAACTGTCTTGATGCAAGCCGGTTGTAGCCGCCAGTGCAAGGTTGCACACCTGTTGCGTCGGGCCACTGATTCGTTATCTTCCATTTCGGGCAAAGTCGTTTGGCATGAATGCAATCCTCGTCAGAGCAAGGTCGTCTCAATCATGCCATGCTTGCGCCCGTGATCCGTTCACTACTGATTTCGGGAGGTGCACTTCAAATCATTGGCATTTCGTTTGCAGCACTCGGCATTCGTCGACTTCGAAAGAATTGGACGACTCTCCCCGGGCTGTTACGCCGATCCAGGAATATCCTCGGTCAGATATTTGAAACAGTGGTCCGGGTCGTACGTCGAATATTCCACTTGCGACCTAAGACCATCTCTGCAACTATGGCGGGCGTCTCAAGCGCCGTATCGGGAGTCAGAGCTGATTTAACTGTAAATCGAACGCCACGACCGCATTCACTTGAACAACAACTCGACTGGTTCGCGAGTCGTATTGCCGATATCACGACAGAAAATGAGAACCTTCGGAATGATTTAGCGACCGTCTCTCAAAGGCTAGAAGAGGCCGACACCCGTACGCGAGGTGAGTTGGAACGAATGGATCATGTATTTCGCTCGAAACTAACGAATCTCGCGGCGGGGGGCTTGCAAATCCAAACGTGGGGAGTTTGTTTTTTGATCGTTGGAACTTTATTAACCGTTTGGGGTTCCGCGTTGCGATAGTGACGCCAGTCGGGGCGCCTAGGTGTCAAGTCGCCGGTGCGAAGGTCCAATCTTGGAGTCTCCAGTCGGAGATTGTGTAGGTCCCCGGGTTCAAGGGGTGTTCGCAACACCAGCCTGAATCGAGACTAGAAGTTCGTCGAGTGCTTCGGCGGGTGTCTTCCAATTGAGTGTCTTCCTCGGTCGTCCGTTGAGTGCTGCGGCGA
>Ga0182015_10004339_pt1 | contig 15348 bp, 11 predicted proteins | sample 712P3MmetaG_FD_120478 | JGI IMG/M metagenome (GOLD analysis project Ga0182015, IMG submission 120478) | Permafrost microbial communities from Stordalen Mire, Sweden - 712P3M metaG | ecosystem: Environmental > Terrestrial > Soil > Wetlands > Permafrost | place: Sweden: Stordalen | collected...
ACGAAATTCGGCGATCGTTGGCTGCTGCGGGATACCTTCACGCCGCTGCTTCGTTGGAACCGATGGTGGTCGGAGCATCGTGACATTCAGGGTTATCTGACATGGGGGACTGACGGAGAGAACGAACCGGCCAATCTCGACGATGGCTCGCGAGGGACTCGCGCCGGAGCCATCCTCGAATCGGGCCTAGACAATAGCCCGATGTACGATGATGCGACCTACAACAACCAGACCCACCAGTTGGAATGGGCTGACGTCGGGTTGATGAGCATGTACATCGCCGACTGCGACGCTCTGGCCACGATGGCTGACGTACTGGGAAGATCGGCTGAAGGGCAAGAACTTCACGAGCGGAGTGCTCGGTACCGGGCGAAACTGGCCACGCTCTGGGACGGAAGCTCGGGCATTTTTCTCAACAAGGACCTGCATACCGGGCAATTCAGCCCTCGCCTGTCTCCCACCAACTTTTATCCACTCTTTGCCAAAGCAGCAACTCCGGCTCAGGCCGATATCATGATCAAGAAGCACCTGCTCAATCCGCAGGAATTCTGGGGGGAGTGGGTGATTCCTGCGATTGCGCGGAATGATCCTGCCTTTGGAGATCAACAATACTGGCGCGGCCGCATTTGGGGGCCGATGAATTACCTGGTCTATCTGGGCCTTCGCAACTACGACGTTCCCGAAGTGCGCGCAGAGTTCGCCCAAAAGTCACGCCAGCTTTTTCTCAAAGAGTGGTTGGGGAACGGCCATGTGCACGAAAACTACAATGCAATGACAGGCATAGGCGACGATGTGACCAGCAGCGATCGCTTTTATCACTGGGGAGCGCTCCTCGGCTTTATCGAGTACCTCGAGCAAACCACGCCATCGTTGGCCACCGGAAGCCCGAAGTGAACGGCTCTCCAAGGTCCCAAGTGAGTTATCGCACGCATGATGCTACCGCCAGAGCTGAACCATTAGGATCCGTCGATTTGGTTGATATAACCGCGGCGGCGAGGTCTCCCGTGGTAGCTCGCCTAACGGTAGACGGCACCATCAAGGATAGACCTTGACTGGGAGAGTGCGCGGTTGTCGAACTGCTTTTGAAGCCGAAAGCGTACATACGGTCGAAGGATGGGATCGCCGATTCCTTTTTCCCGGCATTAGTGGGTGCGTTCGCTTCCGAGGAATGTCTTCGTTACTCCGCTCGCAGACACTCGACAGGATCGCTGCTCGTTCAATGCAGGTTCTCCACCAAGTAAAGCACCGACGAGTACCGGGGAAACGGATACGCATAATATTTCAAATCCGGTGTCGCTACGAACAGCTGATTCGATGGGCGGGCCATGTCATCAGGAATGCGTTTCCACAATTCGCGACGACCACTTGCCAGGTCAACGATCGTGAGCACCAGATCGCTACCGTTGGCCTGAGCCGTCAACAACGCTTTGCCGCCCTTCACGAAACGGATCGGATAGTCCGAGTCGAGTGATCCTTTCAAGGCGACAGGCTGACCTCCACTGGCAGGGTAAAGGGCAATTCCTCCCCCCTCCTCCCGCAGGGCCACCGTCTCTCCCTGCGGCGAGAGCACGGGAAAGTTGTTCCGGCCGTGCGTTGTTATTAACGTCGGATTTCCTCCCGCGAACGATTGCGTATAAACGTTCCACTCATTTTGCTCGGTCTGCGCCTCATATGTAATGTAGCGTCCGTCGTCAGACCAGCCCAGATGGTCGAATGCTGCGAGACCCGGGGCGGTGAGATCTCTGGCTTGGCCCTCTCCAACGGGCTGCAGCTCGAGCGGCAGCTTGGGACTGTTGTGGTCCGATCCGAGAAGAACCCACTTACCGTCCGGCGAGATGGGAGCCGTACCGGCGCCTAGGCGGACCGCGGGCGAGCCGTCGGTGGCGCGGTAATAGGCCAGAGTGTTGTTCTCCAAAGAATAGACTTCTCCCGCCTCATAAATAGAGAGCAGGCGGCCGTCAGCGGAGATCGCGGTGGCTCCCGTGGCGTCGAGCCAGGAATAGGGGTGTTCAGACTTGTCACCCGGGAACAGGCCTCTGACTTGACGGCGCCAAGTTTCGCTCGACAGGAGCAAGCGGCCGTCCTTCGAGATGTCGTGCAGGCGCACCGAGGGCAAGGTCAGAATCGTTCGTTGCTTGCCGGCGGGAGTTGCCGCAAAGATCGTATCGGCCCAGCCTCCGGTCTTGGTTGCCGCAAACCAGATCTCTTTTCCATCCGGAGCCCATGCCAACCCTTCAACGCTCGAGCTCACGAAAAGCACCGTGTGCTTGCCATTGAGATCCACCACGTCGACCTCGCCGTCGTCATTTCCGGTGATGGGATGATTCTCGAACGCGATCATGCTGCCGTCAGGTGAAAATCTGGGATGACCGAACCACCCGCTCTTCTGCTGAAACAGCACATGACCTGGAGGGAATTCCAGCCGGGGACCTTCCGGTGAAGTTACCGATAGGACAAGCCGCTTCCCATCGGGATGCCAGTCGGCTTGGGCAACGTGCTCGGCCAGAGTGCGCGGCGATCCCCCGGCCAGGCTTACCGTCGCCAACGTACCTCCACAATTTAAATAAAACTGCTCTTCACACCCCAGGAACACGGCCAACTCGTCGGAAGCAGAAATGGAGGCAACCTCTGCAGAGATTCCGAGTGGCCGCGATTCCGGGCTGCCGACACGCGCGATCGAGACCTGCGGGGGTTCCCCTTCCCATCGGCCGCTATAAACGATGGTTTGTCCGTCGTGGGAGAAGCGCGCTCCTAGCAAGGTTCCCTCACGGAAGCTAACGTTGGTGTAATGCACCGCCGGCCGTTCCCCCCGCATCAGAAGAATGGCACTCACTGCCAGAACCAAGACAATCGTCGATATCGCCCAAGGCAATACTGCCCACCAAGATTTCGCGGCCGGAGCCGCGCTCTGAGGAGTCAATCGGGCAGGGTCTTCGGCGATCCAGGTCAGGGCGAGCCTGACATCGTGCGCCGTCTGAAAGCGGTCGTCCGGATTTTTTGCGAGGCACGTATTCACTACCCGTTCGAAGGCCGCCGGGGTCAGCGGTTTGAGTGTTCGGATCGACTCCGGATCCTTCTCCAAAATCGCACTCGCAAGACTGATCTGGCTTTTTCCCTCAAATGGCCGCTTGCCCGTCGTCATCTCATACAGTACCGCGCCCAAAGCAAACAGGTCGGATCGTGCATCGGCTTCCTTGCCCTCGATCTGCTCCGGCGCCATGTACTGAATCGTGCCAATCACCGTACCTGCGGTGGTCAGCGGCGAAATCGGGCTAGCTCCGCTCATGGTGCGGGCCGCCGATAGCAAAGGAGCGCTCGATCCCGCTCCGGCCAAGCCTGCGACCGCAGCTTTGGCCAGTCCGAAATCCATCAACTTGGCCCCGGTTCTGGTCAGCATAATGTTGGCCGGCTTCAAATCGCGGTGAATGATTGCAGCCCGGTGCGCGGCTTCGAGCGACTCGCAAACCTCGATCCCGATCGCGAGCGATTGCTTCAGCGGTAGAGGACCTTTCTTCAACCGCTCGGCGAGCGACTCTCCCTCCAGATACTCCATCACCAGAAAGTCAACCCCGTCCTGATGCCCAACATCATGCAGGGTGCAAATGCGCGGATGATTCAATGACGAAATCGCCCGCGCCTCACGTTCGAAGCGCTGCTTCAGATCAGGATTGGAAGAAAGATGCTTCGGGAGGACCTTGATGGCAACGGTGCGATCGAGGCGCGTGTCGCGCGCCTGATATACCTCGCCCATGCCGCCAGCGCCGAGCGGTGTTTGAATCTCGTATGGGCCAAGTTTTTCGCCAGAGGTGAGAGCCATCCGTAAGCCGAAATTATAGCCTAGCTTGCAGGTCGCGGCTGGACCCGGTTGATTCTAGATAGTTAGCAACCCTTACCCGCCGGATTATGGAAGGGGAACCGTTATTCATTCCACTGAGCAACTCCGGTGGTCTGCGCGGAATTGCTCTGCACCGCGCGACCGGCAGGGATAGTGCAGAAACTCAATCGGGCAGAGTCCGTTGACTTGGTCCAGCGTCCCGCCTAACATGTTTGGTCCCCATGATTGGTCAAATCGTCTCGCACTACCGGATCCTCGAGAAGTTGGGTGGCGGCGGGATGGGTGTCGTGTACAAGGCTGAGGACATGGAACTTGGGCGCTTCGTTGCCCTCAAATTTCTTCCTCATGAAGTAACTCCCGACCCCCACGCACTGGAGCGGTTCCGGCGCGAAGCCCGTGCCGCTTCTGCCCTGAATCATCCCAGTATTTGCACGATTTACGAGATCGGAAAGCATGAAGACCAATCCTTCATCGCCATGGAGTATCTCGACGGGACCACACTGAAGCATCTCATCGAGGGCCGGCCCCTCGAAATCGAGCGCTGGCTCGCGGTGGCCATCGAAGTCACCGACGCGCTCGATGCGGCGCACGCCAAAGGGATCATCCATCGGGACATCAAGCCGGCGAACATCTTCATCTCCAAGCGTGGGCACGCCAAGATACTGGACTTTGGATTGGCCAAAATCACCGACGACGCAAGCAAGTCGGTCAGCGGCGATTCCCAAACGATGGCCGATGTAGCCGCCTTCAATCTGACCAGTCCGGGAACTGCGCTCGGAACCGTAGCCTATATGTCGCCGGAACAGGTGCGGGGCAAAGAACTAGACGCTCGCACAGACCTGTTTTCCTTCGGAGTAGTGCTCTACGAAATGGCAACGGGCAAACTGCCATTTCGCGGAGAGACCCAGGGTGTCATTACGGAAGCAATTCTCAACCGTGCTCCCACCTCTCCCATCCGCCTGAATCCCGATCTGCCGGCGGAACCGGAGCGCCTCATCAGCAAGGCCCTGGAAAAGGATGTTGAGTTGCGCTATCAAAGTGCCGCCGAGATCCGCGGCGATCTGAAGCGTCTCAAACGTGAATTGGATTCCTCCCGCATTTCCACAAGCGCGCCGGAACCCGAAACTGGCACGAAACAGACTGCATCCCTTCTCCCTCACCCCGCGCTTCCCGCTGCCGAAGACATGGTTCCTCGGAGTCGTTACCGCCGAGCGCTCGCGCTGGCCGGAGTCGCGCTGCTGGGAGCAATGGGGATGGCTTTCTTCCTCGTCCAGTACAGACGGCCAACCGCGGTCCCTGCGTATCATCTCCTGACCTATCGCCGGGGCACGATCCGCATGGCCAGATTCGCACCTGACGGGCAAACCGTGGTCTACAGTGCGGCGTGGGAGGGGAGGCCCGTGGAAGTCTTTACCACTCGCGTGGGCACTCCTGAGGCCCGCCCCGTCGGAGTAGTCGGGGCTGAGATCCTCGGTATTTCTTCTACTGGGGAAACGGCTCTGTTGCTCGGCAGCCGCCAGACCAAGTCGCAGGTCTTCAGCGGAACTCTCGCGCGCATGCCCCTGGTCGGCGGTGCTCCGCGTGAAGTGCTGGAGAACGTCCAGTGGGCCGATTGGTCTCCGGACGGCACTCAACTTGCCGTGGTGCGCGATGTGGCGGGACGGAACCGTCTGGAGTATCCGGTCGGCAAAGTGCTGTACGAGACCGGAGGCTGGATCAGCCATCCCCGTATCTCCCGCAATGGCGACATGATCGCCTTTTTGGACCATGCGATCCAGGGTGATTCGATTGCCGGCGTATCGGTAGTGGACCTCAACGGCAAGAAAAGGAGTCTGACTGACCCTTACGAAGGAGGCGCGATTGGCCTCGCCTGGTCGCCGGCCGGGGACGAGGTCTGGTTTACCGCTACCCAACTGGGAATCGATCGTGCCCTCTACGCGGTCAGTTTGTCGGGGAAAAAGCGGCTGGTGGCGCGGGTGCCCGCCGACCTGACCCTACAGGATGTGCTGTCCGATGGCCGAGTCCTTCTCGCCCGGGACAACTGGAGGCGCGGGCTAATTGTCCGTGCCGCCGACGATGCGTCGGAACGTGACTTCACGTGGCTGGACTGGACCTTCCCGGTGACTCTCTCTCCAGACGGCAAGATGCTTCTTTTTCGCGAGGAAGGGGAGGCGGGCGGACCCAGCTACGCCGTTTACCTTCGCAAGATCGATGGTTCGCCAGCCGTTCGACTCGGAGACGGACAATCTCTCGCGTTGTCTCCGGATGGGAAATGGGCTCTCTCCAGCCGCGGCGACAATCAAACCGACCTTTTTCTTCTCCCCACTGGACCCGGAGAGACTAAGCCGCTCGATGGTCACGGAATCATTCATAGCACTGCAATCTGGTTCCCGGACGGAACTCGAGTTCTCTTATCTGGAACTGAGTCAAATCACGGCGCGCGGCTCTATGTTCAGGAAATCGCCACCAACAAGATCGAGGCCATCAGTCCGGAAGGGACCAACGCACTCTCGTTTGCCTTGTCGCCGAACGGCCGACTGGTCGCAGCCGTGGGCCCCGACGGAAAAGGCTATTTCTTCCCCGTCCCCTCGGGTGAGCCCAAGCTGATTCCCGGTCTTCTGGCAGGAGAAGTGCCCATTGCCTGGAGTGCCGATGGCCGCTTGTTATACGTCTACCGCAGCGGTGAGCTGCCGGCCAAGGTTTACCGCCTGGAAATCGCCAGCGGCAGTCGCACCGTTTGGAATCAACTGATGCCCCCCGACCCCGCAGGTGTGGAATACATCGGCCCGGTTCTCCCCACTCCCGATGGTAAGGCTTTCGCTTACGGTTACCGGCGCCTCCTCTCCGATCTTTACCTAGTGGAAGGTTTGAAATAGAAGGGTCCCCAAGTCCGTCCCGAGGAATCAAGGCGGTTGACTGGAGCGGGACGATGGGAGGCCTGGCGTACAACCGGGGGCCTGTGGCGTCGGACGTTGTTAAATGATCTATCAGATCAAGATCTGCAAGTCGCGCCACATAATCGATGGCCGAGGCTCGCGGGGGGAAGCCATAAGGAAGCGCTTTTATCGCTCATATAATTGTGTATTATGAGCGATACCGATTGTTTTATCGCTCATGCATTGGAACTGGCAACAACCCGACTGACTACGGAGAAGGTGACAGATTCATCGGCGTCAGTATTCCTACCCAGCGAGTCATCGCGAAAAAGTACCACGATCTTGGGCTGGATGATATTGAAAGCCTTCTAGGCTCTCCCATCCACGAGCATCGCTATACCGGTTTACTAATCCTGGTGGCCCAATATGAAGCCCGTGATGCCATCGCCAGCGAAGAGTGTTCAACTTTTACCTCAATCACACCCGCTGCATCAACAATTGGGACTTGGTTGATACTTCAGCGCCGTATGTCGTGGGAGAACATCTGGTCTCCCGATCGCGCCGCGCCCTCTATCGTCTAGCCAAGTCGCCTGAATACCACCAGCCCAGCGGAAAATGGGCCTCAGGGGAGTTTTCGACTAAAGATGAATGTCGAACGACCTGTGGCCGATCCCACATAGTCAGACGGCGACTCCGTCCGGTTTGTCGGGAATCCAAGAACGAGCTTCTGGGAGATCCGGACGGGCTCCGGGCGTCTAGCTCCGCACCGCCTCCCCAGAGTTATCTCACGATGGCGCCGGGACAATGGATGCATTTGCGAATCGAGGGTATAACCTACCGAGTTGGTTATGTTGAGATGAACGTCGAGCCGGTAAGCTTAATACCAAGGAGCTGCGTTCGTTGGAAGGCAATTAAGCTCATTGGATCTGTCTCGACCGATCCGTTGTAGTTGTTAGGCGGTTGAGCGAAAGAGAAGGGACAGCAATGCAAACACCATCTGGTCCGCTTGCCCACAGCGCCATGGTCTCTCCGGTTACGGGGGCTCCTACCGGATCAGGCGGCAAGAAAAAGCTCATCTATGATCAGGACCACCGCGGTCCGCTCTCGACGGATACGGTCGCGACATTGATGCTCCTGCAGGCTGACAACATCGATCTGCTTGGCATTTGCACCGTCACCGGCGATATGTGGGCCAAACAGGAAACCGCCTATGCGTTGCGTCTGCTCGAACTCATGGGTCGCCCCGAAGTGCCGGTGTACATGGGCGCCCAAGAGCCTCTGGTCAACACCAAGGCCGAGGCGCAAATGCGCTATCAGATGTTTGGCTCGAGGACGCTCGGAAACGAAGGATATCTGGGGTGTTTTGCCAAGGATGGTGGAAGCCCCGACGAAGTAGAGCCGCTGCCTCCGCCATACAGCCGCTTCGCTCAGATCCATGCCCAGCCCGAGCCGGCCGCGGACTTCATAATCCGTACGATCCGCGCCAACCCCAGCGAGGTGACTGTCTACTGCGGCGGCCCCATGACGAACCTGGCGCTCGCGGTCATGCTCGCGCCAGACATCGTGCCCATCACCAAGGAAGTGGTTTTCATGGGCGGAAGCATGCATCGTTCGACTAGTTCCGTGAACGTCTATTTCGATGCCGAAGCCGCGAAGATTGGCTTTCGCGCGGGTTGGCCGAAATTGACGGTCGTCTCCGCGGACCTGGCCGAGGAAGTCCATATGCAGGATGACGGGAAAGTGGATTACATCGTGGATCACGCCCAATCGCCGATCACAGATCTGTTCCGCGATTTCGAGCAGAAGCCACAGCGTGCCAATCCGCAAAGGAAGTCATTCCGCATGCCGGATGAAATGATGGCAGCTCACGTGATCGATCCTACGATTTTCGACGGCTTCGATGAAATGTATGTCGATATTGTGACCCACAACGACGCTCACTACGGCGACACCTCGTTTTGGGACGGGAATTGGAGGGAGGTCGGCGAAGGCACCCGACTTTCAGGTCAGAACAATCCGTCTATTAAGGCGGGCCGCGCTCAGTTGCTGAAGGGGCTCGACAAGAACCGTTTTCGGGAGCTCTTTATTGATTTGATGACGCGCCCCATCCAGCGTTCGAGGACCTAGGACGAATTACCGAGAATCGCGCTCAGAAAGGGAACAACCGTGACCGCAACGCGAAGGGAATTTATCAAAACTGTGGGAGCCGCGATTGCCTCGTCCCAGATTCCACCCCAACCGGCTGTCGTGAGCGCGTCGACCGTTGCCTTTCCGGAGCCGGACCTTTTGCCCCCGCCGCCCGGTGCCAGACGAAAAGTAATTTACGACCAGGACAGCTCTGGTCCGTTCGGCACCGACATACTGGGAACGCTGATGATGTTGCAGGCCGACAACGTTGATCTTCTGGGCATCACGCTGGTCACGGGCGACGCGTGGATGAAACAGGAGACGGCGTACACACTCCGCCTGCTGGAAGTGATGGGACGCGCGGAAATCCCAGTGTACCCTGGCGCCGAGTTCCCCATGCTCAATACAAAGGAGGAATGGTTGCTTCGGCAGCAACTCTACGGCGGACACCGCTTGGACCCTTGGATGGGCGCTTTCAATCGCAGCAATGGAGGACCCGATGAGATCAAGCCCTTGCCGCCGCCCTACGATCGCTTCGCGAACATCCAAGCTCAGCCAGAGCACGCTGCGCGCTTCATCATCAAGACGGTACGCGAAAATCCCGGCCAGGTGACCATCTATGCCGGGGGACCGCTTACGAATTTGGCGCTCGCGATTGCTCTTGCCCCCGACATCGTACCCTTGGTGCCGGAAGTGGTATTCATGGGAGCCGGTTTTCACATATTTACCAATACCTTCAATCTCTTTTTCGATCCCGAGGCTGGGCGAAAGGTCCTGCGCGCTGGGTGGCCGAAATTCAGCATCGTTACTGTAGACCTAGCCGAACAGATTCACGAAGGCGATGAAATCGCGCCGGGCCGCAGCATGATCGAGGAAATCGTCGGTCGGGCTCAGAGCCCCATTTCCGATCTTTTCGAAAAGTATGCGGTGGCGCCGCTGCGGCAGGATCCCAACATGCGCTTTTTCCGGATGGCGGATGAGATGATTGCTGCCCAGGTGATCGATCCCAGTGTTTTCACGAAATCGGCGCAGATGTATGTGGACATCTGCTCCACGCCGGGTCCGCGCTACGGGGATTCGATGTTTTGGCCAATGAATTGGCAGGACCTTCCCGGGGCGGGAAGATTCCCCGTGAGCCCGGAAGATCGGCGAGTCTTTGTAGATCCCCGGCAGTTTTATCTGGGGCCGCCGCCTTCTGCAGGATTGGTTACCGTGCTACTTGAAATCGACCGCGATCGTTTTAAGAAACTGTTCGTCGATTTAATGACGAAGCCGATTCGCAAAGCCTGATCGCACAAGAGTTCGAGCCGTCGAGGGACAACTCCAGCTTGTCGGCGAACAGGGAACTGGCGCTGCTCGATTCCTTTAGGTTCGTCCGTCAATCTGGCATGATCCAGAGCAACGCTTCGATCGTTCGAATTCCTTTACCGGAAAGATCCTACGCAGCTTGCAAATTGCTGGCAATTCCAATACCGTTACTTCGTCATTTTATTAATTGATTAAATGAGAATAATGCAATCCATGCAGGCGCTCGGCAATGATCGGCGTTTGCAGATATTGGAATGGCTGAAGGATCCGGAAAGACATTTCCCGCCGCAGCGCGACGGAGATCTGGTCAAAGACGGTGTCTGCGGCCTTCTCATCGCGCGCAAGCTGCGCGTAAGCCAACCTGCGGTCACCGAACATCTGAAGATCCTCTCACGAACTGGATTCCTCACCAGTAAGCGCACCAAGAAGTGGACCTTTTATAAACGGGATGAGCGGGCAATTCGGGCCATCAAACGTGCGATTTCGGAACGCGTCTAGGCCCAAACAGGAGAGATGCCTCAACGTGTTGCATGAGCATTTGGAACTGATCGATGAGAAGGCGCTCTCGGATGCGGCTCCGCACAAGTGGTACAACCAAACGCTTTGTCAGGTTAACGCAGCGGTCGTACGCCTGGGAGTGATCGAAGGCGAGTATCACTGGCACAAACACGATCATGACGACGAGTTTTTTTATGTGGTTGAGGGCAAGTTGCTGATCGACTTGGAAGGCCGAGTGGTTGAACTGGCTCCCCGGCAGGGATTTGTGGTGTCGAAGGGGGTGCTACACCGAACGCGAGCCCCAAAGCGTACCGTAATCCTCATGATCGAGAATGCTGGGATTGTCCCGACGGGAGACAAAGGATGACGAGGTAGCAGATGACTTTCAAGGAGAGGTCGGCACCGCCATTGTCTGGGTTCAGTGGCCGGCGATCCTTCTGGAACCGCTGAGTCGATTAGGGACTGGGCTCGATGCCGAGCGGTCGTTCTTAGAAGGGATCGAAATGGACATTGTCCCGCGGCTCGAAGCGGCGAGGAATCAAACGCTCGGGTACTTTGACGTGAGTGATGGGCAACTTTATCGAACTTACGGATCCGGCAAGTGGTCGGTCAGGTTCATCGTGCATCACCTCGCCGATGCTGGGACAGTTCTGTTCGACCGAATCCGCCGGGTCCTGAGCGGACCGAGACAACTGCTCTGGGCATTTGATCAGGATGCGTGGGCAACGCAACTCGACTATTCACGACTCCCGCTCGATCTGTCTCGGCGAATATACGATGCAGTCCAGGGCTGGAATTATTTATCAGGCTCGTCTGCACTATGCCATAAACGGACACCGTGAGTTCGTCCACAGCAAAACCGGTGTTCGAACGCTGAAGGCCGAATTCGACAAAGTCGCTTAACGAGCACCATCTTGAACAGATCGATTTGGCGCTGAAGGGGTTCGGAGCTGATGCATCCTTCGTATCTGCTGCGCAGGACATGGTAACCACGTCGAATTCCACGCAGGACCCGATTTATGGACCGCCCCAGGCGGTCCAAGGGGCTACGACCACGGAGAGCTACAGCTGCTAGGGCGGGGGCAATAGACTCAGTTTGCTGGGGATGCCTCCGTATAACTACAACCCGTCTAACGAGTTGACCTTGACGCCCGGCGGCAGCTGCGGGAAGGCGTACACCTGGGACCGGGGACTCAATTCTTCAGGACTGGATCTTTGCGCGCTGGTCCTGATTCTATTGGCCTGCGTCGGACTGGTGGGCTGCGGCGGCTCGACCACTTCGTCGAGTTCGTCCTCTGGAAAAGACTCCGAGCCGACGATCACTTCCTTTACGGCAGCTCCGACAAGCATAAACTCCGGTGCCAGCAGCGCACTGAGTTGGGCGGCAGTAGGAGCGACGAGTATTGCCATCACGCCGGGGACATTCACGTCCACATTAGCAAGCGGTTCAACCAGCATGAACCCAGCGGAGACGACCACCTACACGCTGACAGCAACCAATGCTGCCGGCTCGACCACGTCTACGCTAACCGTTACCGTAAACGGGGGCACTGCAACGCCAGCTAAACCAACCATCAGCTCCTTCACGGCTAGCCCCACAGGTATCACTTCGGGTTCCAGTAGCACGCTGAGCTGGGCGACGACCGGGGCGACCAGTCTTGCCATTGCCCCGGGAGCATTCACATCCGCATCCGCCAGTGGTTCGACGAACGTGAGCCCAACCGCGACCACCACCTACACGCTGACTGCGACCAATGCCTCTGGCTCGACCACGTCCACGGCAGAAGTCACGGTAGCAGCGCCGGGCGGTGCATTGGCGATCATAACTACTTCGTGCCCAAGCGGAACACAAAGCGCGGCGTATCCGGGCTGTACAATCGTCGCCAGCGGTGGCTCCCCGCCTTACACGTTTTCCGTCAGCATGAATTCCGGCTTTCCTCCATTACCTGAGGGCATGTCTCTCAATGCAACGACCGGGACCATCAGCAGCCCGCTGATCGGCGGTCAAGGCACCTACACGCCAGAATTGGTAGTTACGGACTCGACAAGTACGCAGGCGACTGAGGACATCAGCATCGCCATCAACGGCAACAACGCGTTCCTTGCAACCGTCTTTCCGTCAACTTCTATCTTTCACCATCGAGTGGACGCAGCCACGACCGGCTTGCCGGTAGATACTTCCCCCGCAGCGCCGATGTACGCTGTCTATTTGTCAGAGACGGTTAAGCCGTTCTTCGGGAGCAATTCGAATGCTCCCTTTCCGAATGGAATACCAGCCATCGAAGTTCCTTACAACCAGGCGGCCGTATCGGTTGCAACCACCTTATATCAATCGTATTTTACCTCTGCTCCAATTCCGGCGAATGCTCCGGTGGAAGGCACCAGCAACTCGACGGGAGATAGACACGTTCTGGTCTACCTGGAGGCGGGCGGTGGAAATGACGCTGCCCTCTACGAGATGTGGCAGGGAATATACCAAGGCGGTTCCTGGACTGATTCCTCGAACGCGCTTTGGCCCGACCCGGCTTCGAATGCTCTGACAGCGCAAGGGCAGGGAACTTCCGATGCCGCAGGACTTCCGGTGGGGCCGCTGCTGGCCAATGCCGACGAGGTCATCGGCTCCGGCACGCCCAACTCACCGACCGGTACCATCCAGCATCCCATCCGATTCACACTCAACCATATTGTCAACTACTGGGTCTGGCCCAGTACGCAAACAGCGGGGGTGGGAAGTTGCACGGCTACGGGAGGAGCTTCGATTCCCGTCGAATCGGAGATTTCGCAATCTTCTCCTCCCGCAAGCTGCACCATGTCCGGACCCGCTGGCGAGATCTATCGACTCAAGGCTTCAGTCGCAACTCCCGCTTGTGCCTCCACAAGTCCGCAAGCGGCCATTATCATCACCGCATTCCGAAACTATGGAATCATCCTGGCCGACAACGGAGACAGCGGGGGGCTCATCGGCACACCCGACGCTCGCTGGAACGATACCGATCTTGCGTGCCTTACAAGTCTCACCTTAACGGATTTCGAGCCGGTGAACGTCTCGAGCCTCATGGTCAGTAATGACAGCGGGGCTACCAGCCATTAGCCTTGTTTATGAGGCATGCGAGGGCTAATTGGGCGACGGCTAAGCCCCGAGGTGCGGCCGCGCGGCACTATCCGGTCATTTGGGTTGAGCTCAAAGCGGCACCGTGTGCGGGCTCAGGAATGCCATTCTGAATTTGAATCTGCTGGCATCCCAGAACGTGACTCGCACAGCTCGCACCGTCACCCCTGCGCCGCTCGCCCGTGCAGCCAGCCCGCCTAGAGGCCGAGGAACAGCAGCGAAGCTCCACGGACAGGAGCCATCAGCCGCCGCTGGCGGCCCTGGGGTAGCGATCAAGACAGGCATCGCCGCTCAACCTCCGTAAGTTGCCGGTCGAGGCCCGTGCAGCCTCGCGATGGCGCCGACCGCGGGCGTCGGGCCGCGGTTCGGAACAGTAGCCTGAGGGGAGACATCCAGAGACATAAGCGGTGACAGACACCGAATAAGCGCGTGCCGCCAGCGTCGCCACGCCGCAGTTGATGCACGGGGTTTGCGCACGCTGGTTTCTGAAACTTGCTGATCCGGCCTCAGAACTTGGCAGATCGGTCAGCCTGGTTGCGGGCTAGACCTTTTTGAGCGACGGTTGGTGGACCCTCACACGACCGTCACCATCCCATTTGACGACCGCGTCATCCTCGTTCGAGGACTGAACGGTGCCGAATTCTCCAGTCGGCGTTCCGAAGTTCCCCAAACCCTCGACGCGATCTCCGGAACTGAATTCCTGGTCGGTGGCAGAGGGATGGGTGAGCGATGGCCTTTTGGCACGGTCCGCGTCAGCAGTCGCCCCGGGGTGTGATAAGGGCGGCTGGGGAGCTTTACGCAGTTTGGGTGTCGGCTTATCGGCGATATGACTCATATTCGATTGTTTCTTTCCGAGAGACCAGATCTGCTGCGACTTTTCATCTCCCGATGAATACAGCATAGGCTCGGAAAGAGTGGTTCGGCTGGTCCAAAGTGCACAGTTCTGAAAATGGCCACGCGTATCGGGCGAGCGTGCGGCTCGGCAGCGTGATCGGCAGTCTACACAACAAACATGGCTATGCCAGCGGCGAACATTGCCGCCGTCGTGATGGCCACGACGATCCATCCCAAGCGGGAGCTCGGTTGGCCCTGCATCAGCTTCTTGTCCGAAGCGACGACGAGGATTGCGACCAGAAGGAAGGGCGCTAACAATCCGTTGATGACCGCCGTCCAGTAGAGCGCCCTCACCGGGTTAATGCCTATGAAGTCTAGTCCGACACCCAGTCCCGTTGAGAGGAGAATGAGAATGTAAAACGCGCGTGCCTGCTGCAATTTCTTGTCTAGGCCTTGGCGCCAGCCAAGCGTTTCCGCGAAAGCGTATGCCACCGATCCCGCCAGCGTCGGAATGGCAAGAAATCCGACGCCGACAATGCCGATGGTAAACAGGGTCGCAGCGAACTTGCCGGCGAGCGGCCGAAGGGCTTCGGCGGCCTGGCGAGTGGTCTCGATTTGGGTGACGTGGTGGCGGTTGAGGGTGATCGCAGTCGTCAGAATGATAAAAAACATGACCATATTTGAGAAAAACGCGCCGACTCCCACATCAAAGTTCCTCAGCTCAAGCTCTTTGAATGTTGCTCCTCTCCGTCTAGCCAGCG
>Ga0182015_10004340_pt1 | contig 15344 bp, 15 predicted proteins | sample 712P3MmetaG_FD_120478 | JGI IMG/M metagenome (GOLD analysis project Ga0182015, IMG submission 120478) | Permafrost microbial communities from Stordalen Mire, Sweden - 712P3M metaG | ecosystem: Environmental > Terrestrial > Soil > Wetlands > Permafrost | place: Sweden: Stordalen | collected...
GATCACTCGCAGCTCGCCGTCGAAGGGGCCTTGAATGCGCACCCCGGCCTTCAACTCGAGGCGCAAATACTCGATGATCTCCCGCGTAATCTCCTCGCCCGGCGCGATGACCGGGATTCCAGGCGGATAGGGCGTCAGCGTCTCGGCGCAGATTCGCCCGCTCGACTCCCGAAACTTTACAAACTCAGCATCGGCTAAGAAAGCATCGCGCGGAAGCATGCGCATCGGGGGGACGGCAGGAAGTCGAAACGTTCCGCGTCTCAGCCGCTCCTCGAGAATGCCCGACGGTGCGAACATGTCGATCGGCCGGTCGTCCCGCGCAAGCTCCTCGAACGCATAAATGAAGCCTTCGGCCGCCTCGCGCGTGGTTCCAATCGTAAAGAGCGCGACGATGTTGAAGAGATCCGCCATCTCTACCTGAATGTTATAGCGGCGACGCAGCAGCGCCGACGCCTCGTAGCCCGTATAACCCAGGCCTTTGACGGTCACCGTGACCTTTGTCGGGTCGAGATCGAAGATGCCGTGGCGTCCCTGCAACTCTTCACCGAAACAGTAAAGGCCCGGAATGCGATTCAGACGCGCGCGCGTCTCTTCCGCCAGCGCGATCGTGCGCGAGAGCAGCGCTTCGCCTTCGGTCGCCATCTGTTTGCGCGCCACGTCGAGCGACGCGACCATCGGCAGATTCGGCGAGGTCGATAGGAACATCTTGAGCACTGCTTCGAGCCGATCTAGCGCGACGCGTTCGCCCTTGTGATGCAGCATCGCACATTGCGAGAATGCCGAGAGCATTTTGTGCGTAGAGTTGATGCAGATATCCGCGCCGGCGTTGGTCGCCGAGAGCGGAAGCGCCGGATGAAAGTGAAAGTGCGGTCCCCACGCCTCGTCGACGAGCAGCATCTTACCGGCGCCGTGCACGATCCGCTCGATGGCTTCGAGGTCTGCGGCGACGCCATAATAGGTCGGGGAGACCAGGTAGACGGCGACGAGATCGGGGTGCTGCTCGATCGTGCGCGCGACGGTTTCCGGGGTCACGCAGTGGTCCATGCGCAACTCCAAGTCCACTTCGGGCTGCATGTAGATGGGCTGCGCGCCGCTCATCACCAAGCCCCCCAACATGGACTTGTGCGAGTTACGCGGGACGGCAATCTTCTCACCCGGGTTGATCGCCGCCATCATCATGCACTGGTTGCCGCTGGTCGAGCCGTTGATCAAGAAAAACGTGTGGTCGGCGCCCCACGCTTCGGCCGCGAGCTCCTGCGCTTCTTTGATCGCTTCGGTAGGCTGCAGCAAGTCGTCGATACCCGGCATCGGAGTGAGATCGATCGCGCAGATGTTGTCGCCGACGAACTCGCGAAAGGCCAAATCCATTCCCACGCCCTGCACGTGACCCGGCGTATGAAATGGCTGCACGCCCGAGTCCACGTAGTCGAGGAGCGCTTGGAAGTACGGCGCTCTGCGTTGATCCAAGACTGCGGCCCGGCTTCTAAGCGAGGACTTCGAAGCCGAGACGATTCAGCATCGCGAAATCGTCGGCGTCGCTGCGGCCTTTCGTCGTCAGATAGTTGCCCAGAACGATGCCGCTGACACCGCTTCGCATGCCGACATCCTGCAGTGCTTGCAGCGTAACCTCGCGCCCCCCGGCAAAGCGTACGAGCGCACTTGGCAACGCAAGACGCGCCATTGCCACAAAGCGCAGCGCTTCGACCGGATCGAGCAGCGATCGGTCCCCAAAGGGCGTCCCAGGGCGCGGATTGAGAAAGTTGATCGGCACCTCTTGGGGTTGGAGTTCCTGCAAGGCAAACAAGAAGTCGAGGCGGTCGGCGACGTCTTCTCCCATGCCGATGATGCCGCCGCAGCAGAGCTCGAGATCGTGGCGCTTCACGCGCTGACACGTTTCCCAGCGCTCGTCGTAAGTGTGGGTCGTGCAGACTTGGGGAAAATAGCGGCGCGACGTCTCAAGGTTGTGGTTGACTTTATCGACGCCGGCTCGCGCGAGCCGCTCGATCTGGAGATCGTTCAAAATCCCGAGCGAAACGGCGACGGTCAGCGGCAGCTTGGCTTTGATTTGCTCGACCGCGGCGCAGACGCGTTCCAGCAGTTTTTCCGAAGGCCCGCGCACGGCGACGACGATGCAGAACTCACCAGCACCACGGGCGAGTGCGGCGCGAGCCGCCGTGACAAAATCCTCGACGCTCGAAAGCGGCTCGGCTTGGACATCGGTTGCATAACGCGCGCTTTGCGAGCAAAAATTGCAATCTTCCGAACAACCGCCCTTCTTGGCGTTGTAGAGCACTTCGACGGCAATCTCGTTGCCGCAGTAGTGGGAGCGCACGTCATCGGCAAGCGCCAAGAGAGCCGGTACGTGTTCGGCGGTAAGTTGGGCAACGCCGGCGAGCAGCTCGGCGCCCGCAGGGCGGCCGCGCTCGAGCAGCTGGGCTCGCGCGCGTTGGATCGTGGAATGCGCCATATCAGCGCTCTTGCTTCACCAAAGATTCAAAAAGCTTTGCACCGGCTTCGACCGCTTGGGTTTCGCCGGGCGCAAAGGCCAGAACGCCGAGTACCGGCAGACTTCCCTGCAGCACGCAGTAGACGTCGTCTCGGTACGTGGGATCCGTTCGGCCCCAGCGCTCGACCAGCACGGCGCCGGCGATCGGGATGTTCAGCTCGCGGCAGAGGCTCCACGTCAACAGCGCGTGATTGAGGCAGCCCAAACGCAGGCCTACCGTAATGACGGCTTCCAGTTTTGCCAGAGCCGCGACGTGGCCGAGGTGCTCGTCGGCGTTAAGGGGCACCATGATTCCTCCGATGCCCTCGGCAACGATCGTGCCGGGGGTTTTGTCAACCGCATCGGCGAGCCGCTGTGCCGTAAGCGGAGGGGAACCTTCGGCGAGCGCCGCCGTCCAGGGGTCTCCGCCCTTGTCAAAGCGGGCGAGCTCGACGTGCGGTACGCCGGCGAGCCGGCCAGCATGCTGCGCGTCGCCCTCCCCGCGCGGCCTTACTCCCGTCTGGACGATCTTAACGATCGTCGGGTTTTCGCCGGCGCGGCGCAGTGCAAGCGCGAGCGCGGCCGTCACCCGAGTCTTTCCGACGTCGGTGTCGGTTCCGGTTACGAAGTAGCGGCGCATCGCCGTAGCTCTTCTGCGAGCATATCTATCTGCTCCAGCGTGTGGTCGGCGCGGATCGTGATGCGCAGCCGCGACGTGCCGGGCGGTACGGTCGGCGGACGGATGGCCGGGACGAAGATGCGGCGCTTCCATAGCTCCTCCGAGACGCCTAGCGCGCGCTCCTCGCTGCCGAGGACGATGGAAACGATAGGCCCTTCGACGGAGCGTGGGACAGGCTCCGTCGAGGGAGTCAGGGAGAGGGCAGCGCGCAGGCGCGCGGCGTTCGCTCGCAGGCGTTCGCGGCGATCGTCGCCGCGACGTGTAAGGAGAAGAGCGATGCGCGACGCGAGCACGAGCGACGGCGGAAGCGCGGTGTCGAAGATAAACGACCGTGCGCGATTGACCAGCAGCTCGATCGCCGTTGCGGGGCCCGCAATGAAACCGCCAAGCGAGCCAAGCGCTTTCGAAAGCGTCCCGAGAATAAGGATGCGCGGATCGTCGAGTGCGCGAGCCAGACCCGCGCCTTGCGGTCCGGCGATTCCGAGCGCGTGCGCTTCATCGAGCAACAGGACGTCTTGCTCTCGCAAACATTCGAGGAGCGCGGTGGGATCGATTGCGTCGCCGTCCATGCCGAAGACCGATTCGCTGACCACGAGCAAACTCTTGGACCTGCTCGTAGGCGGGAGCGTGGCGTGCTCGTAGATCAAGTGAGGTGTGCGCGCGAGACGGATGCCGTCGATCAGGCAGGCATGATTGGATTGGTCGGAGAGAATCGCTTCGACGAGCTCTGCAAGCACCGGAATCGTTCCTACACCGGCGAGGTAACCCGAAGAAAAGAGCAATGCTCGCTCGCGGCCGAGCCACTCCGCCAGTTCGTTTTCAAGAAGGGCATGCTCGCGGCTGCGTCCTCCCAGCAAGCGTGCGCCGCCCGAGCCTACGCGTGTCGCGCGTTTCAACGCCTCGACGACTTGCGGATCCGTCGCCAAGCCTAGGTAATCGTTCGACGAAAAGTCGATGACATTGGAGAGCCCATGCTGTGGGAGCTCGCGGTAACGGTGTTCGCTGCGAATCGCTTCGAGCGTTTGCCGCGCCCGCCGGAGGTAGGTCACTATGACGCCGGCAGCACGTTGGACAACGATTCGAAGAAGCCGTCGACCTCTTCATCGCTCGAGCAGAGCGGCGGAACGAACTGAATCACGTCGCCGATCGGCCGCGTGAAGTGGCCCGCGTCGTACAGCGCATCGGCAGAGGGACGGCCCAAACTCTTGCGTAACTCGATCCCGAGCATCGTCCCGGCTTGGCGCACGTCGTACACGAGCGGATGCGCGCGTAAGCTTTCCAGGTGTGCGCGCGATCGTCGAGCGATACCCTGCGCACGCTCGAGCGTGCCCTCTTCTTCGAACAACGAGAGCGATGCGAGCGCCGCCGCGCACGCAATCGGATTTCCAGCGTACGAATGACCGTGAAGGAAATGAACGAATTCGTCTGGCGCGCCGAGAAATACGTCGTACAGCGATTGGCCGACCAGCGTCGCGGAGAGCGCCATCGCACCGCCCGTCAAGCCTTTTCCGACACAGACGATATCTGGACTAACGCCGATCTGTTCGAAGGCGAACATCGTGCCGGTACGCCCGAATCCGGTAGCAATTTCGTCACATACGATCAGCGCTTCCACGCCTTTTAGCCGTTCGTAGGCCTCCTTCGGTACGAGCCGCATGCCGGCTGCGGCTTGAACCAGCGGCTCGACGATCACCGCCGCAACGTCCTCTCCGAGCGGCGCGGCTGCGTCGTAACCTTGCGCTTCAAACGTGACGCTGCCGAAGCGCGACTTGAAGAGTGCGATATCGGAAAGGCTCATCGCGCCGATCGTATCGCCGTGGTACGCGTCGCTCAACCGCACGAAGCGAGTACGCTGTGGCTGACCCGCGTTCTGCCAGTATTGCAGAGCCATCTTGATTGCGGCCTCAACCGCGCTGGCGCCGTCGCTTGCAAAAAATGCGCGATCCATGCCCGCGATCGCACAAAGCCGCTCGGCGAGCTCTTCGGCGACGGGGTTCGTCGCCCCGAGTAGCGTCGCGTGATCGAGCGTCGCCGCCTGTCGCGCAATCGCCTCGACGATGCGTGGATGGCAATGACCGTGAATCGTCGTCCAAATCGAGCTGACGGCATCGTAAACACACCGGCCGCGCGCATCTTCCAGCATCGTTCCGCGGCCTCGCACGAACGTTCGCGCGTGCTCCTCGAAGTGCCGCATCTGCGTGAACGGCAACCATAGATGCGACATTTTGGCCGTTTTTCGCTGTCAGCGGGCGGTCCCCTCACGCAACGGGCAGTATTTTTCTCGTGAGCAAGTTGCGCAGGCGTTGCCTTTTTGATATAAGCTAGATTCGATGTCTAACGAGGCACAACGCTGATGCCGCGGCCGCACGAAGATCGCCGTCATCACACGACCACGGACCACCACGCCGGCGGACCGGCGATCGTCTTTGCGCTGCCGGCGTGGTGGGCGATTGCCGTCGTACACGTCACGGCCGAGCGTGCCGACGCCGGAATCGCGTCGTACGAAACTCTCGTCGAGAAGGCTCGGACCTCGGCGGCGCGGGTGCAAGAGGCCGCCATCCTTTGCTCGCGCGATCATCGGCGCGTGATCGTGCTGCTCCATCTTGACGGGCACGAGGGATTCCGGCACCTCTGTGCGGCCTGGGACGATCATCACCTCGTTGCCGAGCGGCACGACGTCGCTCAATCCCGCTCCTTGACGCTCTATAGTCTGGCGACGAACCTCGGCGAGGCGGCCATCGATCCGACGTCGACCGATGCGGTTGCGTTCGAGCAATTCTCCGCCGGCCTCGAACGGACCCACGCCGTCACGAGCTCTATCGCCGCGGCAGCGGGGTTCCGAGGCGCGTCGACCTTTCGCAGTGACGACGACAGCACTTCTGCAATCATTTATCGATTCGCACACGTCGAAGAGATCGGAGCATTTCGCGCGAGCGAAACGCTCTATCCATTGCACGTAGTGCGCACGTTCGTTTGAGAAGCCGCGTTACGCGGCCTTAAGTTTCCACGCCATCATCGACCATGAGAAGCCGGCAAAAACAAAGTTTAAACCGACGACGAACCCGATGAACCACAAAGCGGAGAACGGCCACTGTATCCAAAGCAGGACGCCCAGAATCACGCTGACGACTCCGCCGAACGCGACCCACCCGTAATGCGGAAACTGCAACATGAGCGCGGTGACGAATCGGAAAATTCCGCCGAAGACGAAGAGCGCCGCCAGCAGAAGCGTAACGACCAATGCCCCCGCTACGGGATGTTCCAGCAGCATCAACCCGACGATAATATCGAGGATGCCGACCAAGAGCAGCAGCATTATATGTCCGGCGCCGCGCGACATGACGGCTCCGGCCAGCTGCACGATGCCGGCAACGAATAAGGCCGCCCCGAGCACGATGACCGAAGCCATCGTCGCCACCCCCTCCGCCCAAATGCAGTACAGGCCGACTAGAATGAGCGCGATCCCGACGGCGAGGTACCAACCCCAGAGCTTATGGGTACCTGGAATGGAATCGGCTACGTCTGCAAAAGCCTTCATGAACCACTCCTGTTCTTAAAAAGGTAAAACAAGAGGATTCGGCCTCAGCCCGAGCAGCCCCTTACTTGGGCCCCTCGGGATCGCCGACGTGGTTTGCGCGGCGGACGGCCGGCGCGACGATCTGCACGACGATGACCTGCAGCACGGCGGCGGCGGGAACCGCCAAGAAGGCTCCGGGGATACCCAAGAGCATGCCGCCGACAACCGTCGAGAAGATAATCAGCAGAAAGCTCAACTGCACGCGCTGCCCGAAGATGATCGGAGAGAGCACGTTCTGATCGACGATTTGCACGATGGTGAAGATGGCGAGAACGATCAACATCTTGACCCAGCCGCTCGTCGCCAGCACGACCAGCAAAATGACCGGTCCGGAAATGACGGCGCCAACCATCGGAATTGCCTGAAACACCGCGACGACGAATCCGAGCAGCAGGGCGTAGGGAACTCCCAGAATCGCAACCGCTCCGCCCATCGTCACGCCGACGATGGTTCCGTTGATGACGATTCCCTTTACGTAGGCGCTGAGGCGCAGGCCAATCGTGTCGAAGGCCTCCTTCCAATCCCGGCCGGCCGTTTGCGGCAAAAGACTGAGAGTAAAGCGCTCGAGGTCATCCGACGAGAGCATCCATCCAACTGCAAGCAGCAAGATTATGATCGCGTTTCCGAAAATGGCGGCAACCAGAGCCGGCCCCGCCAGCAGGTGCGCCCCGAGGGAGCTAAAGGCGCCCCCCGCGCCGTTGGCAACGGCGCCTGCGAACTGTTTGGAGAGTTCGTAATCCTTTAGGACACGCTCGGCGGCGACGAGTTGATCTCTTAGGGAGTTGACGTAGCCCGGAATCGCTTGTACGAGGCGCTGAATTTCGACACCCAGCGGAGCGATCAAGATATAGGCAATCAGCGCTGCAATCAGAATGGCCCCGCCAAACACAAGGCCGACCGCGATGCCGAACGGCATTCTCGCGCCGAGCCGATTGGCAATCGGGCGCAGGGCCACCGCGATCAGGATCCCGGTAAAGAGCAAGACGAAGGCCGATAGCGTGCCGGCAAGGACGAGCCAGAGGACGTACGCGCCGGCGAACACGGCGGCGGCCGTAAGCCATGTGCGAACGCCAATCGCTACGCGGCGCGGTCCGGGATCGATCATTGAGGCATAAAGGCCACGATCTCTCCCTTGTCGCGATCGCTCGTCCACCACATCGTGCCGTCAAACGTTAGCGCGCGTCCGTCGAACGGAACCGCGGCGACCGGTTCGAAGGTGGGCGCACTCTGTCGGAGATCGATCCGCCCGAACTCGAGGTTCTCGAACTCCTCGTCGGCGGCGATCATAAACGCACTGCCGGCGCCGGCGAATGCAAAGCCGGCGCAGCGCGTAGTTAACGCGATCTCCCGCCGGAGGGCGCCACGGTCGTCCAGCTCCAAAATCCGCCGCTTTCCCTGTTGGCAGAGGTAGAGCGTCGATCCGTCGGCGGCAAGATGCGAGCCGGTGACGTCCGGGCACGCGACCTTATTGTCGAAGCCGCGCCCGGGGCGAAAAAGGAAGAGATAACGATCGTCGTCGTCGAGCGCAACTACGACGGAGAGAGCGTCGCCGACCGCGGCGAGCCCGTACGGCTTTCCCGGCGCCGCGATTTCGTCGACAACGTCCCAGTCTTTGGTGTCGATCGCATAAAGCTTGTCCGTATCCCAGGAGCCGACCCATAGCTGCCCGCCGTAAAAGGCAAGTGGCTGGGGACGGCCGCCGGGAGATTTCTGGCGGTTTACTTCTTTCACGTTTTGCATACTCGCCTAAAGGCACGCCGCGTGGCGGGGGTTGCGCTTAAGGGACCCTACGCTTCGATGCGTTCGTCGATTGAGACGTTGTACAGGAAGAGGAACTTGCCCCATTCGTCAGGCAGCGTGTTGCGCTTGATCTGAATCCAAGGGATGTACTTCGGCTGGCGAGGTTTGCGCTGCAGCGACATGTTGGCTTCGTGCGGAGTCCGGTTATTCTTACGGTTGTTGCAGCGCACGCAGGCACAGACCAAATTCTCCCAAGTCGAATCGCCGCCGCGGCTCTTGGGGACGACGTGATCCACGGTCATCAACCGTTCGCCGTGCGTACCGCAGTATTGGCAGGCGTGTTCGTCGCGGATCAGGACGTTCTTCTTCGTTAGCGCGACCCGCTGCATCGGACGGCGGATGTAGTAGAGCATGCGAATGATCGAAGGCATGCGCATTTCGAACGTCGGCGAGGCCAGAATACGCTCGCGCCCGTGCAGCATCTCCGCTTTGCCGGCAAAAATCAGTTTAACCGCGCGCTGAAAGCTCGTGACGTTGAGCGCTTCGTAAGTGAAGTTCAGTACGAGCACTTCACTCATGCGGACGTTACCTTCATGCTATGAAAGCGAGGCATCTCAGGTGCCTCGCTTCCGAACGAACATCATGCGCGTTTCGGTTAGCATCTGCGTTATTGCTAACCGCTCTTGCGGTCGCAACCTTTCTTTGACCCGTTCGAACGCTGCCGTCGCCACGTCGATCGCGACTTCGGCCGACGCATGATCGGGCGCGCCTCCCTCCTGCTCGGTCAAATACGCGTGAGCGGCGAGGGCCAGCGTCGCGATAACCTCGCGCAGCAAAGGCTCGACGGGCGGGATCTGCCCTTGAAATCCGCCGCTTTCCCACTGCGGAGCGGTGGCCCCACTAGACATCTCGAGTCGAAATTACGCCGCGGTGGAAGCCTTCCCTTGCTGCCTCACCATCTGGAGGAAGTACTGATGGACGCGAGCGTCGGTGCCGAGCTCGGGGTGGAACGAGGTCACGAGCACGTTTCGCTCGCGCGCCATCACGCCGCGCCCCTCGCGCTCCGCAAGCACCGTAACGTTCGGACCATGTCGTTCGATCCACGGCGCGCGGATGAAGATTGCCGGAAACGGCGTGTCGCCCAGCGCCGGGATCGTAAGCTCGACGTGTGCCGAGTCGTTCTGCCGTCCGAATGCGTTACGGCACACGGTGACGTCGATGAGATCGAGTGTCGATTGGTTCAGCCCGACGACATCGTGCGCGGCAACGATCATTCCCATGCACGTTCCCCAGAGCGGCATTCCGGCGCGCGTGCGTTCGACGATCGGCCGCCCAAGACCAGAGCGCTCGAGCAGTTTCATGACCGTCGTGGATTCACCCCCGGGCACGATCAGCGCATCTACGAGCACGAGGTCCGCGGGGCTCTTTACCGGGATTGCGGAGGCACCGCAATGCTCGAGTGCCGCAAGATGCTCGATTATATCTCCCTGGAGAGCTAATACGCCGACCACTTGTCGTGCTTCGACTGCGCTCAGCATGACAAGTGGTTAGACACCGCGGGGAGCCATCAGTTGCGCATCCGTGAGCTGGCGGACGTCGAGGCCGGGCATCGCTTCGGATGCGCCGAGCGACCGGCAAGCCTCCAAAACGATCGCAGGTTCGTTGAAGTGCGTCGTCGCGTCCACGATGGCACGGGCGAAACGTTTGGGATCCTTCGATTTGAAGATGCCGCTTCCGACGAAGATGCCCTCCGCGCCAAGCTGCATCATCAATGCGGCGTCCGCGGGCGTTGCGACGCCGCCGGCGCAGAAGAGCACGACGGGCAACTTGCCGTCGCGCGCAATCCCCGTGACGATTTCGACGGGGGCCCCAAGATCGTGGGCTCGCGCGACGAGTTCTTCCTTGGGAGCGACGTGCAGCTCGCGGATCGCATCGCCGATGGCGCGCATGTGACGAACCGCCTCGACGATGTTGCCGCTACCCGCTTCACCCTTGCTGCGAATCATCGCCGCGCCTTCGGCAATTCGCCGAAGCGCTTCGCCGAGGTCGCGCGCTCCGCAGACGAACGGAGTCTTAAAAGCCTGCTTGTCGACGTGGTAGTTGTCGTCGGCCGGCGTCAGCACTTCCGATTCGTCGATATAATCGACGCCGAGCTGCTGTAACACTTGCGCCTCCGCAAAGTGCCCGATGCGGCATTTGGCCATCACCGGAATCGTTACGGCGTCCATGATGCCGCGAATCAGCTCGATCCCGCTCATTCGAGCAACACCGCCGGTCGCTCGGATGTCTGCCGGGATCCGTTCGAGCGCCATCACGGCGACGGCGCCGGCCTCTTGCGCGATCGCTGCGTGTTCGGGCGTCACAACGTCCATGATGACGCCGCCTTTGAGCATCTGCGCGAGTCCGCGCTTGACCGTTACCGTTCCAGTTTCCATGCCTCTATTCTAACAGGCATTCCCCAGAGAACGCCGCGACGTAGTGCTTACGGAGGTGTCGGAGTCGCCACGGGGACCTCGGGCGAGGCCGGGGGACCGCTGGACGCGGGCGACGGCGCGAAGGTCGGGAACGGCTTCTGGCGCCAGATCGGGATATTCGGATTCGGCGTCGGAGTTGCCGGCGGCGGGGGCGATGGCGAGGCCTTCGGTATGGGCGGCAACGTGGGCAGCGGTTTTGGCGGCACGCGAGGATCAGGAAAACGAGGGTCGGCGGCGGCGGAAAGGGACTGCGAGCGCTTCCAATCGGGGCCATAGGGTTGCGGCGAAGCGTCGGCACCCGAGGGCAGCGGCGTGGGCATCACCGACTGCAACTGCTGCTGGGTTGCCTGCTGCATCACGCGATCGCCCATGTGCTGCCCCACGGCGACGGCAATCAATAGAACGGCGGCGCCCACCGCCAGGACGACCGTCGGAAATCTCATGCGCGTGCCAGCGGGCGAACGACGTCGAGTTTTGCGGCGCGCGCCCGCCGGTCGCTCGGCTTGCCGATCAAATGCACCTCGCGCAGCTCGCCGGCGGCCATGTTAACGCGAGCCGTATGTCCGCGAAACTCCAGCAGCACGTCGCGCGCGCGATCGGCCAGGTTCCCGACGAAGATGCGGACGGCGCCGGCATCGTCTTCGAAGGCGATCGCACCGACTTCCACGGGCGAAATCGTTACTTCGTCGCTCACGTCGCGCCCGGCATAGATGCACGCAAACGGCTCTTCCGCCGAAAGCTCGGGCATGTTCGCGTAAATCGTATCGTTGAGCAAATCGACAACGTATGTGCAGCGCCGGCCGCCCCAGTGCACCCGAGCGGCGGCGACCCATTTCCAACCCGCCGGACGCAGGGGCGCCAAGTGCGGACGTCCGCTGGTGCGGTAGCCATCCAAACCCCCGACGGTTTCGGCGACCGCCCATAAAAACTTCGCGCTGGTCCAAGGGGAGAGATACATTCCGCGGTTGCTCAACGAGCCGCCGTCGAACCATTCGGCAAACTCGCCGGGCACCGTGTTGCGCGGGCTTCCGGCTTCCATCGCGGCATAGGTCAGAGTGAGGAAATGCACCGCATCGTCGGTCATTCCGTTACGGGCGAGTGCGACCGCAAACCACAGCGTGAGGTCGGGCCAAATACCGCCGAGTAGTCCAAAGCCATACGATGGAAAATACCAAGCGTCGGCGGTCGAAATCGTGCGAAGTCCGACCGGCGTCACGAAATCCGCCTCCTTCAAGCGGGTGAGAATCGCCTGCCGCTGCGCCTGGTCGGCAACCCCGAAGAGCACCGGAAAAATCTCGTCGGCCGTAAAGTTGTCTTGGTAGTTTCCGTCCTGATCGTAGTTGAGGACGAAGGCGCCGGTATCGTCGTTGTACAGATAATCCATCATGGCGGTACGCATGCTCTTAGCCTGCGCGCCGTACTTTTCCCAATGGTCGTTATCGCCGACGACTGCGCAGAGCATTGCTGCCGCCTCGAGCGCGTAGACGGCCTCCGCATTGATCTCCGTGACGGCGCCATCGAGCGTGTAGTACGGAATGATGTTGCGCCAGGAGGAAATGCCGTGCATGTCTACGCCTTTGGCTTGGCAATAGACCAAGCCGTGAGAATCGCGCTGCGAAAGCAGGTAATCGGTAAGGCGAATCACGAGCGCAATGTGCTCCCGAACCCACTCGTCGTCGAGCGTCGCGTTGTAGTGGTGGAGCATCGCGATGAGATGCAGCGGCGTGTCGTCGTTGATGTTTAGATCGTAATCGGTTTTATAACCGGTGACGCCGCGCACGTATTCGACCATTAGCCCACTCTCCTGGACGGCTTCGTTAAAGACTTCGAGCGCGTTGCGGCTGAACTCCGGCCAAAAGTAATCGAAGCCGTGAACGAACCAGGATGTGTCGCGTGAGACAAGGATGTCGGAGGGCGGCGAGTTGGTCGCGCCCCAGCCGTGTGGATACTCCTTGACGATCCGCAGCATGTTGGCCTTCGCCCAAACCACGCCGCGGCTGATCTCCGGGGAGGGCGTGAGGAATCTCGCGTCGGCCAGACGCTCGTTGAAATAGCCTTGCGTATCGTGCAGCGCGCGCAGATCGGAGAGCAGCGCTTCGAGAACGGGGCGGCTGCGTTCGGTTCCGGCCTTATCGTAGACGACGGCTAGTCGCAGCGATTCACGCGCTCCTGCCGCCACCGTAATCCGGTATTCGAAGGCGCCGAAGATGCGCCGGCTCACGAGTTCTGCTTGCTGCGGCGTGACGTCGCCCATCGTCGGTTTCGAATCCGCTTGCGAAAACGTTGCGCGCCGCATGGCCTCGAGCAAAACCTGCTCGCGCAGCGAGAGCTGGACGGCGACGGGACGGCGCGATCCGCCCCACCAGCGCTCGCCGCCGGTCTCGAGATTTTTCGAGCAGATGAAACGTCCGTCGTTCCAGGCGCGGACCTCGTGTTCGGGCTCGCCATAGAACCGCTGGCCGACCAGCATCGCCCACGGGAAGAGCGAAACGTCGAGCGCTTCGGCGCCCGGATTGAAGAGCGTCACGTCCACTACGAACGCGACGGCACGGTCGAACTCCGGCCCGTGCGGCACGTAGAAGGCCTCGGTTACGTGGACGCGGTGATCGAGAGTAAACTCGGAGATCTGCGCGTAGGGAAGGAAGGTGAGATCGTGCTCGATTTGATGCGGAAAGAACGTGCGGTCGAGGAGCCGATAGGCGATGTGGTGCGTTCCGAAGATGATCTGGTCGGTGTCGGCATCCCAAAGCCCTCGCACGCCGCCTTTTGCGGTCGATTGCGCGAAGGCTTTGAAGTTCCCGAGTAAGAGCCCGTAGGGGGTCTCGGATTCGTTGAGGACGTAGGCGCAAAACTCATTGCGCTGCGCGTCGTAACTCAAGCCCACACTCCGTACTGCGGCGCGGGGCGCGAAGGCGCCTTCTCGCGCGGCGGCTAACGGAAAAGGGTGCGAGCACCCGCAAAAATCAACCTGACGCTCGAAGTGCTCGCCCTGCGCAGCGACGGATATCATGGCGTGCGCAGCGTGATGGTGCCGCTCGACCTAGCGGACGAACTAACGATCGAACCGAGTACTCGGTTCAGCTTTGAGTGCGACCGCGACGAGCTCGCGGGGGAGCGCAATCTCGCCGTCGCGGCGCTGCATGCGCTGGGCGAGCTCCCGGCGGTGCGAATGCGATTGCTGAAGCGCATTCCCGTGCAGGCTGGATTGGGCGGCGGTTCCAGCGACGCCGCGGCAGTCTTACGCGCCGCAATGGCCGGCGCATTCGGACCGGCGCCGCGCCGGGAGTGGATGCAGATCGCGCGAAGCCTCGGATCGGACGTTCCCTTCTTTCTCGCGGGAACGGCCGCGCTGGTCGAAGGAACGGGCGAGCGCGTGACGCCGGCCGGAGCGATTCCAACGTGGAACGTGTTGATCGTGAAGCCGCCCGTCGAGGTTTCCACCACGCAGGCATATCGAGAGATCGACGCGTCTGAACGTCTGCAACGCCCCCGCAGCGACTGCGTCTCGATCGCAATGCTCGAGGCGCTGCAGCGCGCGGAGTTCCCACGCGTGCAAACGCTCCTGCAGAACGATTTTCACGACGTTATCGCGACCTCCAATCCGCAGGTTATGGCGGCGCTCGACGCGCTACGGGTTGCCGGCGCAACCAACGTGCTCTTGGCGGGATCGGGTTCGTGCGTCTTTGCGCTCTCACCGGAAAAGGCGCACATCGAGGCGATTGCACGACGCTTGGCGTTGCCGCCGGAGTACGAGCGTTTCGTGACGCGCTTTGCGACGACGCCGGAGTGGAGATGAACGCGGTTCTTCTTGCGGGCGGCCCGCTTGACGACGTTGCGCGCTTGCAGCCGGGTGCACCGAACAAAGCCTTCGTCGACATCGGTGGGAGAACGCTCGCGGGACGCGTGCTGAAAGCTCTCCGGGGCTCGCCGTCGATTGGACGCATCGTGGTGGTGGCTCCGCCCAGCACGTGGGGACACGACGATCTTCGCGCCGCCGACGATTTTCGCCCCGACGGCGTTCGCATTACCGAGAGCTTGGAGAGCGGCCTGAAGGGGTTCGAAGCCGACGACGACGTCTTAGTGGTTGCGTCGGATCTCCCGGTGCTCGCGGCCGCAGCCGTCGACGATTTCGTCGCCCGCGTACGTCGGCTTGGGGCCGACGTGATCTACGGATGCGTCGAGAAAGGCGCGCACGTGCGGGCCTTTCCCGACGTGCCGCATACTTGGGCTCGCATGCGCGACGGTACGTTTTGTGGGGGCGGCATTGTGGCGATCAAGCCACGCTCGCTCCCGCGCCTGGAACGCTTCATCGAGCGCCTGGGCGCCGCGCGCAAGGATCCGCTCAAACTGGCATCGCTCTTTGGCTGGGATATGCTGGCCCGCTTCGCA
>Ga0182015_10004341_pt1 | contig 15343 bp, 12 predicted proteins | sample 712P3MmetaG_FD_120478 | JGI IMG/M metagenome (GOLD analysis project Ga0182015, IMG submission 120478) | Permafrost microbial communities from Stordalen Mire, Sweden - 712P3M metaG | ecosystem: Environmental > Terrestrial > Soil > Wetlands > Permafrost | place: Sweden: Stordalen | collected...
CTTCTTGCACGCCAGATCGAAGATTCCATCCGCTTTTACGAAACTCTCAGCGGTCCCTTCCCTTTTCAAAAGCTGAGTGTTTCGCAGATTCCCGGCACATTCGGCCAGGGCTGGCCTGGGTTGCTTTATCTCTCTACCTATTCCTATCTGCCCGCGGAAGCCCAACAGCGCGCCGGCCTCTCTGAAAATGGACAAGAACATTTCACCGAACTTGTTCCGTTCCACGAAGTTGCGCATCAGTGGTGGGGCAACGTTGTGGGTTGGGACGCCTACCGCGACCAGTGGATCGACGAAGCCATCGCTAACTATTTTGCGTTGCTCTTTGCCGACACTCAGAAGCGCACCGATCATTCCCTGCACGTCTGGCTGGCCCGCTACCGCGACAACCTTGCCGTAAAATTGCCCGACGCGGAATTGCCAAATTCCGAAATTGGTGCGCTCGAGTTAGGCAACCGGCTCACTTCCTCCAAGTCGCCGGCTGGATTTGAAGAAGTCATCTACGGAAAGGGCGCATGGGTCATTCATATGCTCCGGGAAATGCTTCGGCAGCCCGGCGCAAAAAACCCGGACGCGCGCTTCTTCGCTTTGCTGCACAATTTGGTTACGAAATACGCTTACCGCCCGCTCTCGACCGCCGACCTGCAACACGAAGTCGAAGCGGTGATGACGCCCTCCATGGACCTCGATGGAGGACGCTCCATGGATTGGTTTTTTGAGCAGTGGGTGCGCGGAACTGGCGTCCCGCGCTATCGCGTGGAGTTTACGGTCCACAGCACGGAAAAGGGTTTTCTGGTGCGCGGAAAACTCTACCAGGAAAACGTGCCCCACTCTTTCCTGGCGCCCGTTCCTCTCTATTCTGGCGCAAACCCCGCTCACGCGACGCTGCTGGGAATAGTGGTCGCGGCCGGACCAGAAACGTCGTTTCATTTCACGACACAAACCGAACCGCATAAAATACTTATCGACCCGCAGATGACCCTGCTTTGCGTTACGCAATAGCTACGATTATCAGTGCGAGAAACTGGAAAGAGGCTTTTGGTAGATTCGCTTCTGCTTGACTAGGGGACTCGCAGGGTTCAATTGGGCTTTGCCATCTCCGTCGAGCACGTACGGAAATCCTAGTGGGTCCACCGGGGTTCGCGGGATAAATCCCCCGCTCACCAGATCGTGCGCGGTCGCGGCGCGATGTCCGGTGCGTTTCTCGAATTCCTCCGCGATTTGGTTCAGTTGCTTGCAGTCCTCGTCCACTCTTAGAAGTTGCAGGTGCGTGGCGGCGTTCTCCTTCATTTGCGGATCGGTTGTGGAACTATAAATCTCATTCCACATAAAAGCCGACGTCTCGGGATTGTCGCCTTGCTCCAGAACTTTAGCCGCCAGAATCTTCATCCAAACGAGGCTCGCCGGATTCTTACTGCCTTGCAGGAAGGCCATTGAGGCCTTCTGATAATCCTTAAGTTCGAAATAGTAGATGAATCCCAGGTCTTCGTAGAATCGCCAGTAATCCGGGTTCGCCTGAATCCCCCGGTTGATCAATTCAATCGCCAGGTCCGGCCTACCGGCTCCGCGCGGACGCGGTTCGCTCAGGAACATGGAGCCGAAGCGATACGCGACCAGCAGATTGGGATCGAGAGTTGTTGTGACATCCAGCAGTGGCCACAGCAGTTCAAGGTTCTCATCGTGTCGCTCGTGCTTGTCGCCGTAATACTGGACGACCCGCGTCCAATACAGGTCGGCCAGCAGCGGTGCGTATTCCAGACTCATCGCCTTCAGCATCGGGCCGGAACGCAATACCAGGTCGTCTTTCTCCTGGTGCAACATGTCGCGCCCCACATCGATACTTTCTTGCAGCCACCAGATGCCGGCAAATCCCACGAACAGCACGGCGCATAACAAAATCGGCCCAAACTTTCGTGCCTTCATTTCAAATTCCGCCGCGAGAAGATAGCCGAGGCAGCCGCCAGCACAATCGCGCAGTACAACGCGGCGTAAGCCGTATTTTGCAGGATCAACGAGGCGGGTATTGCCCGGCTGTGCGCCGCCGAAGCCATGACATCGAAATTCTCAAAATTGGGAAGCAGGTAGGACAGCCAACGCAGGAATGTCTGCGCCGCCGGGGCCATCGTCTCGCTGTGCAGACTGCGCATCTCTTTGACAAACAAGCCGGACACGTACAATCCTGAGGTAAAGAGAATCGCGAGCAATGGTGTGGTGTAGCAGGAAAACAGCAGCGCCAGGGCCACCACCAGGGCCAGCTTGAGCAAAATAAAATAAATCGCTACCAGCGCGATCGCGTCCGCGCGTTCCAGCGAATGCTTCACATAAAACAACGCCGCGAAAAGTCCCGCGGCCATCGCCGCCGTGTTGATCGACAACGTCAGCAGCAATCCGACGAATTTCCCCAGAAGAAATTCCCACCGCCGCACAGGTTTCGCGAGCAGCGCGTACAGTGTTCGCTTGTCCATCTCCTTGGACACGAGTCCGACGCCGATAAACACCGCCATCAGCAAGCCGATCACCGAGATGGCGCTCAGGCCCAGACTGATGATCACCATCTGCTCGATCCCGATCGATACTTGCCCCACCAGGATCGCCGCCCCCATCATCAGCAGCGCGAAGAAAACCAGGTTGTACAGCACGCGGTCGCGTACCGCTTCGCGAAACGTGTTCCACGCCACTACACCGATACGGCTCATTTCCCGCTCACGTCCACCGCGGTTGCTTGCGCGCGGTCCGCGGCGATTAAATCCATGAAATATTCTTCCAGAGATGCCTTGACCTGCGTCACCGACAAAATCCTCGCTCCCGCGCTGCGAAGCTGTTCAAGCGTTGCGTACAGCTCCTGCTCTTCGACATGCAGGCGGTAACGGTTGCCCGTTCGCGTCGCTTTGGTCAACAGTCTTGCGGCACTTGCGGTGTCTCCCGCAATCTCGAACAAAACCTCCATCCCATTCGTTTTGATTCGCACGATCTCGTCTGGCGCTCCCACGCCGCGCAACTTGCCACCTGCGATCACGCCCACGCGATCGCACAACATTTCCGCATCCGACAAAATGTGCGTCGAAAACAAAACCGTTCTACCTTCGCGTTTCAGTTCCAAGATGATGTCGCGGACCTCGCGGCGTCCCAACGGATCGAGCCCCGACATGGGCTCGTCCAAAATCACCACGCGCGGATCGTGCAAAATGGCCTGCGCCAGCCCGACGCGTTGCAGCATTCCCTTCGAATATTTTCGCAGCTGTATCTTTCGCGCGGTCTCCAAGCCGACCTTCTTCAGCATTTTCTCAACCCGGCTCTTCCGATCGGCCGCTTTCAAATTGTGGAATCGCGCGAAATAATCCAGTAGTTCCGCCGCGGTCAGGTAGTCGTAGAAATACGGCTGCTCCGGCAGATATCCGACGTCCTGATGCGTGGAGATATCGCTGATGGGCTTACCCAGAATCTGCGCCGTTCCGGCTGTAGGAAAAATCAAACCCACCAGCAATTTGATCGTCGTTGATTTCCCCGCCCCATTCGGCCCGAGAAAACCGAACACTTCGCCGTCCTCAACGCGCATGGTCAATCCTTCCAGCGACCTCTTGGTTTTGAGGTGCAGGAAGCCGAACGGATAGTCCTTGGTCAGGTTGTCGATCTGAATCGCCGCATCCGCCATGCCTTCATTGTTGAAAACTAAAGGCTTAGCGTCAATTGCTCAGGAGCGGTGATGTGCGTGGAGAGAAACTCATAGCATTGGTGGCACGGCCATTCCTGGCTATGTGCTGCGGGTCAGAATGAGCCTGCACCGCTCCTTCAAAAACGCCATGTCACTCCATCCTTCAATTGTCGAAATTGTCTAGCACGACGGGGCGGGTCCTTCGGGAATCGCTGCGAGACGAGCCAATCTGGACCAGTTGTGGCGGGGCCGGGGTCGGCGTCATCGGCAAAGGCTTCATCGTCTGCTTGCCACGCCAGTTATCCAATATCCCCACCTGCTGCACGCAGGATACCGTGCATTTCGGCGCACAGAATTTCTCCGTCAAATACTCCCGGTGCCGCATTTCCGGCGTGTAGTCGGCCAGCGGAATTCCCGGATAGCCGCGCTGCTGCGAGCACCAGTGCACGAGTCCGTCTTCGCAAATATATAGGTAGCGCGAGCCCGACCGGCAGCGCCATTCGTGTTTTTTGCCGCGCGCCACGTTGTGCTGAAAGTCGTTGAAGCGCGAAAACGACCGCTTGCCGAGATTCATAATCTCTTCAAAAATTTCGATCTGCCGCGGATTGAGGCTTTTTAGCTGGCCGGCACCGTCATGAATAATGCCCACCGTGCTGGTGAAACCCAGTTCGATGGCCCGGCGCGCGATTTGCAACGCATCTTCGGGATTCTTCACGCCACTGCCCAGCACCGAATTGATGTTCACCTGGAACACCGCATACTGGGAAAGCCATTCCAGCCGACTGTCCAGAGTTTTCAAGCTTTTCTTCGACACCTCGTCGGGCGTCACGTTATCAATACTGATCTGCAGAAACTCCAGCCCCGCATCGTTCAATTTCGCGATGCGGTCCTTGCTCAACAAAAATCCATTGGTGATCATCCCCGCATAAATCCCGCGCTTCCGCATGTGCCGGATAACTTCTTCCAACTCGGGGTGCATCAACGGCTCGCCGCCGCTGATGGTAATCATCGACGTGCCCATATCCGCCAGCAGATCGAGCCGCCGTTTCATCTCGTCGAGCGGCACCGGCTTCGACACGTCGTCATACTCATTGCAATACCCGCAGTCCAGATTGCAACGCCGCATTGGAATGATATGCACTAGGAAGGGATGCTTCGTGGAAACCAGCGCCTTGCCAATCTTCAGCAATTCGCGGGTTCGCGAACGCACAAACCTCACCTTCCGCCGTATTTTCACGGACGGCGAAGCCACGACCTTAACCTTGGTGGCGTTTTCCGCCATAAACCCGCGATTCCCCCGAACCTCAATTATACATGACCCCGTAAACCCGCACCTTCCGCGTCAACGTTGCCGTTGCTCCGCAGGTAGCATCGGCGGACCGCTCCAACCGGCGGATGCGCGCCTTCCACGACGCGATAGTTTTGAGCCTGTAGCTGCCTTCCCAGAGAGGCCGGACGTAGCTTCCAACCAGCCGAATCGTCATAATCGCCTCTGGGTCACCGAACATTTTCCCTGATCATGTCGTCGTTCCATAAGACAGATGGCATACGACCGGCGTCTACTAACCGCAGATGGCGATTCTCGTCCAATCCTTAGCCTGCAACGCCCCAACGGCGCGAGGTAACCCATGCAATCCCTGATCTCCGACCTTAAGTACTCCGCCCGCGAACTCCGCAAGCGCCCAGGCTTCGTCCTCACCGCCGTCCTGTCGCTGGCCCTCGGCATCGGCGCTACCTCCGCCGTCTTCTCCGTAATCTACGCCGTCCTCATCGACCCATTCCCCTACCCCGGCGCCAATCGCATGACGGAACCTCGCCTCAAAGACAAAGCCGGCCACGAACGTTACAGCGGTTTCAATGGCCCGCAGATCGATCTAATCAGCAAGGCCAAATCCGTAGAGAGCGTAGTTGCCCTGGACGGCTGGAACCTCACCACCACCGACGGCGATCTCCCCGAAGATGTAGTGGCCTCCTACATTTCCCCAAATGCTCCCAACCATTGGGGTATGCCCGCCCTCATGGGACGCTGGCTCGTCCCTTCCGACGCGCCTCCGGGTCAGGAGCCGCAAGCCGTCGTCGCGATCACCTACGAATTCTGGCAACGCTACTACCTTGGCGATCCGAACGTAATAGGCCGAAAAATTCAGCTGGTCCACAAGCCCTACGAAGTTGTCGGCGTAATGCCCCCGCGGTTCAAGTGGGGCGAAGCGCAAATCTATTTGCCGCTCAAGCTCACGCAAAATCCCAATATCTATGAAGGCGTTTCCATCAAGCTGCACCCGGGCGTCACCGTCGCTCAAGCCGACGCCGAACTCCAACCCCTTTTTGAAAGTTTTGCCAAGGAATCTCCGGCGCGCTATCCCGACACCTTCCGCGTCAATCTGCGCAGCATCGTCGACGTCTACGCCCGTCCGCTCGGCCCCACTTTGTACCTTCTCCTCGGCGCTGTTGGATCGCTGCTCCTGATTGGCTGCGGCAACGTTTCCATTCTGCTGCTCGCCCGTGGCGCCGAGCGCCAGCACGAACTCGCCATTCGTGCCGCCATCGGCGCCGATCGCGCCCGCATGATTCGGCAGCTCCTGACCGAATCTCTTGGCATCGCGCTGACGGGCGCCTTTCTTGGTGTGCTTTTGGCGTGGAAGAGCCTCCCGCTGATCGTTGCCTGGATGCCGCACGCGTTTCCCGCCGAAGCCGTCATCAAGGTCAACCTGCCGGTGCTGATCTTCTGCGTGGCCCTGGCGGTCACCACCACAATTATTTTCGGCTTGTCACCCGCCCTCCAACTCTCGCGCCCCGATGTCGCCCGTCTGATGCAGGGCAGCGGACGCCGCGTAGCCGGCAGCAGTCACGCCAAGCGCGCTCACAGCATCATGGTCGCCGTGCAGGTCGCGCTCACCATTCTGCTGCTTACCGCCGCCAGCGCAGCAGGCAAGGGTTTCCTTCGATTGGTCAAAGCCAACCTGGGCTACGACCCGCACTACGCCATGTCGCTGCCCATCCCCATCCACGAAAACACGCACGGCAACTGGAAAGATCGCTCCGAATATTTTGAACAAATCCGCTCGCGCATCGCGGCCATGCCCGAAGTCGTCGACGCCGGCATTTCCACCAACGCCACGCCTCCATCCAACGGCAATGATCAGCGCTTCGAAATTTTCGGCAGTGCCGCCGCGGAAAAACCCGAAGCACGCCTGAACTTTGTCGGCCCCGAGTATTTTCCGGTTCTCCATATCCCTCTCGTCCAGGGCCGCTTGTGGGATCATCCGGAAATCGTCCGCGGCGCTCCTCTCGCCGTCATCAATCAAACGATGGCGCGCCAGTATTGGCCCAATGGCAACATCATCGGCCAGCAAATCCGCATCCCTGAGCTCAAAGACGAGCCGCCTTACAATCTCGCCGCGCCGGGCAGCGACGGCTGGCTGCAAATCGTCGGCGTTGTCGGCGACGCGCGCGACGACGGCTTGCGCAATCCCATCAAGCCCGCCATTTTCGTTCCCTACACATTGCGCATGCGCATGTTCACGCAAATCCTCGTGCGCACCAAGGTCCCGCCTCTTTCGCTCCTGCACGACATCCGCGCCCAACTCGTGCAAATCGATCGCGACCAGCAGGTCATGCAGGTTCGCGATCTTGAAACCTGGATCACCAACCAAGACGAGTACGCCCAGCAACGCTTCATCGCCACACTCTTTGCCGTCTTCGCCGTGCTGGCGCTGGTCCTCGCAGTCGTCGGCCTCTACAGCGTCGTCTCCTACGGCATAGCCACGCGCACCAACGAGTTCGGCATCCGCCTGGCCCTGGGCGCAAAAGCCGTCGACGTCTTCCGCATGGTCCTCTTCGCCACCACCGCCAACGTAGGCGCCGGCGTAGCCGCAGGCCTGATCCTAAGCTTCGCCTTCGACAAACTTTCCACCAAGTGGGTAGCCGAAAGTTCACGCGACCCGCTCATCCTCGCAGGCGTAACCGCGTTGCTGGTAGCCGCCGCTCTACTGGCCTCCTTCATCCCGGCCCGCCGCGCCTCCGCGGTCGACCCCATGGTCGCCCTCCGCTACGAATAAACTAGCAACGGGCGCCTCCCAGTAGGGGCGGGGCTCCGCTCCGCCCGGCTTCAACCCCGCCTCACTCTATCCGCCCGCTGCAGGCTTTGTGGCGTCGTCGACAAACGCACAACCTTCCCGCGGGCGCCGCAGGTTCGCCTTTTGGAACATGGGTTATGCCTTCTCCGCTCTAACCGCTCCGCCCGCTCAAACTCCCGCTTGCAAGCAACCTCCTCTTCGAATCACACTTCCAACCGACCCAACCATCGCTTTCAGTCGAGGCGTACATTGCAATCCTTCGTAAGCGATCTCCGCCACACCCTCCGCGAATTCCGCGCCCGTCCCACCTTCACCGCAACCGCCGTCCTCTCGCTAGCCCTAGGCGTCGGCGCCACCACCGCCGTCTTCAGCGTAATCTACGCCGTCCTGATCAATCCTTACCCCTACCGCGACGCCGAGCACATCGTAGAAATCCATCTCCTCGATCCGCAAGGCAATGACCGCGTAACCGGCTATAGCGGCCCGGAAATCGCTCAACTCCGCCAACTCAAATCGTTCGACGGTGTTGTCGCGATGGCCAGCCGAAATCTCGTCACCACCGATGGCAACCTCCCTGAAGACGTTCGCGCCCTCTCCATTTCAGCCGACTTCCCCAATTACCTCGGCGTGCCTTGCAAAATCCTTCCCGCCAACCTCGCCCTAGCTTCACCCCGCCCGGCCATCTACAATGCCAATGGGCCCCATGCTATCGGAATCCCTCCTCATTGACCTTCGTTACGCGGCTCGCGAATTTCGAAGGCGCCCCTATTTCACGCTGACCGCCATTCTGTCGCTCGCCATCGGCATCGGCGCAACCACCGCGGTCTTCAGCGTCATCTACGCCGTCCTCATCAATCCCTACCCCTACCCCAACGCCGACCGCGTCGTCGAGCTTCGCCTGCAGGACACCGGTGGCAACGATCATTACGTGATCCTCAGCGGCCAGCAGCTAAGCCATCTGCAACACGCCCGCTCCATCGAAAGCATCATCGGCGAAGTTTCCTGGAATCTGACCACCACCGAAGGCGACCTCCCCGAAGACATCCAGGCCATCGCCGTTTCCACCGGCTCGCCCAATCATTTCGGCATTCCCGCCTTGAAGGGCCGCTGGTTATTTCCTTCCGATGCGCCGCCCGGCGAAGATCCGCAGCACGTTGTAGTGTTGAGCTACGAATTCTGGCAAAGATATTTCGTCGGCGACTCCAACGTCGTCGGCAAAAAACTTCAGCTCGTTCACGAACCTTATGAGGTCATCGGAGTCATGCCGCCGCGCTTCAAATGGGATGGCGGCGAAGTCTACATTCCGTTGAAGGTCACGCAGGACGCGAGTCTCGGATTCGGTTCCTCCATCCGGCTCCGTGCCGGCGTCACGCCCGCGCAAGCCGATGCCGAACTCCAGGCCCTTCTGGAACAGTTTGCGAGGGAATCGCCATCGCACTATCCTGAACAATTTCGCGTCGATCTCCGCAGCATCGTCGAACTGAACGCTAAGCCGCTCGGTCCCACGCTCTATCTCCTGCTGGGTGCCGTCGCATCGCTGCTGTTGATCGGATGCGCCAATGTTTCCATCTTGCTTCTCGCGCGCGGCGCCGAGCGCCAGCACGAACTTGCCGTCCGCGCCGCAGTCGGAGCCAGCCGTCCGCGATTGATCCGCCAGTTGCTCACCGAGTCTCTGGCGACCGCCACGGCGGGAACCGCGATCGGCGTACTTTTCGCTTGGCGAGGCCTATCGGTGATCACCGCTTTCCTTCCCCAGCGATCCTTTCCGCCCGAATCCGTGATTCGCATGAACGTGCCGGTGCTTCTGGTCAGCATCGCTTTGGCGTGCGTCACCACCATGCTCTTCGGTCTATGGCCCGCAACGCAGCTTTCACGCCCAAACCTCGCTCGCCTGATGCAAACCAGCGCCCGCCGCGTCGCAGGCAGCGCGCAAGCCAGGCGTACCCACGGCGCAATGGTCAGCGCGCAGATCGCTCTCACCATTCTCCTGCTGACGGCTGCAAGCGCCGCCGGCAAAGGTTTTCTGCGCTTGGCGACCACCAAGCTGGGCTACGACCCGCGCAACGCGATGTCTCTCCCCATTCCCGTCCATCAAAATTCCCACCTCTCCTGGCAGGATCGTTCTCAATATTTCGAACAACTTCGCGCCAAACTCGCGGCCATGCCTGAAGTGGTCGAAGCCGGCCTGTCGACCAACGCCACTCCGCCCTTGCCTATAGGCAGTGCTTCCATCGAAATCATGAGCCGCCAGGGAGCGGAAAAACCCAACGTTCGCGTCAACCTCATCAGCCCGGAATATTTTTCCGTGCTGAAAATTCCCCTGCTGCAAGGACGCATCTGGGATCACCCGGAAACCATGCGCGGCGCGCCGCTAGCGATCGTCAACCAAACCATGGCGCGCCAGTATTGGCCCAACGGCAACGCCATCGGTCAGCAAATCCGCATTCCCGCCATGAAAGACGAGCCGCCGTATTACCCGGCCGCCACCGGCAGCACCGGATGGCTGCAAATCGTCGGCATCGTCGGCGACTCCCGCAACAACGGCCTGCGCAATCCCATCCAGCCCGCCGTCTTTGTGCCCTATACACTGCGCATGCCGATGTACACGCAGGTCATCGTCCGCACGCGGGTTCCGCCGTTATCCATTCTTCGCGACATGCGCCGCCAAATTGTCGAAATCGATCCCGAGCAGCAAACCACACACGTGCGCGACCTGGAAGGCTGGATCACCGGCCAGGAAGAATACGCCCGGCAGCGATTAGTCGCTGCGCTGTTTGGCTTCTTCGCGGTCCTCGCACTGGCGCTTGCGACGGTAGGACTCTATAGCGTGGTCACCTACGCCGTAGCCACCCGCACCAACGAATTCGGCATCCGCGTGGCCTTAGGCGCAACATCCTCCGACGTCTTCCGCCTCGTCCTGATGTCCACCGCCATCAACGTTGGCGTAGGCTTGGTAGTGGGCCTGACTCTCACCCTCGCGTTGGACAAGGTAGCCACGCGGTGGGTAGCCGAAAGCTCCCTCGATCCGCTCATCCTCACTGCGGTATCCGCATTATTAGTCACCGCCGCGCTGCTAGCCTCCTTCATACCCGCTCGCCGTTCCGCCTCTGTCGATGCAATGGTCGCGCTCCGCTACGAGTGATCGGCGTCGAGTCAGCCATGATGCACCTCAGCTCCGCTTAAATCGGTACCATTACCACCCCTTGGAACTTAGGACACCTCCGCCGTTTTCCATGGGTTGACGCTAACCCTTTGAAATGGCACCTTTACGACCCGCCTTCTTAGGATTGGGTGCGGCGTCAATTCGCCGTCTTTGGTCGGGTCGGAACGCAAAACGTTGGTTGTTCGAAGTCTCTGAGGGTGAGATGAGGGCGACAAACCTAGCACGGGCAGTCGAACCAGTGTCGAAAAACGCATCGGCGGAATCTCGCTCGCTAGCACCGGCGGTTGCGCCGAAGCTCCAGCCGCCGGCCGCAGCCGTCTCGCGCGTCCCCGCGCTTCGTGTCGTGCCCCTCATCAACGATACGCAACCGCGCCGCTTTGCCCGCGTTCCCACTCACGCCGTCGGCGTGCATCCCGAACACCGGGAGTACCCGCGCGCCACGTTGCGCCTGCCGATGCGCCTCCGCAGCGTCAATAATATTCAGGAAGAGTTTCCGATCACGCTGGTCACTCGCGATATCAGCTCCAGCGGCGTTTTTTTCCTCTGCCCGAAGCAGCTCCCGCTCGGTACCCGCATTGAACTCGAAATTGTCCTGGTGAGCCGCCCCATGGGCCGCGGCAACGTGGTGGTCGCAACAATGGCCCGCGTGCAGCGCGTTGAATCTGCCGCTATGCCCGGCTGGCACGGCGTCGCCGCTTTATTCGACGAAATGGCCTTTGATCGCGACGATCGCGTCCCCTCCCGATTCCTCAATCCCTGATGTTCCGTAGGGGCTCTTCAGCGCGACCTGCGAGCGTTTAGGCGAGCCAGCCACGAGTCAACGTCGGTCTGCTACTCTTCAAGCGATGCGCAAGAATAAGAACACCCCCGTCGAAGCCGTGCTCTTCGATTGGGATGGCACCCTCCTCGATTCCTTCGACGCCGATTCCAGCGCCTACCTTGCCATGTTCCGCGAAATGGCCATCCCCTGGGGTCTCGACGAGCTCGCCCTCCACTATTCGCCGAACTGGTACAACGTCTACCGCGCCGCCAAGCTTCCTCGAGCGCGCTGGGGTGCCGCCGATCTCGCGTGGCGCAAACAATACGCCAACCACAAGCCGAAACTGGTGTCAGGCGCTCGCCGCATCCTGGCTTGGGTGAACCGTCGCTATCGCCTGGGACTCGTAACCAGCGGCGACCACGATCGGGTTACCCGCCAGCTGCGTTATTTCCGTCTGACCAGTCTTTTCGATTCCCGCATTTGCGCCGACGACACGACCCGGAAAAAGCCCCACCCCGCTCCGTTGCGCCTGGCTTTGAAGCAAATGCATCTGGAGCCGAGCGCTTGCGTCTACGTTGGCGACTCTCCCCACGATCTGGAAATGGCCCGCCGCGCCGGCGTCCGCGCCATCGCCGTGATCGGCCGTTTCCCCACAGAAAAGGGCCTCCGTGCCGCAAAACCCGAATTTCTTTTGGACTCGATCACAGAGTTGCCCGCGGTCTTGGATCGCTTGCGCGATTAAAGCGCCCGGCCTGGCGGACTGCACTCTCATGCGGAGAGCGGTAGGGCTTCGTTTGAATGAGGGAGGGTGGTTGCAGCCGTGCCGCAAGTTCCGATGAAAGCGAATAGCTTTGGCCGCTGGGGAAATGCTGGCCGAGCGCAAAACAAAAACTCAGGACTGAGGTTTCGCGACCGGAGTCGTCGAAGACTCAGCAGGCGCAGAAGTCCCAGGCGACACATCCGCAGGCGCTGACCCCGCCGCCGGCAACAACTTGAAATCGCTCCACTTGACTACCAACCGCACGGGAAAGTCTCCGTCCTTCAAGTGCAAGGTCTCGTCCGCGCGTTCGTAATTCGGAAACCAATACTTCCCGTCCACGTTTTCCCGGTACGTCTCATACGTCGTGAACGGCATCGTCGCAAACTTCACATCCCCAAGCTCGTTCACCCACCGCCCAAATGTCTTCACCACTTCCAGATATTTGGTGTCCACCCAAACAATGCCGTCCAAATAAGCGTGGGTGCGGTCCAGCGCCCGCGGCGTCACCTTAAAAATGTAGGTGTCTATCTCGTCGATGGTCTCCTGCCCGATATATTTCAGATCGTATTTCGCAAGCTGCCCAGAGTTCAGCGGAAATTGCGGAATCCTCTCCAGTTCCTTGACGTCTTCCGGCTCCAGAGGAAACACGTGCAAGGTCGATTGCGGATGCTCCACGACCTTGTTGACAATTCGCCCGTCGGGCATTCGCAAAACCTGGGTGACCATCAGAAACTGCCCCGACAGTTTTCCTTGCCGGTCAAACTCGTCGATGCGGATGGTCTTCTTATAGCCATACGTCGGCCGCGCGGCCACATACTCGTCCTCTTTTGCAGCGAATTTCTTGATGATTTCTTCCGGCGGGAGCGATGGCGGCTCGGGCGGCTCCGGTGTATTCCCCATGCGTCGCACGTTGTGCTCCGGCGGGGGCGGCGCCATCGGCGCCTGCGATTCCTGCGCGGCAACGCCTCTCGCCACCAAAAGCAGCGCACTCGAAATGTATGCCGCCATGACCATCGATGAAACTATGCGGCAAAATTTCCCAACCATGTCTCGGTTCATATCAAATAGTAGGATGCGTGCGGCGCTCACCAAGCCGTCCGCGACGGTTCCGTACCCTCTGCGTTCAACTGGATTGTTTGGTGACGCCGGCTTGTCCAGAAGCATGAAGGACATCCCGGCAGACTCGCCTAAAGCTTACCGCAGTTCGCCCTGGACGGCTGATCCGCGGGTTGTTCCAGCAGGCACCGCGACGCAAACGCGCACCGCGACGTTCTCTAACTCTCTGCTACAATTTCGAAGTTTGTGACTGACGCGAAACAAGCCAAGCGCTTCCTCGTCTCCGGATTTGTCCAAGGCGTCGGCTTCCGCCTCTTCACTCGAGGCGAAGCCAGGCGTCTGGCTCTGAGCGGCTACGTGCGCAATCTCCGCGACGGCAGCGTCGAAGCCTACGCCATCGGCACGCCGGAGCAACTCGCGAAGTTTCGCACCGCGCTCCAGCGCGGTCCACGCTTTTCCAGCGTAAGCGAAGTAAAAGAAGAAGATGCGACGGTAGACGCGCAATATGCAAACGATTTCACTACGACCCATGAGGATTGAACAGGAGCCCGCCGGATGGATGAGCTGAAGAGATTGATCCGCGAAGTCCCCGATTATCCAAGGCCCGGAATTCTATTCTACGACCTGACGACCATCCTGAAAGACAAGCAAGGCTTTCACAATCTGGTCGACCAACTCTGCGATCACTACGACGGTCGCACCATCGACCTTGTCGCCGGAATCGAAGCCCGCGGCTTCATCTTCGCTCCCGCCCTGGCGTATCGTCTCGGAGCCGGCTTCGTCCCCGTCCGCAAACCCAAAAAACTCCCAGCCAAGACGCGCAGCGTTTCCTACGCCCTCGAATACGGCACCGACGCCCTCGAACTCCACGAAGACGCCATAAAACCCGGCGACCGCGTAATCATTTGCGACGACCTTCTGGCCACAGGCGGCACAGCCGCCGCCACCGTACAACTTATCGAATCCCTGGGCGGCAAAGTAGAAGGCCTGGCCTTCGCCGTAGAGCTAACCTTCCTCAACGGCCGCAAAAAACTCCCCAACCTGGACGTCTTCTCCCTAATCCAGTACGACAAATAGCAAGCCCTGTAGCCGCCGGCTTTCAGACGGCGGGGTTTAGGTGCCACTCAGGCACGACCGCGTCGTAGTATCTTCGCTTTTCGAACTCCGCCCTTTTCGAACTCCGCGATTTCGAAACAAACTCCTCATTCCGCGCCGCAACCTAATCTTTACTTCGTTACTTCCTCACCTCTTTACCTCGCCTCTGCCTCAAAACCTCAAACAAAATCACTCCACTAGCCACCGAAACATTCAACGACTTAACCGGCCCCACCGTCGGCAGCGACACCACGAAATCGCATCTCTTCCGCGTCAACTCATGCAACCCGCCGCCTTCTCCGCCCAAGACAATCCCCACCGGGGACGTATAGTCCACGTCCGTATAACTCTTGTCTGCCCGTTCATCCAATCCAACCAGCCAATATCCCGCTTCTTTCAACTCCTCCATACTCCGCACTAGATTCGTAACCTTAGCCACCGGCATGTGCGCCAACGCCCCAGCCGAAGCCCGCGCCACGGTGTCTGTCAATCCCGCCGCCCGACGGTCCGGAATCACCACCCCGTTCGCCCCGGCAGCCAAAGCCGTTCGAACCACCGCCCCCAAATTGTGCGGATCCTCCACACCATCCAGCAAAACGATCAAGCCCTTTTCCCCGCGCCCCACTCCAGCATTGGCCGCGTCCAAAATCTCATCCAGCGTTCCCGCCGCCCTCGCCGCCGCCAGCGCCACAATCCCCTGGTGATCTTTCGAATCCGCCAACCGGTCGATCTGCGATCGATCCTCAAACCGCACAGTAATATTCCGCTCCCTCGCCAACTGCAC
>Ga0182015_10004342_pt1 | contig 15341 bp, 19 predicted proteins | sample 712P3MmetaG_FD_120478 | JGI IMG/M metagenome (GOLD analysis project Ga0182015, IMG submission 120478) | Permafrost microbial communities from Stordalen Mire, Sweden - 712P3M metaG | ecosystem: Environmental > Terrestrial > Soil > Wetlands > Permafrost | place: Sweden: Stordalen | collected...
ACACCGCGCATGCATGGCGGAAGGCCGAACGGGCAAACTCGACCCCGGCCTGATGCGGGTCGGGGCTGCGGCACACATCGTCCCAGTCCAGGATGTACTCGCCCAGCTCCGCGTTCCAGTGCGAGGCCGCGGGGGAAAGCGTTGCGGTCGCGAAAGCTGCCGGCGCTGGGTGCGCGTAGGCGTAGAACGCTGCTTTGCCGTATCGCGGATCGCCGGGCCACCATCCGACGGCGACCTCTTGTGCGTTCATCGCGTTGCGCATGATGAAGTCGTCCGACGGCGGATCGGCGGGCGACCCAGAGAAGAGGTTCACTGCGAGGTCGAACGAGCCCCACCATGCGTTGACCGGTGTCGACCGCCCGCGATACGGCGCCCGGAACGCCGCGAGGATCAGCGCGGCGCGGGTTGCGGCAGCAAAGTAGGAAGCGACCTGACCAGGGTCATAGCGAGTGTGCTCGTCGTCCTCGTCAAGCGGCACGCTCCACGGCACCTCCTGCGGCGTCGGATTGATCTCGACGGCGCCCCCAACGTTGCGGACCGCCTCGAGCACCTCACGAGTGATATCGCCGACCGGTCGGTCGGGGGCGAGCGCGACGCGATGCACACGCCCGCCACTGTGCTCGACGATCGCCTCGTGGCTTCGTAGATCAAGCGCGACGACGAGCGCCCCCGAGCCGTCGGCTGCGGGCAGCAGGCCAGTCTCCCAACCTCGCGCTGTCAGCCGCAGCGCCGCGTGCTGCAACTGCGGCTCGGGTGGCGCAAGCGCCACGGCCAGCTTGCCAAGGATCTGGGTATGCGCGTGCAACGTGTCGCACGTCGCGCTCCACTCCTCGTAGGAGAGGGTCGACCAGTCCGAGGACATGGACGCACGCTACCGGTCAAGCGTCCAAATCGCTCACCGACGCCAAAAGTTGATCCTCATCGCCTGAGCTCTCCTTGGCCTTCCGCGATGCGACGCGAGTCCACGCATTGGCGTCGCGCGAGGAGCAACCCTCTGAGGGCGGCGGCGGCGAACGTGTGGGCGGCCAGCGCGAATAGCGATGCGACAGTCAGAAAAGCCCTCTTAGCGGGCTAATCGTTGTCGAAATGGCAACGGCCAATGGAGCTAGGGGGACTCGAACCCCCGACCTCCTGGGTGCGATGCACCGGCGGTGTTCCGCGGGGGGTCAGCGATGGTCAGCTGAGGGCGTCCGACCGGCGTCTGAGCAGGACGCAGGCGACAGCGGGATCGTGTCGGGACACGCGAGGCGTTCCTCGCTGGTTCCTCTCTCCAGGTGGGCGTTGCGGCCATCGCTGCTAGACGGAGCGATGGCTGGGATCGCTGGCCGGCTCGACGCGCTGGACGCGCTGCGCGAACAAGCCGCCGAACGCGATCCGGAGAGCCGGTAGTCATAACCCGACGCTAGAGCCCGAATGGACTGCGGGAGTCCTTCTGCTCGTCGTCTGCATCCCGCAGCACGGCGAGGACCTCGGTGGCCTTCATCATGACGAGTCGCTCCTCGTCGCGGGCCAACCTGTCGGCGAGATCACTTGGAACTGCCGTCGGATCGACACGCGCGACATCGAGAAGCGCCGATGCAACTGCGTGGCGGTCATCGGAATCGTCGCTTGCAGCAAGGACGTCGAACACGATGCGGGCGGCACGCCGATGGAGGAGAAGTTGCTTCGCCGCCGCCATGGCGGGCGCCTGCACGTACCAGTCTTCCCTGGCCGGCAATGCAAGCCGGCCGAGTAGTCCGAGCGGAACATCAGCGGGTGCCACCTTGGCCCGGTCCCAAAGCAGCGTCGCTGCGATCGACCGCGTTGAGTAATCGGCGGAGCCGGCAAGCTCCTCGATCGCCTCGATCGGCACCAGCGAAGGGTCCAACTGGCTGATTGATTCGAGCACGGAGCCGGCGATGAGCGTGTCCTTGTTATCCGGTTGACTGCCACGTAGGAAGCGGACGAGTCGGGCGACGACCGTCTTCTGCGACTCTCGACTCTCGACTCTCATTAGCGCGTACGCGCGAAGCGTCGCGTTGTCGTAGTCACCGAGGCCGAGCCCCTGGATCAGGTCGTCGACGGTCGCTGGGTCCTCCGCGGCGGCCGGCGCGGCGTTGGGCGCGCTGGCGAGCACACGCCAAGCTCGCAGTTGGTTGACGATCGCGTCAACAGCTGGCCCCGGGTTGTCGATATCGAGGCGGTCATACGTGGGGTTGATATCGCTTGGCAACGTTACGTCAGGTGCCTTCACGACCTGAACCCTTCGGCTGAGCCCCGGCCGATCGAAGGCACGCTGGATCTCTAGCACTACGTTCTGGCGGCACTCGACGATCCCGTCGTCCAGGCGGTTGTCCGGCGTGCAGAGTGCGACGAAAGCGTCAGACGCGTCGAGGTACGAGTTGACCTTACTGTCTGGATCGCTCGGAGTCCACGGCAGCAGCGGCTCTTCGCTCACGATGATGCCTCGCACTCCGCACGCGGCCAGAGCCTCGCGCACCGGGATCGCAACCTGCGCCTTGAACTGATCAGAGCAGGCTAGGAAGACCGTTGGTTGTCCGTCAAGCATCACCGTCGCCCACTTCGCGGGGGTCCAGCTCCTCCGGCAGCTCGGCTTCGGCCTGCTGCGGAGCAATACCCCTGTCCAACACCACCTTGTCGAGTGACTCGCGCTCGATCGTTGTCCACTGTTCGACACCCGCCGCAATGCGTGCGCACTCGTCGTCCAATGCACGAGCAAACGGGCTGTTCGCCTCTGAGGCCCAGAGGTCTACACGCCCGCCGACACCCAGCTGTCCGCCTAGGGTCGCTATGCACGTTTCGACGGTTCGGTAAGCGATGAGCCTGAGGTGTACTAGCGATCTCCCCGTCGGCTCGTAGCCCTTCATTAATGCGTGGGCAACATACGCTGCGGGCGATCCGCTCCCGATCGTGTGGAAGCCTGCCTCCTCGTAGAACTGGCCGTTGTTGTTCTGATCCACCTCCAGTAGCCAGTAGCCAGTCGCGTCACGACCGGCGACGAGTAGTACACCCCCGAGCACGTGACCGGCGAAGACACCAGGCTGGTCGCTTACAAAGTTCCCGTACGCCTCCTGGAGCACGGGCAGCGATGCTGTGCGCAAGGCGCCGCGCGCCTCCCAGCGAGGTATCTCTGCATCCTCGCCAAACGTCGTCGCCACGGTACTTTCGAGTGCAACTGCAAGCGGCTGCCTTACAGCGATCGAGCCGCTATATCCGCAGAGGAGCGATCCGACCTGCCAGATCTTCTGCACGTCAGTGCGCGTATGTCCCGATTCGGTGCCCTCGGTATCGGAGGCCATTACCGCGCCGTCGCTCCCAACGAATGCAACGACGACGGTCATGATCGCCGCTTACCGCGTGACGACGGAGCGCACGGCGTACTCCGGGAAGGCGGCGTACACCTCGTCGAGAAGCTGCGAGAAGGACTTCGAGGTGACATATCGACCAATACGCGCCAGCCAGTCGGCGTCCGAATCGCCGACCAAGCGCCTAACGGCGGCTAGGCGTGCGCGGCCAGCGTCAGTCAGCGCGTAAGCGGGGTACCGCGTGGTCAGCTGAGCCGCGAGGAGGCCCCTTCCAAGTAGGACGTCACGTGCGGCGTACACGCCGCGGTCGAACGGGCCGTAGTCGTATGGCTGGAAGTCGAAGAACCCCCGCCACTCCGAGCGGCCTCGTTGTGACACGAGAAAGCACGCCTTCATGAGTCTGATCGGATCTAGACGGTCGGCCCTGGACCGAGCCCGCCTACCAGTCGTGGCGACGGCGAGCGTTCGCCCGAGCGTTGACCGCCGCCAGGGTCGAGCACGCCCGCCCCTACGACCTGCGCCACAGCTTCGCCTCGCTGCTGCTCCACGAGGGCCGCTCAGTGATCTACGTCGCCCGCCAACTCGGCCACGGCGCCGGGCTCACACTCACCACGTACGGCCACGTGATTGATGAGCTGGACGACGCGCCACAGCAGGACGCCGAGACCACGATCCTCGCCGCTCGCGGAAGCTCTGCTGCCCCTGAGCTGCCCATCGCGGCCAGCTAGAAGGCGACTGGTCCCATGCAGCCGGTCCGGAAAGTGGCTTGTTTGCAGCACATTCCGCGAATGGAGCCAGCCGGTCTCGAACCGGCGACCTCCTGCTTGCAAAGGATCGGCGTAGGGTGCGACCAGTTGCGCGCAGTCGTCAGAGCGCCTGCACTGACGGGCGTTACGCGCCCTCACGCCGCGACTACGTAGCACCCGCGGCGGAAGCTGAGCTGCCCATCGGCTGCCCATGGCTCGCTGAAAGTTGCCCACCCAAGAAAGCGCGACGGCCACGTCTCGTAGGTCGCCGCTCATCAGTGGGACGTCTCGGCGCGCTGCCGGCGAGGTAGGGCCTAAGCGCGGCTAGGCGCGAGTATCAAAAGACGACCAGTTGGTAGAGGCGCGCGATCCGCGCGAGCGATTCGTCCGAACGCAGTATGGGACGGCGCGTCAGCTCCTCGATCGTCACGTGGTCGAAGACGGCCCAGCACTCCCAGTCGGTGTTGAGCCGGGACAGGTACCGGATGCCTGCGTGTGGCCGACTCGACAACCCGCTCCCGGGCTGAGTAAACCTCACCGGGTTCGCTCGGCCCGCGAGCGGTATTGTCGAGTTCGTTATGCGAGGTCTGAGTCGGGCGGGTGCCGGACCGGTTCGCGGTCCGCGCGTCTCAGCGGGGTCCATGGCTGCTGGAGTGGCGGTCACGCTCGCCGTGTTTCTGCTGACGACGAAGTCGGCGGCGGCGGAGGGCTGCCCTACGAACGCGGCGAACTTCGTCTACACGGGTGCCGAGCAGTGCTACGTGGTGCCGAGCGGCGTCGATCAAATTGAGGTTGAGGCGATCGGCGGAGCTGGGTCTGCTGGTGGTGTCTGGAACGGGCCTCCAGGTATCTTTCCGCCGGGCGGTGGTGGCGGCTCTGGCGCTGACGTCACCGGCGACCTTTCCGTATGGCCTGGCGAGCAGCTTTACGTAGAGGTTGGTGGCTCCGATACGCCCGCTACCTACGTTAGCGCGGGTAGTTTCAACGGGGGGGCTGTCGGCGGGAATGACGGGGGTGCGATGCTGGGGGATCAAAGCGCCGGTACTGGCGGCGGCGCGACTGATATCCGGGTCATCTCGTGCGGCTCTGAGTGTCAAACCGGCGGCGATCCGACCTCGCTTGCGTCGCGGCTATTGGTCGCGGGCGGCGGCGGTGGTGGCGGTTCCGGCGGCTCCCTCGAAACTAGCTACGAACCAGGTTCTGTGTATGGCACGGCCGGTGGCAATGGGGGCGACTCATCGCAGGACGGTTCCCCTGGCCAAACTGCGGAGAACGTTCCGGGAGGAATCGGCGGTGGCGGTGGTGGCGGCGGGACCCAGAACGGCGGAGGCGCGGCGGGTGCTTCCTGTCCTTCTGAAACTGTTCTTACGGCCGGGCTAGGAATGGGCGGCTTCGGCGCGACAACTCCTCCGTACGGCGGTGGCGGAGGTGGTGGCTACTTCGGCGGCGGCGGAGGCGGCTGCTCTACGAGCACTACCTCGGCGGTCCCGGGTGGGGGCGGCGGCGGCGGCGGGTCGAGCTACGGTCCGGCCGCGACGGCGTACCAGATGGCGGCAACGACAATGTCGTCCCTGACGGTTACGCCGCTTTACCCGCCGACCGCGTCGATCATCGCGCCCGTGACTGGCGGCTCGTATGCGGCCGGTCAGCTTGTTCCAACAGCGTTCTCCTGTAGCGATGGCGTCAACGCCCCTGGGATCACGTCCTGCGCCGATTCGACGGGTCATAAGGGCACCGCCGGGCAGCTCGATACCGCCAGCGCAGGCTCGTATACGTATACGGTCACGGCTACGAGCGGGGACGGACAGACCGCGACGACGCGCATCTCCTACACCGTCGTCCCGGCGACCACCTCGCCTGCGCCGTCCGTGCTCACGCCGAGTATCGGCAAGGTGACGTTGAGCGGGACTTCGATCAGCGTGGTCCTGAACTGCACGGGCGTGGGGTCGTGTCAAATATCCGTTGCGCTGCACGTCACCGAGACGTTCAAGGACGGCCAGCTGGTCGCCGTCAGCGCAAACGCGAAGGCGAAGATCACCAAGCGAACCATCAGCGTCGGCACGACGACGATCATGCTCGACGCCGGTCAAAGCGAGACGGCGAGCGTAGAGCTGAACCGCACCGGCCAAAGATTGCTCAAGCGCCGCCATAGGCTCGCCGTGAAGCTCACCGCGAAGGCCGGAGCGTCTTTGCTGTCGAGCCAAGCAGTGACGTTCAGGGAGCCGACGAAGCATTAGGGATCGGATGCGCGCCACGCTCGCCGAGGCGGTCGCGCTCGGGGACGTCCTTCGCGCTCGCGTTGCAGAACTCAGGACCCGGCGTGGTCACTAGACGCAAGGCTCGGGGTCGAGGATAATAAGTTAGTCCCCAAGGCTTGAAAGGAGGGACCAATGCGGCACGACGTCGATGGGCCGTCGGCAGCCGTGATCGATCCGACTCGTTACCAGGTCCTCGTCGATGACAACTTCCACTTCATGGACGAGAGGGAGCGCTATGAGTCGGGCTTGTTCGAGTCCTACGCGGCCGCTGTCGAGAAGTGCAAGACGATCGTCGAGCGGTGCCTCACGCAGTACGTGAAGCCCGGCATGGACTCGGATCAGCTTTACCGGATGTACCAGGAGTTCGGCGAGGACCCGTGGATCTCCCCGACCCCTGACGGCGTTGCGCTCTTCTCGGCGTGGGATTACGCTCGAACACGCAGTCGCGAGATCGCGATGTCCACTAAAGAGGACAGCCTGGAGCTTTCGCGACGACTGACAGGCGGCACGCCGTGAAGCTGCAAGCGGCGAGGCTGCTCGGCTAGGCCATGGTAAACAGCGGTTACAGGACTGACTTGGAGAACACCTATCGGCACCGACTCCCGACCGATCTTGCCGCGGCACTCCGAGCTGCCCGCCACGAGCGCGGCTTGGGCCTGCGTGAGGCCGCTCGCAAGGCTGGCATCTCCCCTGGCTACTTCCACATGATCGAGCATGGTGACCGCTGCCCGTCGCGAGCGGTCGCGGACGATCTCATCGTCGCTCTTGGCCTTGACCGAGCCGTCGCCGCCTGGCTGCTCGACGTCGCCCGCCCGAACGCCGGCCGCTCGTGGCACCCCGACCTGACTGTCGGGACCAATCGTCGAGCTACACCTACGCGCTAACCCCCGCCGACCGTGTGCTGCGGACGCTAGTCCACGCCTCGCGGAGCACAGGGAAGTCGTGCAGCAGTTGGTGAGGATCGACGCAGCCGGGACGAGCCGCCGACTCTAGGCGAGCGACCCACTGGTCGATGCTCAACGCGTCGCTCTCGCGGACATCGGCCTCAAGCGTCGCGCGGGCCACAGCACGCGACTCCGGCGACAAGGACTGCGCGTCTTGAAGGCGCAGCAGCAAGTAGACGGTCTCCTGCGCCCGTGAAAGCGCGTGGCGGGGCGGCTCCCACTTGTCGCGGTACCAAAGCTCAAACGCGTGCCAGCGCCACCGATCGAGCGCTCCGGCGAACTCGCTCGCTTCCCACCACCGCGCGGGGAGCTTGCCAGTTGGGAAAGCGGCCCAGGGAAGGCCGCCCAGCTCGAAGAGCAGCTTCCGACCCTCCTGCCGATAACGACTGACCCGCCGCAATGAGGATTGTTCGTCGGTTGACCGGAGCGCACTGACGATTGCGAGCGACGGCAAGTGAGCGTCCCTGAGGTCGCACTCGACCGTAACGGCGAGTCGCTCAGGCAGAATCGCCGGGGCGTTGGCGCGCCGGCCGAGCCGGACCGGCGTAGCTTCGCGCGCGTCGAGGACTGTCTCAACCGCCACGACCGGGACAGCCTCGCCTCTCCACGCCTGCTCGTGCCAGGTCTGACGCGCCTCATCGTCTTGCCACTCGCACTGCGGCACCAATCGTGGGACCGCGAGTCTTTGGGCGCCGAACGGGCCAGGTTGCTCCGACACAACGAGCCAGGGTCGGCGTCTCCCGTCCGACTCGTTGACTCCGTCGTCGATCAGGAACTCCCAGGCGATCACGCCGTCCACGGCGCACACGCTCCACTCGGTCGGGCCGCCGGACGGAATCTCGGCAATTCCCGTCCGTGACACGGGCGCCTCCTGGTTCGATGCTGCGCGCATGACGCGAATGAGGAACAACAACACCACATCGGCCCGTACCTATGCAACCAGCGCGGAGCTGCGCGCCGCTCGCCAGCGCGTCGGCATGTCGCGCGCTCGTCTTGCTGGGCTCGTTGGCTGTTCGCCGACAAGCCTGGCCAACTTCGAAGCGGGCGCCATCCCGAAGCGCTCTGCGGTCCTTGAGCGAGCGCTCGCGGTGCTTGCCGAGCACGAGGGGTAGAGAGGCGGGCCATGAACGGCGAAAGCCCGCTGGCAGGCGGGCTCCCGAACAACTCGCAGCCTCAGCTTAGCGCCCGCAGTGGCCTCCCCGACGCGCACCAGGGGCCGACAAGCGGCCTCCTGGACGACGTCGCCGAGTTCATCCGCCGCTACGTCGTGTTGACCGATGCGCAACTCGTCGCGCTCGCCCTGTGGGTGTTGCACACACACGCAATCGAGGCCGCGCAGACGACGCCTTACATCAGCGTCACCTCCGCGGAGAAGGAGTGCGGCAAGACCCGGCTGCTGGAAGTGCTGGAGCTGCTCGTAGCACGACCCTGGTTCACGGGGCACACGAGCGCGGCGGCGCTCGCGCGGAAGACTGAGGCTGTGGGCCCGACGCTGCTGCTGGACGAGTCGGACGCAGCGTTCAAGGGCGACAAGGAGTACGCGGAGGCGCTGCGCGGTCTGCTCAACAGCGGATATCGCCGCGGCGGTAAGACAACAGTCTGTGTAGGCCAGGGCGCCAACATCAACACCCGCGACTTCTCAACCTTCGCGCCGAAGGCGATCGCGGGCATTGGCGGCCTGCCGGACACCGTGGCGAGCCGGTCGATCCGCGTGCAGCTAAAGCGCCGCACCTCCGGCGAGCAGATCCAGCGGTTCCGCCGCGCAACGGCGAATACGATTGCGGAGGGCGTCCGTGAGCGACTCGCCCACTGGGCCGAGCAGCACGAGTCGGCACTCTCGATAGCGGAGCCGTTGACACCGGACGAACTTGGCGACCGCGCGGCCGAGTGCTGGGAGCCACTCTTGGCGATCGCTGACCTCGCCCGCCAAGAGTGGCCGGTGACGGCGCGCTCGGCGGCCGTCGAGCTGAGCACCCGCGGCGACGATGCCCGCACGAGTAGCGGAGTGCTCCTGCTCGGCGCCCTTCGCGCTGCACTGCACGGGCGCGACCGCGTCCCCACTGATGAGCTGCTTGCCGAGATCAACGGCAACGACGAGCTTCCGTTCGGGGACTGGGGAGACGGCGGCCTCAACGGCCGGAGACTCGCCGCGCTGCTCAAGCCGTACGAGGTCCGGCCGCGCAAGTGGCGCGCCGGAGACAACACACCCCGCGGCTACGTCCGCGACGCAAAGCTCGAAGACGCCTTTGCGCGCTGGCTGCCGCCATCTCCCCAGGAACCGCCACAAGCGCCACAGAGCGCCGACGAGCCACCCGAAAGCGCCCGCGATCACGGCCCCGTGGCGGATGTGGCGGATGTGGCGGAAAGCCAGGATGCGAGCGCCACCGAGTCGCCACGCTACTCGTACGCAACCGACTGTGTGCGACCGAATGGGCACGCCGAGCACCACCGCCCTCACGCGCACACGGGACGGCTCGTGTGCCATATCTGTCACCCGCAGGACGTTGACCTCGGCCACGCTGGGACTGTGTCGTGAGCGATCCTGCGGCGGCCGTCAACGCGCTCGTGGATGCACTCGATGACCGTGTACTCGATCGCCTCGCCGAGCGCCTCGCGCCTCGCGTCGCCCAGCTCGGATCGGGCGCGGCCGACGAAACGGTTTCGCCAGTTGTGACGGTCGAGCGGGCGGCGAGCGCGATCGGACTCAGTCCGCGCGCGATTCGCGCCGCTATCAGCCGGGGCGATCTCCCCGCGAGGAAGGTCGGCAATCGCTGGTTGATCGCTGGCGAGAACCTCGTCATGTTGGGGACGCCCACTGCCCGTGTGTTGCGACGACACGATCCGAGGCGAGGGCGCCCCGCTCATAACCGGAGCCCGATGGCCGATGCGGTGGCAGCCCTCGATGCAGAGGCGTAGAATTACGGGCACAACGTCAAAGTGGCCGGGCGGCGCGCTAACGCCCCCGGCCGTGGCTCACGGAGGATCAGCTCCATGAACATTCAGCACGGTACCTCTGCGCGCGATCACGGTGCAGAGCAATGAGCGTCCACAAGGAACGGCGCTCCGATCGCAAGACGGTCTTCATCGTTCGCTGGCGCGAAGGCTCACGCAATCGCAGGCGGACGTTCGACCGCCGACACGATGCAGAGCTGTGGGACGGTGAGGTTAGGCGTCGTCGCCAACTCGGCGCACTCCACACGCTCGACGCGGGTCGCGAGACGCTCGACGAGTACGTGACGACCACGTTCGTCCCGACACACGTCGCGACGTTGGCACGCGCAACGCGCGAGCACTACGCGAGCACCTACGACCGGCACATCGCGCCGGATCTCGGCTGCGTGCGTCTCCGAGACATCACGCCGGAGTCGATTGCGCACCTACAGGCTGCGCGACTCCGCGCCGGTGCTGGCCCGGTTGCGATCCGGCGGGCGATGGAGCTGCTCGGAACGATCCTGCAACGCGCGACGGAGAGCCAGCGCATCCCGTCCAATCCAGCTCGCCTCGTGCGCCGCGCTCGGCTGCCGCGCGGCGAGGAAGTCCGTCCGCTCGGCCCAGTCGAGATCGAGGCTATGCGGACGTATCTGGCCAGCGGTGGGAGCGAGCACCCCCAACGCGACGCCACCCTTGTCGCAGTTCTCGCGTATGGGGGTTTGCGGCCTGGCGAGGCGCTCGCGCTTCGCTGGGGCGACGTTAGGGATAACACTCTCCTGATCCAGCGGTCAGCGAGCTACGGAGAGGCCAAGAGCACAAAGACCGGCGCCACACGGTCGGTGCGCCTGCTCGCTCCCCTACGCCACGACCTCGCGGCTTGGCGTCTCGCGAGCGGACGACCTGAGCGCGGCGCCCTGGTGTTCCCCTCGGACGATGGCGGCATATGGTCCAAGGCCGCCTATCAGTCGTGGCGTCGGCGAGCCTTCGCGCGGGCGGTCACGGCGGCTGGGATCGAGTCTGCACGCGTCTACGACCTGCGTCACTCGTTTGCTTCGCTGCTGCTCCACGAAGGCCGCAGCGTCATCGACGTGGCGCGACAGCTCGGGCATGACGCGCGTCTCACTCTGACCCGCTACGGGCACGTCATCGACGAGCTGGACGCGCAGCCGCGACTGCCCGCCGAGGACGCGGTAAGGGCCGTTCGGGCGACGAATGTTCCTCTGTCGTTCCTCGCGACTGCCGACGCGTAGGACTGTCCGTAGCGCGCTCACGACCAATCTGCCCGCCGTTGCTCGGCGTATCTCGTGATGGAGCTAGGGGGACTCGAACCCCCGACCTCCTGGGTGCGATCCAGGCGCTCTCCCAACTGAGCTATAGCCCCGTGCGTGCCAGCGGGCCGGCACCGGGTCCAGCCAGTCTAGTTCAGGGGCCGTTCGGCGGCCACAACGCATGCGGTCGGGACGGACCGTTACCCTTCTGCCATGAGCGATCTCAATCAGGCAATCAGGGAGCACCTCGCGCTGAAGCGTCAGCATGGGGCCGATCCGGCCGAAGTTGCACGGCTCGAGCTGGAGGCACTAGGTGAGGTCTCGCGGGTGAGTGCTCGCGACGTGGAGGACGACCGCGCGTCTTACGGGCACCTGGCCGATCACTCGGCGACGTACGAGGACGCGCTTTCACTGCACGAAGAGATCGTGCCGCCGACCAACGAGTATGCACCCGCACACGCGAGCACCTACCGTGAGGTCGGGGAGGAGACCCAGGAGTACAGGGTCGACGATCAGATCGGCTGGGTCGGCGGTCCGGCCTGGCTGGGCGGCGCCGCGTAGGAGCTGACCGACGTCGTGGCCTCAAGGCAGACTTGTACCGCCTCGGGCCTCCAGGCCCGGCAGTAAAAATCGCAATCGCGGGGCCATAGCTCAGCTGGGAGAGCGCCTGCTTTGCAAGCAGGAGGTCGCCGGTTCGAGACCGGCTGGCTCCACTCGCGAAATACGCTGCAAGCTCAGCACTTTTTGGATCGGCTGCATGAGCCCCGCCCGCCGCTAGTTGGCCATGATGGGCAGCTCAGGGGCAGCCGAGCTTCCGCGAGCAGCCAAGATCGTGGTCTCGGCGTCCTGGTTCGGCACGCTTTCCAGCTCATCGATCACGTGTCCGTCGGTGCTTAGCGTGAGCGCGGCGCCGTGGCCGAGCTGGCGGGCTACGTAGATGACGCTGCGACCCTCGTGCAGCAGCAGCGAAGCGAAGCTGTGACGCAGGTCGTACGGGCGCGCGTGTTGGACGCTGGCGGCGGTCAACGCCCGTGCAAACGCTCGCCGTCGCCACGACTGATAGGCGGGCTCGGTCCACGGCCGACCGTCTACGCCGGGGAAGATCAGCGCGTCGTCGTCGGGTCGCCCGCTGCGCAGGCGCCATTCGCGCAGGTCCGCTGCGAGCGGCGCCAGCAGCCGCACGGTGCGATGACGCCCGGTCTTGGTCGCCTTCTCGGCGCCAAGCGAGACTGAGCGCTGCACCAGCAGGGTGCGGTCACGCACGTCGCCCCATCGCAGCGCGAGCGCCTCGCCTGGTCGCAGGCCGCCATAGGCGAGCACGGAGAGCAGTGTGGCGTCACGTGGCGAGCTTGTGGTGCGCATAGCCTCGACTGTTGCCGGGGCGAGGGGGCGAACCTCAGCGCGTCTCGGCAGCGTGGCTCGGCGGACGAGTCGGGCGGGGTTACTCGGGATGTGCCCACCCTCGACGGCGCGCTGCAACATGTTGCCGAGCAGCGTGAGCGCCTTATGCATCGCGACCGGGCCGGCGCCAGCGGCGAGACGGTCTGCCTGCCAGCGTCCGATCAGCTCGGGCGTGAGCTGGCGCAGCCTGACCGGGCCGAGCGTCGGCGCGATGTGGCCGTCGTACGGGCCGATGTAGAGGCTGCGCGTCTTGGGCGCGAGCAGCGGCGCATAGGTCAGCGCCCAGGTCCCGGTCACGTAGGTGTCGAGGCTCTCGGTGCCCGCGTCGAGGTCGGCGAGTGTTCCGAGTCGGCGGCGACGGCGCAGGTCGGCGTCGAACGCATCCGCATCGCGCTTCAGCTCGAACGTGCGGCTGCGCCAGCGATCGCCTTCCGTCCATCGGACGCGCCAGGCGCGAGGGCCACGCTTCTGGACGCTCACCGCTTTGCCGCCTTCCGTTCCTGCGCCTTCAGAGCCTTGTCGAGGAGGTCACGGACGTATGCCTCGCGCGGGACGAGTCCACGCAGGGCGTCGATGCGCTCGACCATCGGGGGCGGGATGCGGACTGGCACCGGCTTGGTCGTTGTCATGATGTCCGCCGACGCGCTGGCATTTGGAAAGGGTCGAGGGAAGGTTGGACCGCGCTGATCGGTCGGCTAAACACGCCGCGATTCGATGCGACGCGTGCCGGCGAACGCAGCTGCATCGGTAACGTGGCGTCGGCGGTCGAGTCGCAGGTAAGAGCGGGACGCACTGGGCTTTGAGGCAGAGAGCGACCGAACCCACCCGCCGCCGCCTCGAAGCTCACCGTAAAGACTCTGCGCGGGCCCGTGGGCGTCTAGCGGCAGTGCTGTGCGGACGCCTGTAGTCGAGCTGACTGCCAGCCGGATGGCCCCAGTGTTTCGTGCTGTTGCCTACACGCCTCCCGTCGCGAAGAGGGCGACTGCCGCGAGGAGCATGAGGACTGTCGTGGCCCAGCCGAGCGAGCGTGCGAGTGCGCCGTTGACGTTTTCGCCCATGATCTTGCGGTCTGAAGAGACGAGCATCGTGACGATCAGGAATGGTCCGGCGGTTACGCCGTTGATGACCGCGACGAGGATCAGCAGTTTGATCGGGTTCACGCCGAGCAGGCTGAGTGCCATGCCGCCGATCGTCTCGACGGCGACCAGCCCGTAGAACAGCGGTGCCTTGCGCAGCGAGTTCGGAAAAGCCCGCTCCTTTGCCGATCAAGCCGGCCATCGCCGCCGAGCCGGCGCCGGCGAGCAACCCAAAGCCGCTGGCTAGCCGTCTCGCCCACCGGGCAGTTAACGCTAGAGACGGCTTTCGCCCCCGGCAGCGACGGGACGGAACTCCACAGCGTTCGCATGAGCTAGCCTTGGAAGTTCCATGGCAGCGGTAGCAATCGACTGGGACAGTGTCAGCGTTCATGACGGGACGCTCACGGTTCTGCTGCGCGGGGATGGGACTCGCGACGCGACCTGGGTAGACGCGTTCAATCACGATCCGGCCTCAGTCACAAACCCGGCGTGGGGGAGCGTCCAGGCGCATTACAGCGGCAACATCACCGTTGCACAGTTGATTCCCGGACACGCGGCGGAGATCAAAGACGCGCTGGACAGGCACGTCGCTGCCGCGAATGCGCAGATGACAGCCCGTCACGAGGTCGAACGCAACAGGGAAGAGCAAGAAGCCAAAGCGAGGGCCGAGCAGGATGCCCGAGACCAAGCGTTACTCGACGAGTTCAGAAAGTCGAACCCCTAGATCCCACGCGCCTCGTCGGCCGGTCAGCGATGAGCGCTCAGGACAGCTTCCGGTGCGGCCCAAGCGCCGCCGGACAACCGCCTCGCGCGTATCGTCACGTTCTGGCTGGGCCAGCCGCACGCCGATCAGCCTTCCGCGGTCGTACGCGCGCTCGATCGCGTAGCCGAGCATCTCAAGCTCGGACACGACTGCTGCCGGGAAGTCGATTCCACCGCGACGCAGTTCGGCGAACGCGACCGGCTCCTCGCCGGCGTGGCGTAGTCGCTCCAGCAGCCGCCGTTGCTGGGTGTCGATAGGAGGCACCGAGGGATTATCGTGGCTGCAAAGGCGGGGTAAGCGCGGAGCCACGAGCCTGACGTCAATTGGCAAGGCTGCCGTTATCGCCGCAAAACCACCTCGGTAAACCGCGCCCGGAGTGCCGAACCGGACCGTTCGGGATCGCAGGCTCAAATCTGCGCGCGCGGGCGCACTGGCGCGCTGACTGGCGGACATCGTCACCCGCGACGACCTCTATCGAGAAGCATGGGGTGGCGAGCGCCAGCCTCACGATCGTTCGGTGGACGTCTGCGTGCACAAGCTCCGCAAGGCCCTCGAGCAGGCGGGGCCTCGCTGGCGCTTCATTCACGGGCATAAGGGCCACGGCTACCGGCTATCGCCGGAGCCCAATCGGCGATCGCGCGCGGAAGGC
>Ga0182015_10004343_pt1 | contig 15340 bp, 13 predicted proteins | sample 712P3MmetaG_FD_120478 | JGI IMG/M metagenome (GOLD analysis project Ga0182015, IMG submission 120478) | Permafrost microbial communities from Stordalen Mire, Sweden - 712P3M metaG | ecosystem: Environmental > Terrestrial > Soil > Wetlands > Permafrost | place: Sweden: Stordalen | collected...
ACCAGGTCGATTACTCCGAGCGAACCTGGGCGCACAGCACCTTCGGATATCGTATGGAAAACGAAAATGGCGTCGTGGGAGATCTGCTCTACCCTCCTTCCACTTCCGGGCAGCGTTTGAGTCAGGACGCATATCTGCAACAGCAGCTTACGCTGGGCAGGCTCTCGGTGATCGCGGGCGGCCGTTTCGTTCACAACAGCCTATACGGCAACACCGGCGTGCCCAGGATTGCTCTAACTCTACGGGCGCTGCGTGGCGGAGAGTTGTTTTCCGGAACCCGCCTGCGTTTTTCCTATGCCACGGGGTTTATGGAGCCAGCTCTCTATCAGACCTTTGCCAGTCTTCCAAACTACATCCCGAACCCAGGCCTATTGCCGGAGCGCACTCGGGCCTTCGAAGCTGGCTTCCAGCAGAAATTTCTGGCGGGCCGCTGGGCTCTGGATGCAACCTACTTCAATAATCTCTTCCACGATCAGATTGAGGCTGCACCCAATCAAGAGCCCTATCAAGGGTTCCCGCCGGATTCGCTATACCAGTTTTTCAATGTGCAGCAATCTCTCGCTCACGGTGCCGAAGTTCAGCTACAAGGAAGGATCCGGACGAGATGGTTGCTGAACACGGCCTACACCTATACCTCGACCCAGATTCTCGAAGCCCCGCTCTGCACTCCGGCGAATTTTTGCGATCCCGTGTATGCCAACGGAAATCCCTTGCTCCGCCGCCCCAAGCATTCGGCAACCACGCTCCTCAGCTATCTCGGCACGCGCTGGGGCGGAAATCTGGCAGGAAGTTTCGTCGGCCGACGTCCCGATTCCGACTTCGATGGCCTCAACATCAACCACGCTGCCGGCTACGTCCGCGTCGACCTCGGCGGATGGTATGCCATCAACTCCCGCGTTTCCGCATACGCAAATGTAGACAACGCTCTCGACCGCCGCTACAACGAAGTCGTCGGCTATCCCGCCCTGCCCCTCAACTTCCGCGCCGGGTTTCGCTTTCGCATCGGAGGCGAATAGCTAAGGTATGGGTCACGAATGGCAAAAGGGGCACGAGTTTTACTCGTGCCCCGGTTCGCTGCAAAAACCGCGGATGGTTTAACTCACCTTCTCTGGAGGCCTCACCATCTCAATCGGCATCGACGCCGCCATCTTTCCTCCGAAATATTTCGATCGCGCCAACAACAGTTTCTCGATGTCAACTCCGGTCAGCGGCTGTTGCCGGCCCAGCAAGTGCGTGACCAGCGCAATCTGCGCAAAGTGTTCCACAGTTTCCATTTTCATGTAGGCGTGCTCGATGGTATCCCCGTAGGTGACCACGCCGTGATTCGACATCAGAATGGCATCATAGTGGGGAACATAAGGCTCCAGCGTCTGCGCCAGCTCCGACGTCCCCGGCGTGCCATAGCGCGCCAGCGGAATGCCTCCCAGCCCCATCACCACCTCACAAACCAGAGGCTCGGTCAGCGCCAGGCCCGCCGCGGCGAATCCCGTTGCGGTCGGCGGGTGCGCATGCACGATCGCTTGAATGTCGGGCCGGGTACGGTAAACCAGCAGATGCATCCCGATCTCGCTGGTCACGTTCCGCCGTCCCGTGACCCGCGTGCCCTCCAGGTCCACGATCACCATGTCCCCGGCTCGCATCGCTCCTTTGCTCACGCACGTGGGTGTCACCAGGATCCGCTCGCTATCGAGCCGGACCGATAGATTCCCGTCCATCGCCGCCACGAACCCGCGCTGGTGCAGCATGCGCCCGTAACGAACAATTTCTGCTCTTTGTTTCCGTTCATCGGACATGGAAATACTCTCTCGGGGGAGTGGCAAAGCGGCTCAAGCGACAACCCCCGCATAGTATCGCGCACCTGGCTCGAACAGACAAACAAATTTACCAAAAAAGACAAACAAAATTTACCTGAGACGACCTAATCATTACTTGGGTTTACGCCGGATGCGCTCCCAGCATTCCCTCCTATAATCAAACACAGTGTTGGTTTCCGACTTCAACTTCCATCTTCCCGACGACCTCATTGCCCAGGAACCGCTTGCCGCTCGCGATGGTTCCCGCATGCTCCACCTCGGGCGAACCGGCGGCCGCTATTCCGACCGCCTGTTCCGCCACTTCCCGGAGCTGTTGCAGCCCGGCGACCTGCTCGTTTTCAACAACACCCGCGTCTTTCCAGCGCGGCTCTATGGCCGCCGCGAGGGCGCCCGCGCTCACCCGGTCAGCCCTCACAATCCGGCGGCACGCGATTTCCTCCGCGGCCGCATCGAGGTTCTCCTGACCCGCCAACTCTCCACCCAGCCCAACGATTGGGAATGCTTGGTTCGGCCCGGCCGCAAAATCGGCGTCGGCGAACGCCTGTTTTTCGGCGAGCGGAATGAATTGCAAGCCCAGGTCCTCACCCGCGCGGAATTCGGCCTGCGCCGCATCCGTTTTCAGCCCATCGTCGATTTCTTCGCTGCCCTTGACCGCATCGGCCACGTTCCACTCCCGCCTTATATCGCGCGCCCGGATTCTCCCCATGATCGTGAGCGGTATCAAACTGTCTATGCGCAGCAGCGTGGATCGGTGGCAGCCCCCACTGCTGGCCTTCATTTCACACGGGAAGTCCTCGGCCGCATCCGCCAGCGCGAGGTCGAGACTGTCGATATAACCTTGCACGTCGGCCTGGGAACTTTTCAGCCCATCCGCGTCGAGCGCGTCGAAGATCACCACATCCATTCCGAGCCTTACTTCATCTCCCCCGAAGCTGCCTCCACCATCAACCAGGCTCGCCGTGCGTCGCGTCGCGTGATCGCCGTCGGCACCACGACGGTTCGAACCCTCGAGCACGCAGTGCAGTTTGGCGCGGGAACCATCGTCGCAGGCCCGGCCGCCGCCGATCTCTACATCTACCCAGGTTTCGAATTCAAAGCGGTCCATGCCATGCTAACCAATTTCCACTTGCCCCAATCCAGTTTGCTCATGCTGGTCTGCGCCTTCGGCGGACGCGAGAATGTCCTCGACGCCTACAAACGCGCAGTCTCCGAGCGCTACCGCTTCTATTCCTACGGAGACTGTATGTTTATAGAATGATGCTCACCGACTGAGCCCCTGTGCCCCTCTGTGCCTGCCCTGAGCGGAACCGAAGGGTCCCTGTGGTTCAGGTTTTTTCTCGAACGTCGAATGACCGAACCGCTGCGTTATACTTTCCGCAAGCACCCATGGCCAGCGCGGTCAACCAGATCCCGATTCAAGATTTCGTCGCCCGACTCCGCAAGTTCCCCGAGGCCGCCTTCGATCAGATCGAGCAACTCCGCAGATTCCTCGAGGACACTCCGGTCCACCCCGACTCTCTGCCACCCTATCTCACCTGGGACCGCCAGCACTACACCCGCAACCTGATCGACAAGACTCCTCTCTACGAATTAGTCGCCATCTGCTGGGAAGTCGGCCAGGCCAGTTCCGTCCACAACCACCGCGACCAGAACTGCTGGATGGCTGTTCCTATCGGCCGTTTGCTGGTAGAGAACTTTCACGTGGTACATCAAGATATCGCTGTCGGCAAGTGCACGATCGGGGCCACCGACACCGTCGAGATGAATGTGTCGCATCCTTGCGCCGTCGACCCGCTTGCGCCCGTCCACCGTGTCCTCAATCCCCGCGAATTCAGCCAGCGCGCCGTCAGCCTGCATGTCTATTCCCGTCCCTTCAACACTTGCGTCGTCTATTCTGCCGAGCAGGGCACATGCGGCGAGATCCAGTTGCACTATACGACCGAGTACGGGAAACCAGTCTAGTCATGAATCAAAAGGCGCAGATCCGGCTCCTGCCAGTCTTGCTCGTGGCCGCGCTTGTTGTCGCCACCGGTGCATGCCAGAAGAAAAAAGCGCCCGAAGAAGAAGAAAAGCTGCTGGCCATGGATCGCGTCGCCCGCTCGCCAGTCGACACAAGCCAGCAGATTCTGCATAAGACGTTCACCGTCAGCAGCACGGTGAAGTTTCCGTTTGAAATCCCCGCCCACGCCGCCATTCCCCACCTGCGCGGCAACTACCGATCGTTCGTGAAGGATCCCGGCGTCCAGTCCGACGACGATAACGCGAACATCGACTTCCTCATCTTGAACGAAGACCAGTACGCTGATTTTGTCGGCGGCCACGCAGGCGAAGCACTCTTTTCCGCCGATGCGTCGCATGACCAGGATATAAACGTCACTCTGCCCCCGTCCCAGGATCAGCCCCGGAAGTACTATATCGTCTTCCGCAACAGCCCCGGCGGCGCGGCGAAGAAACTCGTGCAGGCCCAATTCACGGTTGATTTCTAGCGAGTGTCTATGCGGCCGTTTCGGCCACAAGCAGCTTTGCTTCCTGGTCCGCAACCATTACAGCGTTGCCTTCCATGGTCGAAGCGAAACCCCACTGTGGACTGACGGCCTGCCGCTCTTAAGCGCTGGTTCGTGGGTAGGGTTGTGCCCCGACACGATCTCGGTGCGGCCCCAATCTTGGCTGCTGGCGATCACTGCAATTTCGCGTATTCCGCATTCGCTTTTTTCAGGATGGGGATGTCGGCATCGGCGTCTCTCCAGAGAGCGAGGAAATCTTTGTATGTCGCCAACGCTCTGACACGAGCGGCGTCGGCATCCGCTCCCTGCGGGGTTCGTGACTCCAGAGCATTGGCACGCGCCACGCCGAGGTGCGCCAACGCTCCTGTCCAGCAGTTCCAGACAATGCCGGTGTGGTCGAGAATCTTCTGAAACTCAGCGGCGGCAGCCTTGCCTTGTTCAGCTGCCAGGTATGCCTCACCGCGTAGATACGTCGGATAGAGGCAGGAAATATTGTTAATGAATTTCCCCAAACTCGATGGCCGACGAGCCTTGCAGACTGTTAAGCGCGGCAGCTGGGCTCTTTCCGTCCAGTGCCAGTTGCCCTTGAATCGCGGGCCGCCAAAGCGATTGCACCTGCGTGTTCAACGGAAAGCGTTTCCCTAAGTCTTCAGCACGGGGTCGGAGCCGCACGCGCCCCGCAGAAATGCGGCACGCCCACCCTGCTCGTGTTCGAGAGCGGAGTGGTAGAGTTCCTCCAGGCGGCGCGCCCGTTCAGCATCCATCGCCCTTCTCTCCGCTCAACGCCCGCAGCAGCCAGGCTTTGGCAAATCGCCAGTCGCGTTTTACGGTGACCGGAGAAGTCTTCAGTGCCTCGGCGGCTTCCTCGACTTCGAGGCCGCCAAAAAAACGCAATTCCACCACTTGACTCTGCCGGGGGTAGAGGGCTGCAAACCGGGTCAAGGCCTCGTCGAGCGCGAGGATATCCGCGTTCTTCTCCGGGACCAACAAGAGACCTTCGTCAAGAGAAACCTGCACCGCACCGCCCCCTCGCTTCTGATAATTGCGGGAACGCGCAAAATCTGTCAGCACCCGTCGCATCAGGCGGGCGGACATGGCAAAAAAATGCGCTCGGTCCTGCCAAGTCACTGCGTGGATGTCGATCAAGCGAAGGTAAACCTCGTTTACCAAGGCAGTGGTTTGCAGGGTGTGGCCGGGATTCTCCCTGGCCATGCACCGATGGGCCATGCGGTGCAACTCGTCTTCGACAACAGGGGTCAGCCGCTCTAGAGCGCGGTCGTCTCCCTGGCCCCACGCCTTGAGTAGCTGCGTAACTTCAACTTTTGAGGGTATTTCAGACGAACCCGGCATGGCTCCAACCCCGTGCCCAATGCAAAGCAAACTACCACATCAGGCCTAGGCATGCCAGCCTTAATGCCGGGTCCAAATTTTTCCCCTGAAGCGTGATCCCTCGCCTTCTCACTTCCCGCTACATCAAGTGAAGGGCTTTTATGGCGACCGAACGAGATTCCCCAAAAGCCTTCCTCAAAAAACTAACAAGGGACAATCAAAATGAAAACGAGTGGAAAGGAGAATCCAGTGAAAGCAACATCGCAAACCAAGAGCCTTGTATTCGCGGCCATTCTAGCCTGCCTCATCGTGGTGGGATCGGGATCGGCTTTTGCACAAGAGGTGCTTCGCAACCACACCGCACAGACTTTCAAGAACACGTGTCCAGGCGGAACTGATTGTTCGGATTGGGGTGAGACGGTCAGTACCGACGAACCCGACACCCTGGAGCCGGTCGTCGTGATCTGGAGCGCCAGATACTTCGTAAACACGGCCGACATATATTATGCCGGCCTCGACGTGAACGGTACGGGGTGCAAAACTGATTTCTACGGTGCTACCAATCTGGACGACATCGCCACAAAACCTGTCGGCCATTTCTTGACCGTCACATTTCAGTGGATTGTGGAACCGGGCGACGGCGTTCTGAAGGCAGGAACGAGCAACACGTTTGAGTTGTGCGGCGGCGGCGACGGAAGCGTCTCAGGCGATGCCATCAATATCAGCCAGAACACTCTCAGTGTCGCGAAGTACTAACACATTCTGTGCGCCATCGGTGCAGGGCCCGAAATGTCCGAGCTTGGCGCCGGTGGAGATCACAGTGGCAGCGGGAGGGCTGGGGGGCCCACTCGCTGCCGTTTCTTTTTTCGAGTTGATTTCGTCATGAGTAACATCCCACTTCGGTTTAACTTTCACTTGCGACCTGGCGGGCGATCCTGCCAAGACAAACTATGAGCACAAACGAAAGGGGAGCGCAAAGCTCTCCTTTCGTTTTCTCCGTGTTCTGGGGCTCCGCCCGCTGATCTTGCGGCGCATGATCCCTCCCGCTCTTACTTCCCGCTACATCAAGTGAAGGGCTTTAACGGTGGCTGATACCGGAGCCCACCAAACAAGGCTCCGGAACGGAGCTTACCTATAAGGAGACGTCATGAAAAGCACATCTGCCAATACGCTGTTCAACCGTCACTCGTCCACCGCCGCCTCGCCGAAGAATGCGGGTGGCCCGCTAGCCTTGACCGCACTCCTGTTGTGCGGCCTTGCAATTCCATGCGCGGCACAAACCACTTCCATCACCAGAGTCGCCGATGAAAAGGGCTTCACCATTGCGCCCAATGTTCACACTGCGATCGTGCTGAAGAGCACGCCCGACGCCGCTTGCGATTTGCATGCCGAGGGTGTTAGCGACAGGGCCCAAACTTTAAGGTTCTACGCCAACGGCGACGGCTACCTCAAGATTCACGCCAACCCCAAGCAAGCATCCGACGAGATCCATTTGCAGCTCGATTGCACGGAAAACGGCACGGTAGTACGGTATCCGCTTCACCTGCGCGCCAGCTTTTCTCCAACGGAAGATATGCCGGCGCCGGAGTCGGTTATGCCGACGCCCAAGGGTTCAAAGATCCTTCCCGGGCTGACCGCCGCCGAGGCGCGGCAGCTTTCCGATGACGAGTTGATAAACCGCGGATATGCAATGCGACCCGACGCCGCGACTTCGGCCGGCCAATACGCGAGATGGCTTGATGGCGTCTCCCGGCCCATGACCGTGGTTCCGTCACACTCGGTGAGCCGCTCCGACATTGGTCATCGTACGCAACAAGGCATCCAGGGGGGCATCAGCGATAACTACAACTGGAGCGGTTTCCTAGCCGACCACAGCCAGCGCAGCTACAGTGCGGTATCGGGCTCCTGGAACGTGCCTGAAGTCGTTTATGCGGAAACGAACCACAGCACCTATTCGGCATTCTGGATCGGGCTCGATGGCTATAGCCTGAGTGATCTGGAGCAGGCCGGGACCGAGCAGGATGCCATCGACTTTGAGCCTTTCGGATATTTTGCGAACTATTCTGCCTGGACCGAGCTCCTACCGAATCAGCTGACTGAGCAGGACGTCAGCCTCTCCCCCAACCCCGGAGATCGGATGAGCGTTGAAGTCTGGATCAGCACCGGCTCAGGCGCCCCCAACGCGAACGGTGGATACGCGGCCTTCCGCCTCGTCGACGTGACGCAGAATCAGAGTACCGGTGCAATCCGTACGCCGCTTGATGGCACCTACTACAACGGCAGCGAAGCAGAGTGGATCATGGAGCGACCGTGTCTTGCATCGGATGGGGAAAATTGCACCCAATTTGCCGAGCTCTCCGACTACGACTATGCCCAAATGCTGGGAGCCGTTGCCTTAACCACCGGCGGAGCGTGGAAAAACTACAGCGTAATCCAAAATGCACAACTCTGGATGTACAACGAGTACAAAAATGGGGATGACAACGATTGGCTGTCTGAAGCCATTTCAGATATCTACGCAAACACTTCCACCGACATTTATTACCAATGGATCGACTTCCACTGAGAGCCGACAGCCTGCCTGGCGAACCTGCCTGAGCAGTCTCTGCGGGGGATGAAGCAGACAAAGGGGAGCACAACGCTCCCCTTTTGTTTTTCTACGGGTTATCGCACCTCAGCAGATGCCGCCCGATTGTTTCACTCCCAGCATGATCCCTCGCGCTCTCACTTCCCGCTAAACCAATTGAAGGCTTTTACGAAAACCGAACGAGATTCAGTACAAGCCTTCCCAAGAAATTGGAACTTAAAAATCAACCATGGAGATTAAAATGAAAACCGCCATTGCAAACGCTACGCCCAACCACAACTCTCTAACTAGCGCTGCTCGGATGAACCAGAGTGGTTTGCTCAACAACTTCACCTCCACCCTCCGCGTATCAATACAGACAAAAATGAAGCGTTTCTTTACTCCTCTCGTAATGTGCGTTCTAGCGGTTGTTGCCGGCGTGGGCGTCGCGCACGCTGGTCAAGTTACCGTCAAGTACCAGACATTCCCAGCCGCCGCCGTGCTTGACAGTAATATCATCTCGACCGGATGTGAGACTGCCACCGCAAACACGTTCGCAGGCTACGAGTTCCTGTTCTGGGACAACCAGGGCGTTCTAAGTTGGAGCCCGACCGTGACCATTTGCCCGGGATCCACCAACACGATTGCCAGCGCCTGGTACCTGGCGACTGGGTGCAGCGGAGTTTGCAATTGTCCCCCGAGTGGCTGCTACGTCACTACCTTTGCATTTTCCATCGACCACCAGGAAGTCCTGGCAAACGGGCGCCCATCGCGTCGGTGGCTCCGAACTCACCTGTAAAATGGACGTCGCCGATGACTACGGTTCTCACCAACACCAGCGAAAACATAACTGCTAATTCCTCAATCGCGTTCCCCTCTTATGCGGCCGAACCATTTCGGTACTGGCAGCAATTGGGGACGACAACCCAAACGCCCATCGGTGAGGTCTATGATGCCAGCCAAAACAATTCCGCTTGGGTGGTTGCATTCTATGGACCCGATCCCTGCCAGACTCAGCGCAATGAGCTCGCGAGTTGCCTGGAGGACGATGGTGAGGGTGGAAAGTTAAACTGTGCGCCGTTCGGAAAGGCACTGGAACTATGCGAGAGCCAGAATAGAGAACCTTTGGTTTACTAATCGTGCCCGCAATTGCGAAGTAGGGCGACGGCCCGACGGACGTAACCAAAACTACTTATAAAAGCGCCCCGCTCAAGCTCTGCTTGGGCGGGGATTGTCGTCCGCTGCGGCAGAGATGATCCCAATGTATCTGCGGGTACTGTCCTAATTGGGCAGTCTTTCTGGCTACGGCCGATAGGTCGGCCGCGTTATCTCTGGGTTGTTGTACGTCATACGACAAGACCCATAAGTGCGGCGGTCCAACAACCTGTAGCGCGGCGTCGGGTAATGGGTCCGTTTGCTGCTTTGAAAGGGCGCGGCTTCAGGCGCGCCGTAAATGCCTCAAACCAATCGCGGCTTTGGCCGCTGCGGGGATGCGTTTTTCAAGCTGACCCAGAACCCGACTTCACGGTTGATTTCTAGCGAGTGTCTATGCTGCTAAACTAAGGCCTTGTCGCCTTCCAAAGCATCTTCGCTACCGCGCCCGACCGCGATATCTTCCGTGCCCAAAACCGGCAGGTCCTCCTCCGACCCAAACCGAATCTTCCTGATCGACACCATGTCGTTCATCTTCCGCGCGTATCACGCCATGGCGCGCCAACGCTCCATGTCCACCAAATCCGGACTTCCCACCGCCGCGATCTACGTCTTCGTCAACATGTTGCGCAAACTGCGCGAAGATTTCTCCCCCGCCTATCTCGCTGCCGTCTTCGACGTAGCCGCCAAAACTTTCCGCGATACCCAGGCCGAAGCCATTACCACGGTCCGCAAGTTCGACATCAAAACCCAAACCTTCACTGAAGTCGAATACCAGGGATACAAAGCCAATCGCGCTGCCATGCCCGAGGATCTTGCCCAGCAGATTCCCTACATTCGCCGCGCCCTCGAAGCCTACCGCATCCCCATCCTCGAACTCGCCGGCTTCGAGGCCGACGATGTCATCGGCACTCTCGCCCGCAAAGCCGCAGCGGCGGCGCATCCCGTCTACGTCGTCTCCAGCGACAAAGACATGATGCAGCTCGTCAACGACGATGTTCAGATTCTAAATCCCCCAAAAGACAATCTGATCTGCGATGCCGCCAAGGTCGAAGAAATTCTCGGCGTTCCTCCCGAGCGCGTGGTCGACGTGATGGCCCTTCGCGGCGACTCCATCGACAACATCCCCGGAGCACCCGGCATCGGCGATAAAGGCTCGGTCGAAATCATCCAACGCTTCGGCACTGTCGAACAAGCGCTCGACCGCGCTAACGAAGTAGAAAAGAAAACCTACCGCGAATCCCTCCAGAACAATCGCGACACCATCCTCTTCAGCAAAAGTATGGCTACCATCGACACCAACGTTCCCGTCGAATTCGATGTCGAAGCCATGCGCGCTGGCGATCCCGATCTAGATCTCCTCCGCCAGCTTTTCACCGAACTGGAATTCACCTCGCTGTTAAAGGAATTATTGCCCGAAGTTCAGGTGACCGAATCTCATTACAGCGAAGCTCAGGCCGCCGCGGATATGGAGAGCGTGCTCAACCTTCTCTCGACGGAAGGGGTGCTCGCCATCGCGGTAGAACAATTAGAATCAGTCCTCGAAAGCGACGAAGAGATCGTTGAGGAAGAATCCCAGTCACCAACTCTCCCGCTGACCGATGCCCGATCCTCCGAACCCGAGGCCGCCGCCCGCCGCGTCGCCATCTCTGGAGCCGCAGGTTTGGCTGTCACTGTGAAGCTGGACTCCAGTGGCGCAGCCGCTCAACTACGTTCCGTCCTGGCCTCCGCCGCAACGCCCAAGTCCATTCACGATTACAAGGCCGCGATTCACGCGCTCGATTCCCTGGGCATCCATCTGCACGGCGTGGAGCACGATCCCATGCTCTACTCCTACCTGCTCGATCCCACCTATTCTTCCCATCGCGTTGCAGACGTTGCTTTGCGCCGCTTCAATCTCAAGCTCAGTGGCGATCTGGCTGAAGCTGCCGATATCACGGGCAGGCTGACGACTGCATTACGGGAAGAGGTCAGGCAGGCAGGATTGACAAAGCTCTACCAAGAAATGGATTTGCCTTTGGTTCCGGTCCTAGCCCGCATGGAGCAAGCCGGCGTAAAAATCGATACGGCCGCGCTCGCAAAAATGTCGACGGAACTCGACCGCGAGATAAAAACCAAGGCCAGAGACATTTGCGAAGTCGCGGGCTCCGAGTTCAACATCGCCTCACCCCGACAGCTCGGCGATGTTCTCTTCAACAAGCTGAATCTCCCTAAGCCCTTCAAATACGGCAAGGGACGCGCCATCTCCACCGCCGTCGATGTGCTTGAAGGCCTCGCGGAAGAACATCCCATCGCCCGCATGGTTCTCGATTACCGTCAGCTCACCAAGCTGAAGTCCACCTACGTCGACACCCTGCCCGCGCTCATCAACCCGTCCACCGGCCGCCTCCACACCACGTTCGGCCAAACCGGAACCGCGACGGGACGTCTGTCTTCCGCGAATCCGAATCTCCAAAACATTCCCATCCGCACCGAACTCGGACGCGGCATTCGCGCTGCCTTCATCGCCGAGCCCGGCCACGTTCTTCTGACCGCCGATTATTCGCAGATCGAACTTCGCCTGCTCGCCCACTTCTCCTGCGATCCGCTCCTGGTCGAGGCCTACCGCCGAGGCGACGACGTCCACACCCTAACCGCCTCGCAAGTCTTCGGAGTCCCGCCGCTGATGGTCTCCCCCGAGCATCGCCGCCAGGCCAAAGTAGTGAACTTCGGCATCGTCTACGGCCTCTCCCCCTTCGGCCTGTCGCAAAATCTAGGCATCGAGCCCGCCGAAGCCAAGCAATTCATCGCGAATTATTTCGAGCAATACAAAGGCGTCCGCGCCTTCATCGACAAAACGCTCGAACAAGCCCGCCGCGACCTAAAAGTAAGAACGCTGTTCGGGCGCGTCCGCCCCATCCCCGACATCAACAGCAAGAACGCCAACCAGCGCGGCTTCGCCGAGCGCACCGCAGTAAACACTCCGCTACAAGGCACCGCCGCGGACTTGATCAAGGTGGCGATGATCCGCATCGACGCGGCGTTGCAGGAACGTCAATTGAAGTCCAGAATGACCCTGCAAGTCCACGACGAATTAGTCTTCGAAGTCCCAGAGAGAGAAGTGGAAACGATGCAGTCCCTAGTCCGCGAGCACATGGAAAAAGCTCACGCACTAGCGATCCCCCTGTTAGTAGAGATGGAAGTAGGCCCGAACTGGAGAGATCTGGATTAGGTGCATGCTATGACTCGCGCGTTTTCTTGGTTGTTCTGCGGGTTTTTCTTGGGTGTGTTCTCTCTCTCCGCAGTTGCAGGAGAGGACCTAGGGTCTCATGGCCTGTGGGTCTGGAAAAACCCGCCCGTCGTGGATGCTCCCCAGGGCGCTGAGAAGTTGCGGGATTTCTGTCGCTCCCAGGGCATCAACGAAGTCTACGTATCGGTCTCCGCGAATGGCGACGGGTCGGAGGAAGGCCGCCTGGCTCACCTCATTGCTCTTCTTCATCGATCGAACATTCGGGTCGAAGCCTTACTTTCGAGCGAAAACGCGGATGAACCGGGCAAGCACCGGGAAAAGCTTGTGGAGCGCGCCCGGGCGATCGTGCTGTTTAATCGGAACTATTCGGCGGACCGATTCGACGGGATTCACCTCGATGTCGAACCGCAACAACGCCCGGAGAACAAAGGAGCGGGCAATCTTAGATTCCTGCCAGGTCTCGTGGATGCGTACCGCGCCGTGCGCGCTGTGGCCGAACCGGCCCATCTCACCGTCAACGCGGATATTCAGAACAAACTTCTCAAGGCCAGCCTTGCCGAGCGAAGATTGCTGCTATCATCGCTGCCGCGGCTCACTCTGATGCTCTACGAACTGAGCAGTCCGAGCGACGGAGAAAACGTCGAACAGAAGAAAGAAAAACTTCAGGCCGCTAGCCATAAATTCCTCGACATGGCCTATGCCGATTTGCCCGATCCGAATCTGGCAAAGATGGTCATCGGGCTGCGCACTCCAGATTATGGCGAACTACTTCCGAGGATGCTCAACACGTTGGACGAAGCGAACCGCGAGAACCAGCGCTACGGAGGGTGGGCGCGACACTCTTACAACGACTATCTGAAGGCGGCGCAATAGGTGTGTGGGTCGAACACTCCCATCCGGCAAACGCCGCCGCCAACACTCGTGTGAGAATGGCAGCCTCGCTGTCCTGCCCAGCGCAGCGAGGCGCGTCGAGCGCTACACCCCCAGCGCCTTCTGAATCTCCCCGGCAATCCCCGCCGCGAGCGCCAGCATCCGCTCCTCCGACTCCGCCTCCACCATTACCCGCGCCAACGCCTCGGTCCCCGAATAGCGCACCACGACGCGCCCCTTCCCATCCAGTTCGCGCTCGGCAGCTTCAATCGCCCGCTGCACCTCCGGCACCTGCGCAAACGGAATCTTCTCCCGCACCCGCACATTCTGAATCTTCTGCGGAAACACTTTCAGATCGCTCACCAACTCCGCTAGCGACCGCTCACTGCGCTCGATCACGTCCATCACCCGCAACGCTGTCAACAACCCGTCGCCGGTCGTCCCTTCGTTGTCGCGAAAAATAACGTGTCCAGACTGCTCCCCGCCCAGAGTCGCGCCCGTCTTCAGCATTTCTTCAAGAACATATTTATCCCCAACATTCGCCCGCAACAAACGAATGCCCGCCTTCTTCAGAGCGATCTCTACTCCCATGTTCGACATCGTCGTAGCCACCACAGTGGACCCAGCCAGTCTCCCCCGGGCCTGCAGATCGCGCGCGGTCAGCAGCAGCACTCCATCCCCGTTCACCCCGCGGCCCTCGCCATCGCAAAACAAAGCGCGGTCGGCATCGCCATCGAATGTAACGCCCAGATCGAACTTCCCGCCAGACGCCGCCACAGCCTTACCCAAAGTCTCAGGATGCAGAGCCCCGCACCCTTCATTGATATTTCTCCCAGACGGCGTCACATGAGTGAACGTCGCCTGGATTCGCATCTTCCGAAACAATTCAGGAGCCTCGGCCGTAGCCGCTCCATTCGCGCAGTCCACCAGCACCCGCAACCCGCTCAAGTCCGAGGCAACACTCCCCGCCAAGGACTCGATGTAGGCCTTGCGCAGCGCCGCTTCCCCCGGCAAAGACGGCCCGGCAACTTTCAGCGCAATCTCGTCCATCGCGCCCGGTTTTCCGAGCAGCGCGAAAATTTCTTTCTCGATCGCCAGCTCCCGCTTATCCGTCAGCTTGAATCCATCCCCGGAAAAAACTTTGATCCCGTTATCCGTCCACGGATTATGCGACGCCGAGATCACCACTCCTGCCGCAAACCCGCGCGACCGCGCCAGATAAGCGACTCCCGGGGTTGTGATCACGCCCGCGCTGTGCACGTCCACGCCCACAGACGCCAGCCCCGCCGCCACGCGGTCCGCAATCCAGCCACTCGATTCGCGCGTGTCCTGCCCCAGCACCGCCTGCGCGCTGCGGGTCTCGCGGATCAGGTCATGTCCCAGCGCGCGCCCGATCAGATATGTGCTCTTTGTGGTCAGCGGGAACTCCCCGGCTATGCCGCGTATCCCGTCCGTGCCAAACAACTGTCTGCTCTGAGTGCTCATAGATTGTGCGGGTACCTAAAAAGAGCCGGATGTCGAACCTGAAATGTCTAACCCAACCTGAAATGTCTCACCGAGAATATCTAACCGAGGATGATAAATGACAAGCGCAAACTAGCGGATCCATGAACTCCGTTCGATGCTCAATGCCCGCTCGCCGTAGGCGTACTCTTTTCCATCATCACCGTCACTCGTACCGGCACTGGCTCCACCACCTGCACCAGCGCATCAGGAACGTACACATTGGTGACAAACGTCGCCTGGGTCCTGGATCCCGAAGCATCCACGGGATCGGTCGTAGCCGCATCCACCAGTTCTACGTGATGCCTCGGTCCCGTGATCGTGATGCTCTCCGGCTCCACCAGCACTTTGCCGATCTGTTCCCCCGCTGCAA
>Ga0182015_10004345_pt1 | contig 15335 bp, 11 predicted proteins | sample 712P3MmetaG_FD_120478 | JGI IMG/M metagenome (GOLD analysis project Ga0182015, IMG submission 120478) | Permafrost microbial communities from Stordalen Mire, Sweden - 712P3M metaG | ecosystem: Environmental > Terrestrial > Soil > Wetlands > Permafrost | place: Sweden: Stordalen | collected...
GAGACGGTGCGTGCGCGTGAATACGCTCGATGCGGTGGGCGACTACATCCACTCCGAGGATGCCGCGCGCGCGATGGTGGCGCTGTTGGATGCGCCGAGCCTGCGGTACGGCACCTACAATATAGCCGCCGGATCCACGGCGACGATCGGTCAGCTGGTCGAATGGGCGGCCGAAAAGGTGCCGGGCTTTCATGCCGAGATTGCGCCTCCCGCCGAAGCGGACATTCTCCAAGACCCGAGCCTCTCTGGCGGGATGTGGGGCGCGTACGATATCTCGCGAATCAGCGCCGACACGGGATGGCGGCCCCGGCCCACGCGCGACGCGCTGCACGCGTACATGGACTGGATCGCGGCACAACGATGACCGCGGGACCCTATCCACGCGATCTCGTCGGCTATGGTGGCGATCCGCCGCACCCGCGATGGCCACGCGAGGCAAAAATAGCCGTCTCGATCGTGCTCAATCTCGAAGAAGGCGGGGAGAGCTGCGTGCTGCACGGTGACCGGTTCTCCGAGTCGGTGTTGACCGACGTGGGCGCCCAGCCGCTTAAGGGCGCGCGCAACATGAACGTCGAATCGATTTTCGAGTACGGTTCGCGAGTGGGGTTCTGGGAGATTCTGCGGATCTTGCAAGAGCGGCGGGTGCAGGCCACGATCTATGCGGTGGGCATGGCCCTCGAACGAAATCCCAAAGCGGCCGAGGCGCTCGCCCACAGCGGCCTCGAAGTCGCCTGCCACGGCCAACGATGGGTCGATTACCAGTCGATCCCCGAAACGGCGGAACGCGCCGATATCCTGCAGAACATCGAGGTGATTACGCGCCTGACGGGCCAACGACCGGTCGGCTGGTATACGGGCAGGCCCAGTCCGAACACCCGGCGCCTGGTGGTCGACATCGGCGGCTTTCTGTATGACAGCGACGCCTACAACGAAGACCTCCCGTATTGGACGCGTGTCGGTGACCACGCGCATCTCGTCCTGCCGCACAGCTTCGATACCAACGACAGCCGCTTGCAGCGGGGCGGTGATTTCAGTACGGGGGAGGATTTTTTCGTGTATTGCCGGGATGCCTTCGACTGGCTTTATCGTCAGGGCAGCGAGGGCCGGCCGCGCATGATGACGATCAGCCTGCATGGACGAATCATTGGCCGCCCCGGGCGCATCGGCGCTTTGACGCGCCTGCTCGATCACATGCAGAGACACGCCGCGGTCTGGATGTGCAGCCGCGCGGACATCGCGCGTCATTGGATCGCACAGCACCCAGCGCGCTGATCAGTGGCCGCGTGCGGGCTACGACCATTGTCGGTACCACGTCGCAGTCAAAATTTATAGCCGAACTTTAGCCCCAGCACCCGCGGCCTCGTAATAGTCTCCGCCGGCACGAACTGGTTGGTCGATGTGAACGTGCTTTTGATCACATTGGTCAGATTCTGCGCATAGAGTTCCGTCGTCCACGCCTCCTTCGCGATGCCTAAGGATGCGTCAAATTGCGATATGGGGGGATTCTCGAACCTGAGCAACGTGGTGCTCACGTTCGAGCCTGAGGAGAGCGTGGGGTTGGCGCTCGATTGGGTGTACGAATGCGCGGTATGCGTGGCGCCCGCCTGCACGAAGGCGTTGTACGAGTTCAGCGTCCACTGGTAGCGCATACGCAGGTTGAACTGCAGCGGCGGCGAGTTCGCGCTCGGACCGCCGATGGGACCGTACGGATTGTCAACGCTGAGGATGGGCTGTCCGTATTCGGCCTTGGTCGCCGGATTGGTGAGCAGGGCGGGATTGTTGGCGACAAGGTACGGCGAGTTCGTCTGCTTGCTGGTGTTCCAGGAAGCCCCGCCCTGTGCGGTTAGGCCTTCGGTCAGCACGGCGACGATCGAGGTCTCCAGTCCGTGAATCCGGTAGTCCGGACCATTCGTACCGAAGCCGACATTCCCCAGAACGCCCGGATCGAAGAAGGCGACCTGCACGTTGTTCCAATCTTCGCGATAAACGGCGCCGTTCCACTGCAGGCGGTGGTCGAAGAATTCCGCTTTCCAGCCGATTTCATTGTTGGTGAGGTTGTCGGAGGCATACCCGAGCGGGGAGCAGTACTGCTTGGTCCCCTGAGCGTCCGGGATGTAGCAGCCCGAGTTTCGGTTGAAAGCGCCCGGACGAAAGCCCTGCGACCACGTGTAGTACGCGAGCACATCCGGCAGGATGTGCCACGTCAGATTCCCGCGGCTCTTGAACCCGGTGTAGGTCGTATGCAGATCTTCCGCGTCGATGTTGGTTGCGGATCCATAGCAAGGTGCGGGACCCGCCTCGTAACAGAAGAAACTGCCCACGACCGCCCCCTTTTCGGTGTTGACGAAACGGTAATAGCGCGTACCGGCGGTGAAGGTCAGCACCTTGGGCACGAGGTCGAAATCCAGCGACGTAAAAAATGCCGTTTGCCGGTATCCACGCTTGACATCGTTGAAGAAGGACACGTTGTCATTGCGCGTCGCCGGGTCGCTCACGCTCGAACCCGGCGGGGGACCGATGTCGGTCAAGCACCCCACGGTCACGGATGTGGTACAGGCTGGCAAGGTCTTGTATTGCCAGTTGAGCTGGTCATCGATCTGCAGTTCCTCCCAGAACGCGCCGACGATGCCGCGCATGCGCCAGTCGTCGGGCGTGCTCAGTCGAAACTCGTGACTCTGATGCGTGTTGTGCTCGGTCTCGTTCCACGTGCTGCTCGGCGAATAACAGGCGGATTTCAGTCCGTTCGCCGGCTCGGCACCGTGGCACTGGTAATAATCCGCGTAGAGTCCCCGCGCGTAATTCGTGTAGTCCTGCACCTGATTGATGTTGCGTACGAGATAGGATGCCGCGTAGACCGTCTTCAGATCGCCGATGCGGCCGTTGACGGTCAAGGCGGTATTTTCGAACTCATCGTTGTTGTAGGACGGGTTGAACAGAGTGACCGACTGTGGGGGCAGCGGCGTGCCGTCGGAGCTGTTCGGCATCTCGTAGAAGACGCCTTTGGCGTCGATGGTCTGGTAGCTCTGGGCGAGCAGGACATTCCAATCCGCGTTGATATCCCAAAGGGCTGAAGCGCGAATGCCCTCGTAGGTGACCGGGTTGATGGCGTTGCCCGCGAGGTTGGTGTTATTGAGGACGGGGCTGCCGGGCGGCACCTCGCAGGGCGGGCCACCGGCCCCGCAGCCGGTCGGATAATTGGCATAGTGGATGCCAATGTCGGTGGGCTTGCGCGTGAACGTGGCCGGGACGTTGTTGATGTAGCCGCCGCGGTTGTCATCGTAAATGACGGCGCGCACCGCCAACGTGTCCGCGATCAGGGGAAGATTGATGACCGCGGTCGCATTGCTGTTGGGGTCGCCACCCGCGGTCGTGCCATAACCGGCGGTCACGCTGCCCTCCGTGACGTTGATCTTCGGCTTGTTGGTGATGTAGCGAATGACGCCGGCCTGGGCGCCCGCGCCGAACAGGGTTCCCTGGGGTCCCTCCAAGACCTCGACGCGTTCCAAGTCTGCCGCATACACATCGAGGTTTCGGCCCGGGAGCTGACCCGACTGGTCGTCCAGATAAATCGCCACGTTCGGAAACCCGTTGATCGAGCCTCCGGATTGGGTCCCTTGGTCCCCGACGCTCAAGCCCCTCATGAAGATCTGGGATTGACCCGGCCCCGCCGACGACGACGTGACGTTGGGCAAGTATCTGACGATGTCATCGAAGTTCGTGACGTTCAATTGGCTCAGGGTCTCGCCGGTGAGCGCCTGGATGGCAATCGGCACGTTCTGGATATTCTCGCTGCGACGCTGTGCGGTCACGACAATCTCTTGAATTTGATCGGCGGACGAATTCGTGTCCGTCGAACTCGCCGCAAAGGCGTTAGCGAATCCGCCGCCTCCCAGGATGGCGGCAATCGCATAAGACAACTTCGAGTGTGGAGTCATGGTGCATCCCGTGTACTTGTTGGAGCCATTTCAGCAGCACACTCCCCCGGCATCGTCGCGGTGTTTTCAGAGGCATCGTCGCGATGTTGTTATATGCGGCGATTGACGCTCGGGTCCCATTTTTAACTCGTGTCCACAGATCATCGATCAGCAGAATGACTATTATCATAGAATTAACTGGGAGGGAAGAAACTTACGCGGCAAGCAAGTGGAGCGGGCGGGTCAGCCCCCCAGGGATATACAATACGCTGGGATTCTGCGACGGGGGAGATCCATGCGCCTAGCGATTCTGATGATCCGGCTGCTCGCCGCTGCCATAGTCGGCGCTGCGATGCACGTGTCTGCGGCGAGTGCCGCCGAGCTCGCGCCCCTGCCGAAGGTAACCGCCCCGCGCCTGTACGTATTCGACTGTGGAACCCTGGTGTACAACAAACCGGAGGACTACAACCTGACTCGCGAGGAGGTCAAAGACACCAATATGGGTGTCACCTGCTATCTGGTCGTGCACCCGAAGGGCATGCTGATCTATGACACGGGGCTCAATGACCGGCTGGTCGGCAGGCCGCTGTACGAAAACGTGCTCGACGGCTACGCGCAGGTCAAGTTCAACACGCTGAGCGGACAGCTGGCGGACATCGGCGTCGCGCCGGCCAACATCGACTACCTCGTGCTTTCGCACTATCACTGGGACCACATCGGCAATGCCGCCGACTTCGCCGGCTCCACGTGGCTGGTCTACCAGGGTGACCGCGACCAGATGTTCGGCAAGGCGGCGCGCGCCTATCCCTGGTTCAGCCAGTATGCAGCGCTGGAGCACAGCAAGACCGTGCTGCTCACCGGCGATCATGACGTCTTCGGAGACGGTACGGTGGTCGTCATCGCGACGCCGGGACATACGGAGGGGCACTGCTCACTGCTGGTGCGCCTCAAGAACACCGGACCCGTGCTGCTCTCGGGCGACCTGTATCACTATGCGGAAGAGCGCGAGCTCACGCGCATGCCGGATTCGGAACGGACTTCCGGCACCGTCGAGTCGCGGCATAAAGTCGAGGAGCTGCTGCGGCGGACCGGCGCGCAGCTTTGGATCGGTCACAGCATGGAGTTCTTTCGCAGGGTGCGCAAGTCGCCCGCGTGGTATGACTGATTAGGAACCAGCACGTGAAAGCCATGACATGCGGTGAGGCCGTGATGAAATTACTCGCGGCCTACGAGGTGGACACGGTGTTCGGCATGGCCGGGACCATGACCGTCGAGCTGTACCGCGGCATCGCACTCGCAGGGATTCGCCATGTGCAATGCCGTAACGAGCAAGGCGCCAGCCTCATGGCCGACGGCTACGCGCGCGCGACCGGCAAGCCCGGCGTTTGTACGATCATTGCTGGCCCGGGTGTCACCAACGCGGCGACCGGCATCGCCCAGGCTTACTGCGATTCGCAACCCATGCTCGTGCTATCCGGAGCGTGCGCCACGCGCACGCAGGGGAAGGGCTGGGGAGCGGTCCACGAGCTCGCCGACCAGGCCGCCGTCACGGCCGGGTTCACCGCATTCAGCGCCATGGTCCGATATCCGGAAGAAGTGCCGGAGTTGATTGCGCGTGCCTATGCCGTGTTTCGCGGCAGCCGACCCCGTCCGGTGCATGTGTCGCTGTCGCGGGATGTGCTGCCGGAAACGGTCACGCACGACTGGAAGACCCGCCGCGCTCCAACTTTGCCGATGCCCGATCCGGCGGCGATCGACGAGGCCGCGGACCGGCTCGCGCAGGCGAAGCGTCCTCTGATTCTGGTCGGCGGCGGCGCGGTGGGCACGCGCGTGGCGCTCACCGCCATCGCCGAGCGCATCGGGGCTCCGGTTCTTTCCACCAACGCAGGCAAGGGCATCCTTCCGGAATCCCACTGCCTGTCCCTGGGCTGCTCGATCCTGCAGACATCGAGCCAGGAGATGCTCGCCCAGGCCGACGTGGTGCTGCTGGTGGGCTCGCAGGTCGGCCAAGGCGACCACTTCCTGCCGAAGCTCGACATCTCCGGCGACATCATTCGGATCGATATCGATCCTGCGGAATTGACCTCGGTGTATTCCGCGGCGGTGCCCATTCAAGCCGACGCCCGTGCCGCGCTGCAAGCCCTGTCGACGGCCCTCGCCTGCCGGACGCCGACGGCGCAGCGCTCGCAAGGCGAGCTGCGCACCCGGGACGTGCTTGCGCGCAATGCCGCGAGCATGACCGACGTCGAGAAACTGCATGCGCGCGTCTGGACGATCGTGCGTTCAGCCCTGCCCGCGGACGCCATCGTGATGGGCGACGCCTCACAGATCGTGTATTCCGGCAGCTTTTCGCTGCCGATGGAAACCGAGCGTTGTTGGTACTATTCCGGTACGTACTGTTCCCTCGGCGTCGCCCTTCCGATGGCCATCGGCGCCAAGATCGGCGCGCCGCATCGGCCGGTGATCGCCGTTGCGGGCGACGGCGGGATCATGTTCACGATCAATGAGCTCGCCACGGCGGCGGAGGAACGCCTCGCGCTTCCGATCATCGTGTGGAACAACGATGCGCTGAAGGAGATCGTGGATCAGATGGATCGCCGTCAAATTCCGCGCATCGGCGTGGAGCCCAAGAGCCCCGACTTTGTGCGATTGGCGGAGAGCCTCGGTTGTCATGCCTCTCGCGCCACGAGCGCCGAACATTTGGCGCAATCGGTGCGAGATGCGCTCGTCACCGATCGTCCGACGCTAATCGAAGTTCGACAGGACAGCCCGTGGCTTATCCTGGATACTTCATGAACGATCAGCTTTATCGTGCACAGAGGCTGGATGTAGCGCGCGGGGACGCCGCAGCATTTTTTGGTCGCTGATCTCGTCGCGCGGCCGGTAAGGCGCCTCGAGAAAGTCCCTCTCCCCGGCATCGAGCCGCAGCCGCAGCGATTCCACGGCCACGTCGAGGTGCGTCGTTTTCGCTGCACCCACGATGGGAATGTTGTGGTTGGAGCTGCCCCCCACCCAGGCCATCGCGACGTGCGCCCGGCTCACGCCCCGGCGCGCGGCCACTTCGCTCACGCGGCGCGCGATCTCGTGGTCGATTTCGTCGCCATAGAATTCCTGATAGACATCGTGGGTCGTGCGCGCGGTGCTGGTCTCCCGCGCCAGGAAGCCGCGCGCCAGAGGACTGAACGTGGTGACGGCGATGCCCCGGTCCCGGCAATACGGGAACATCTCCCGCTCTTCTTCACGGTACAGCACGTTGTATTGGCACTGCATGTTGACGAATGGAGTCCAGCCGTGCATCGCCGCCACGTGGTTCATCTTCGCGAATTGCCACGCATACATGGTGGAAGCGCCGAGGTAACGCACCTTGCCAGCGCGTACCATGTCGTGAAGCGCTTCCATAGTCTCCTCGATGGGCGTGTTTGCGTCGAAGGCGTGGATCACGTAGAGGTCGACGTAATCGGTCCCCATCCGCGCCAGCGACCGGTCGATCGCGCTCGCGATGTGCTTGCGCGATAGTCCACGATCGTTCGGGTCATCGCTCATCGGGTAGTAGACCTTGGTCGCGAGCACCAGCCGCTCGCGTGCGCTCATCCTGAGCAGGTTCCTGGAGACCACCTCCTCGTTGCGGCCGGTGGAATACCAATCGGCCATGTCGAAGAAGGTGATGCCGAGGTCGAGAGCACGCCGCAGGATGGGAATCGAATCGTCCTCGTCGAGCACCCAGCCCTTCCAGGCGGAGCTGCCCATGGACATCGTGCCGAGGCAGAGCTGCGACACCTTGAGGCCCGTCTGCCCGAATCGGATGTATTGCATGCGAGACCTACTCAGCCGCGTGGCGTGATGCCGTCAAGGAAAGCGGTCCAACCTGTGGGAGTTAGGCCGCCAGTTCCGTTGACGCATAAAATAGCCTATCTACGATGCTCAAAGCACTGATGTCAGCGCCTCGACAAATGATCCCGAGAGTCTACCCGATGTCCGCCGATGCACCAGAACCGTCTGGAAGTATGTGAATCTCTACGGGGCCTACAATTTCCTGGCTGTCGGCGATGGGGTTGACTTGCAGGAACTGGTCAATCTCTCGGAGACGGCTCGCGACACGGACCCCGAGACGCCGGATTGAGGGCCCCAGTGCTTGCCAGAAATTGACTCTCGCGGTTTTAGTCAAAAACACCCTCATTCGAGAGCATTAACACCGCGGCGATCGCGTGGGTGCGCTAGCGCACGGACTGGCTCGGCAATGTGCCGTACCATCGATGACTGAATTCATTTCGAACCGCTTAACTCGATTGGGAGCCATTATGAAAAAGCTCGCGCTGCTTCCGCTCATTCCACTCGCCTGTGCCTCATTGGTGTTCGCGCAGCCGCCGCAACAGCCGTCAACGACGCATGTGTGGCGGCAATCGCAAAAGACAAATACCGCAGACAGGTATACCTACTCGCGATTTATCTTGGTGGGCAAATTCGCGCCGTCGCGCCACGGCGTGGGCGCCAATCGTCCGGCGCTAGCCTTGGACTGCATCCCCGGTACGGGAGCCCATCCCGTCAAGGGTAAGTTTCTGGCCGCGAATCTTCTGGTCGGAACCACCCTGAAGATCGTCTACGTTGAGCCCGATGAGGCTCATGGAATTGCCTACTTTCCAAAGGTGGTGGTCCACTATCAGACGGAGGGCGCCAAAGACGAGGAAGACAAATGGTCCTCGGCCACCGATAAGACTTCTCTTTCCATCCCCAAAGATTCGCTGAAGAAAATGCTTCGTGCGCGCACCGTTGCAATCACTGCGGATGACGACCACGGATCACAGGTCGCCATGCAGTTTGATATGCCAGATCCAACGCTTGTCGAGGACAGCTGTAATGTGGATTAACCCAAGGAATGACCTGTTTGCGTAGAGAGGCCGACTCTCGGAATGCCTCGCACAGCAAATGAAGAGTTGAAACCATCTGCGATGGGCTATAGTTTTCGATCCCAATGCGCGTACCTCAGCGCACCGTCGCGGCCACGTCCTGTGGGCGTTTGAGAAACTCATCCATGATCGGATTCAGCCACTCCGACCGTCCTGAAAACGTACCGTGATCTGTTCCCGGCAGCACGCAGAGCTCCGCATTGGGCAGGGCGTGGAAAATCTGCAACGTGTGCTCAAGGGTAATGGCATCGCGGTCGCCGGAGATCAGCAGCACCGGCTGAGAGATCTTCGATAGTAGTTCCAAGCTCAGTTCCGACGTCGTCGGCGAGGTGAGCCACAGATGGGCGAGCTTCTCGTCGATGGTCTTCGGTGTCTGGGTTTGGGCAGCGCGCAGTCCCTCCACACCGTCCGCCGTCAGTCCCTCGGGCGAGATGTTCACCCCGCTGATCAACAGACGCCGCACGAGATCGGGATGACGCACGGCGAGCATGAGCGCAAGGATGCCGCCGTCGCTGAAGCCGATTGCGTCGACGTGCCTGAGCTTGAGCGTCTCCAGAAGTGCCGCGGTGTCCTCCATCATGCCGGTATAGGTGAGCGGGCCGGGCACATCCGGCGTTCGTCCCTGGCCAACCTGATCGGGCGCCACAATGTGATGATGCTCTGAAAAGACATCCAGCTGGCGCACGAATGAATGTTCGCCAGAATCTCCGCCACCATGTAGGAATATCAGCGCCGAGCCGCTGCCTCGCACGGCATAGTAGATTCGATGGCCGTGTATGGAGGCCCAATGCCACTTCGGCGGATGTTCCGCGGCAGCGGCGCTATAAGCGGCAGCGCACATAAGCAGAGCTCCGAGTAAAGAAAGTATGCCGAGCCGCAGTGGCGCCGCAACCGGTTCGAATTTCATGGTCGGTCCTCACCTTGCAACCGCACGTGCGCGAATCTCATCCGCTAGTATACCGAGCATCATCGGCATCACGGCTGCCGCGCAAATGTCGGCCGACTGCAAGGCAGCGCCAATTGATGGGCGTGCCACCATTTTCGCAGCGCAGACATTGACATGGAGGGTCCTTTCTTTGAAGCTTGCGTGCAGGGCATCCGTTCCTGATCGCCTGTCAGTCTGACCGTCACGGCGGTTGCACGCGAAGCCGCGATCCCAGGAGCGCGGAATGCGGCCGCGCTTCCCGTGACGGACTAACTGGCTTTCCGCATGATCTCGGGCTTCGCCCCCTTGCTGTTGGATCGGAGGCGGCCATTGGCGTCACCATGAGCTTTTCCTTCATCCTTCCCGTGCGAATCCCATTTCCAATTGCGAATCTCCGGCATGTCCTGGCCGTGCTTGTTGATGTAGTGCTTATGCTCGATGAGCTTATCCTGGAGTGTCTGTTTCAGGTAAGCGCTCCGAGTACCCAAGTCCGGGAGCCGATCGATCACGTCCATCACCAAATGGAATCGGTCGAGGTCATTCTGTACCCGCATATCGAAGGGAGTGGTGATCGTGCCCTCCTCTTTATAGCCTCGGACATGCAGGTTGCGGTTGGTGCGCCGGTAGGTCAACCGGTGGATCAGCCATGGATAGCCATGGAAGCCGAAGATGATGTGCTTGTCCTTGGTAAACAATGAGTCGTAGTCAGTTTCGTTCAATCCGTGCGGATGCTCGGTACAGGACTGAAGCTTCATTAGATCGACCACATTGACCACCCGAATCCTGAGCTCCGGCAGGTGCTCGCGCAGGATCGAAACCGCGGCCAGGACTTCCAGTGTCGGCGTGTCTCCGCAACACCCCATCACCACGTCCGGCTCGCCGCCTTGATCATTGCTGGCCCATTGCCAAATGCCGATGCCCTCCGTGCAATGGATCACCGCCGCGTCCATGTTGAGCCATTGCGGAAGCGCGTGTTTACCGGCCACCACCACGTTGACGTAATTGCGGCTTCGCAGGCAATGATCGAAAACCGACAGCAGGCAGTTGGCGTCAGGCGGCAGGTAGACCCGGACGATATCGGCCTTTTTGTTGATAACGTGGTCGAGGAATCCCGGATCTTGGTGCGTGAAGCCGTTGTGGTCCTGCTGCCACACGTGCGAGGCCAGCAAATAGTTCAATGATGAAATTTTACGGCGCCAGGGCAGTTCCAAACACACTTTGAGCCATTTGGCGTGCTGGCTGAACATCGAATCGACGATTCGAATGAAGGCCTCGTAGCTGTTGAAGAGGCCGTGGCGTCCGGTCAAGAGGTAGCCCTCCAACCAACCCTCACACTGGTGTTCGCTCAACATCGAATCCAGCACGCGACCCTGAGGGGCGAGAAATTCATCGTTCTTCACCTCGCGGGCGTCCCATTGCCGGTTGGTGACTTCGAAGACGGCGCCCAATAGGTTCGAGAGCGTTTCGTCGGGACCAAAGATGCGGAAATTGCGCTCTCCTTGATTCAGCTTGGATACATCGCGCAGAAAGTTTCCCAGCACTTGCGTATCGCACTCTTGGACCGCGCCAGGGGTCGACACGTGCACGGCATGGTCATGATAATCGGGCATTTTGAGATCATGCAGCAATAGACCGCCGTTGGCGTGCGGGTTAGCGCCCATCCGCCGATCGCCCTTCGGGGCGAGCTCTGCCAACTCCGGGATTAGGCGGCCATTTTGATCGAACAATTCCTCCGGCCTATAGCTCCTCATCCAGGTTTCGAGGAGCGGGACGTGCTCGGGATGCTCCGGATCCACCAGCATGGGTACCTGGTGCGCCCTAAACGTACCCTCGATCGGCAATCCATCGACGACTTTCGGTCCGGTCCAGCCTTTCGGCGTCCTCAGCACGATGATCGGCCATCGTGGACGAGAAGGGTCTTTCGTGTCGCGCGCTTTCGACTGGATCCGCCGAATCTCTTCGATCGCAGATTCCATCACCGTTGCCATGCGCTCATGCATCAGGTGCGGGTCATCGCCTTCGACGAACAGCGGCGCCCAGCCGCAGCCGCGCAAGAACTGCTCCAATTCTTCCTGCTCGATGCGCGCAAGAACCGTGGGATTGCTGATCTTGTAGCCATTCAAGTGCAAGATCGGCAGCACGGCGCCGTCGGTGATAGGGTCCAAGAACTTGTTGGACTGCCAGGAGGTGGCCAAGGGGCCGGTTTCCGCTTCACCGTCACCGATCACGCAGGCGACGATCAGGTCGGGATTATCAAAAGCGGCGCCAAACGCATGGCTCAACGAGTACCCCAGCTCGCCCCCCTCGTGAATTGAGCCCGGCGTCGTCGGCGCCACGTGGCTTGATATACCGCCGGGAAAAGAGAATTGCTTGAACAGTTCCTTGAGTCCCGCTTCATCTTGGGTAACGCCGGGGTATACATCACTCCACGTGCCTTCCAGGTACACGTTGCCCACGATCGCGGGACCGCCGTGCCCGGGACCGGCGACGTAGAACATATTCAAATCATATTTGTTGATCACTCGGTTCAAGTGCACATAAATGAAATTCTGGCCTGGCGTGGTGCCCCAATGGCTGACGACGAGCGGCTTCACGTCAGACAATTGCAGGGGTCGCCTCAGCAAAGGATTGTCATAGAGATAGATCTGTCCGACCGATACGTAATTTGCGGCCCGCCAGTAAGCATTCATCCTGTGGAGAAGTTCAGGTGTGAGGGTGTTGGTCGTCATGATTTTCGATTCCTGTTTCAAGTGCTTTGACCTTCGCCAAACGACGTTGGTCGCGAGGGGCTTCGCTGAACTGAGCATGTAGAGAAATTCCGATCACTACCAAGGCAATCCCGGACCCAATCACCTTTCCGCCTAGACAAAGAAGGCTTATCTCATCGTCTTCACCACCCTGACGGGCGGAGAACACATCGTGTATCAGTCCGGCGCGCACGCCAGGGATTTCTTTCGCGGTGACGGATGCGCCGACTACGATGCCGGTGCCAGGATGTCGAGACACTAGATGTTCGACGGGCTGTGCCCCGGTTGCACTTACGCCCACGCAAGAATCGGCGTCGCCCGCGCCCGTCATGGTCGCACTCGGTCCGGCGTCGGGTTGTGCCAACCGCCATCAACCGCGATCAGCGCATTACTTTCCTTGGGACCCCAGCTGTGGTGCCGATAAGAGTTGACCGCTCGGTGGTTATTGAGAACTGGATCGACAACCGCCCAAGCAGCCTCCACCGCGTCCTCGCGGGTAAACAGCGCCCCATCCCCCGCCATGGCCGCCCCCAGCAGTCGCTCGTAAGGCGCTTCCTCTCCAGGCTGCTCGTCAGACAGGTAGAGTTCTCGCTGATCACCAACGAATTCCTTTCCCGCGCGTTTAACCCGAGCCGCCAGCGCAATGGCAGATCTGGGCGAGAGGCGAAAGCGCAAATAATTCGTTGAACCGGTGAGCGACACCGAGTCGGCGAATAGCCGCTGCGGCGGCGCCTTCAGTTGAACTATGACTTCCGTGGCTGTCTCGGCCAAGTACTTTCCAGAGCGGAGGTACCACGGCACCCCCTCCCAACGCCAGGAGTCGATGAACAGCCGCAGCGCGCAGAATGTCTCTACGTCGGAGCGCTTCGCCACGCCCGGCTCCCGGTGGTACCCGGTGTATTGTCCGCGCACCAAGTCGCCCCGCTTCAGAGGGCGCATGCTCTGAAAAACATCGGCCGTCTCGCCGTGCACGGCGCCGAAGCCCCGGTAGGTGGGCGGTTCCATCGCGAGTAGCGCGACGACTTGGAACAGATGGTTCTGGATGACGTCGCGCAGGCAGCCGGCCGTTTCATAGAACGACCCCCGCCCCGCAACGCCAAACTCCTCCGCTAAGGTAATCTGAACGCTGGCCACGTAGTTGCGATTCCATATCGGCTCCAAAAACGCGTTGGCGAACCGAAAATACAAAATATTCATGATCGCTTCCTTCGCAAGAAAGTGATCGATACGGAAAATAGAGTCCTCCGGGAAGACTGCTCGAGCGACGCGGTTGAGTTTGCGCGCCGATTGCAGGTCGCGTCCAAAGGGCTTCTCGACGATAACGCGGGCCTGATGGGCGAGGCCGGCGGCGCCCAGCCCTTCGATGACCGTGGGGAATAGCGCGGGCGGAATGGCCAGGTAGTACGCCGGGTGCTCGGCGGCGCCCAGCGCGGTCTTGAGTGCCTTGAATGTCGCCGGATCGTTGTAATCGCCATTCACATAGGTGAGCAGCGACAGAAGATGGCGGAGCGCCCCTGCGTCCTTGATCCTCCCGCTTTCACGGATGCTGTCCGTCGCGCGTTTGTGCAGCTGCGCGAGCGTCCATTTCGAGGAGGCCACGCCGATCAGAGGAACATTGAGAGCCCCCCGCCTTGCCATGGCATAGAGCGCGGGGAAGGTCATTTTATATGCGAGGTCTCCCGTGATCCCGAAAAGGACCAGCGCGTCCGACGTCCCGACGCTGTCTTTATTGCGGGGCATGTGGGAATCCTTCATTATTTCTTTTCGTCGTGTCCGCCAAACTGTTTTCTCGTCGCCGACAGAAGTCGGTCGGCGTAACCCGCACTACCGCGCGACTGGAACCGGCTGAAGAGTGCGGCACTGATGACCGGCGCCGGCACAGCCTCATCAATGGCCGCCGCCAATGTCCACAGTCCCTCGCCGGAGTCGGAAACCCGTCCTGCATATTCCTTAAGCTCTGCATCACCGGGGGTCAGCAGCGGCGTGAGCACTTCCAGCTCGTGATCGACCAATGCGGCAGGCACCATCAACCAGATCGCGCGCGGCTTCGCCAAGGCGGCTACCAACTCCGAGAGCGACGCCGTCCCAGTCACCCCAGGCCGCTCCAGCGAGCGAACCACCCTCGCGTCTACGTCGTAGACGACGCATTGTTGACCGGCTTGCGTCAAGCGACGGACCATATTGGCCCCCATACGTCCCAACCCAATCATGCCAAGCTGTTGCATATGTCACCTCGATACTTCGCCTTCACGTAACAACGGGTCTCCGCCGAGTCGCGCAACGTCATAAGTACCGCAAGTTTCTTCATCGTTCTGTCCGCTGCCACACATAACGTGGCGTAGTCCCGCGCTCTCGCGCGATCCGCCGCCGCGCCTAGCCCGCGAGCGGCGATGGCGCCCACACGACGACTGCCGAAGAATCATTTCAAAATGCGTCTAATCGTGTCTTTGGTGCAGCTGGCGTATTCCGTCTCAGTCAGGTGACCGTCAATGGAGGGACTCTATTCAGCCCGGGCGGTCTCGCGTGGAGCACCGCGGCGGGGCTCACTCAACCGGTCTTCGACGGCGGCATGCGGCAAGTCGAACGGCGCGCCGCGCGCCGCTTGACGGTCCGACGATCGCGCCGATGCTCCGGGTCGAGTATCCCGAGCACCACCTGCCATAGCACGAAAGCCGCCAGTCCCAGCGCCAGCAAGGCGAGCAGCGCGTCGCCAAACGGCGCGGCGGCGAGTTTGGCCAATGCACCCTTGTAGCCATTCGGCTGCTGCGAAGGTTCGAGCGCCGCCATCAGGGCGAAGGCGCCGATTAGCACGTAGACCACGCCCTCTGCAACGTACCCGCTGTGC
>Ga0182015_10004346_pt1 | contig 15333 bp, 14 predicted proteins | sample 712P3MmetaG_FD_120478 | JGI IMG/M metagenome (GOLD analysis project Ga0182015, IMG submission 120478) | Permafrost microbial communities from Stordalen Mire, Sweden - 712P3M metaG | ecosystem: Environmental > Terrestrial > Soil > Wetlands > Permafrost | place: Sweden: Stordalen | collected...
CACGTGGATTTTCCGGCCTCGAGCCCGCATGTTCTCGGCTGCGGCGGCACGACGCTCAGAGCCACGAGGACGTCGATCACAAGCGAGGTCGTATGGAATGATGGCACCAACGGCGGTGCGAGCGGCGGCGGCATCAGCTCTTTCTTCCCGACACCGAGCTGGCAGGCCGGTAAAATGGTGACCCAGAGTGACGGGACATCCATCACCCTGACCAGACGCGGTGTGCCCGACGTGGCCGGTGATGCGGATCCGGACACCGGATACCTCGTGCGCGTCGACGGAACCGACGCCGTCATCGGCGGCACGAGTGCGGTGGCTCCGCTCTGGGCCGGCCTGATCGCCCGGATCAATCAAACCACCGGCACGCCCTTGGGGTACTTGAACCCGCGGCTCTACAACAAGCCGCAGGCACTGCGGGACATCACCCGCGGCAGTAACGGCGAGTTCGAGGCGACCATGGGCTGGGATGCATGCACGGGACTCGGCAGTCCGAACGGTCCGGTGCTGCGCAGCGCAGTTTGAGGGTCACGCCCGGGCGGTCGCGCAAGCGCCGCTCGGGCGGAGGAGGCCCGCGCGCCTCAGCCGTTCACTGGCTCACGAGCTTCTGGCCGGTGTAGGGGTTGTAGTCGTAACGCTCCGGAAATTCCTCGCCGGTCGTCGGATCGATCTTGCGCCGCTGCACGGGCAGAGGCGTCGCACTCGGCGAACGGCTCGGCACGACCGCGGGTGCTGCTGCGGCGGCGGCAGCGGCCGCAGCCGCAATCGGCGCCACCGGCGCTGACGCAACCGGCGCAGCGGGTGCAACCGGCGCGACATTGGGCGGTGCCGCGGGCAGGGGCGCTGCCGAGGCGCGCATCGGCACCGGCGCCGACGGCGCCCACACCGGTAGTTGCCAGCGATAGTGTTTGCGATACAAAACGCAATCGAGTGTGCCCGACATCGCAGGGTCGAGCGGCTGCACGTCGGGCATCCACCGATAGAGGGCAAACTCGATGGCGCGTCCGTTGGAACCCAGCATGGCCGCCAACGCGGATCTGATAATTGCCAGCGCGGGCTGCGCCCCTGGATCGTTCTGATCGGCGGGCGAGGCAGTCATTGTCTTACCGTTGACGGTCACGACGGAATGTTGCAACAGATCCGCTTTGTCGTGCACATCCTCCAGACCGTTCGCACCCACTTGCCCACGGGACAGTGCCAATACCAAGTAGGGTTCCAGGGCTCGGAGCATTTGCTCGCCGTCGGCCTGGGGGACATTCAGAGTGTTTCGCATGATCACCGCGGCCAGCGACTGGGGCACCCACCAAGCCAGGTAGAACTGACCGGAGGCATCGGAAAGGCGTTGCGTCTCGTGCGACAGCGCCTTGACGTCGACGCCTGCGGTATCGGCAGCGCGCGCCGCCCCGGACGATGCGAGCCCGACCATCAGCACGATCGCAAGTCCAGGGCGCGTGTGCCTGAAGCCCCCCGGGAGTCCTGACCATTGATACATCCCTCACCCCCTACATGTGAAATCGCCGCCGGCGCATGATATTGATATGAACCGAAGCCGACCGTGGCTGCGGATTTTGAATTATAAGAGCTTTTCGGGTCGCATGTCGGGCGCCCTCGAGGGGTGCTGAGGCGCCCATCCGGCATTTTCCTCACCCCGCGGTCAGTGCAACGACGGTCGGCCGGTAAAGCTTTTGCGCGAATATGAGCGCAGCGGCCAGAACCAGAGCGAACGCCACCGCTCGGAATCCGCCCTCGAAGCTCCCCGTCCGGGTCGCGATCGAGCCGATGATCGACAAGGAAAAGAAGGACCCGAGACTGCCGCAAGAGTTGATGAACGCCAGCGCGGACGCGGCTCCGCGCCCGGACAGAAATTCGCCGGGGCAGGCCCAGAACGGACCCAGATAGCTCACCAGCCCCGATGCCACCGCGCACCAGAGGGCGACACGACCGGTCAAAGACGGCGTTTCGCCGACGAAGTACAGCCCGGCCGCGGCGATCAGCAGCGAAACGGCGGCGTGCCAGTGCCGCTCATTTCGCCGGTCCGAGCTCCGCGATACCAAGACCATGGCCAACAAGCTGACTGCGTTCGGGACCATCACGAGAATACCGATGGCCGTGTTCGAATAACCGATCGCCACAGCCTTGATCGACTGAGGCATCCAGAAGCCGGTGATATAGAGGCCCATCAGAAACAGGAAGTGAATTGCCGTGAAATGCAAGATGCGCGGATGGGTAAGCGACTTGAATACGGAAAATTGGCCCCCGCCGGGTTTGACGGCCGACTCGGCTGCGAGCACCGATTGAATTTGCGCCTTTTCTTCGGCGCTCAGGAAGGACGCGTCGGCGGGACGGTCCGGAAGGTACCGATAGGTCAGAACTCCACAGGCGATGGCCGGCAGCGCTTCGAGAATCAACAGCCACCGCCAGCTGCTGAGACCAAAGCCATGCACATGGTCCAATATCCAGCCGGACACCGGTCCACCCAGAATGCTTGCGGTCGGCAGCGCCGTCAAAAAGATTCCAACGGCCTGGGCCTGTTGCCGCTGACGAAACCAAAACGACAGGTAGTAAAGGATTCCCGGATAGAAGCCGGCCTCCGCGACCCCGAGGAAAAAGCGCGCCACATACAGTTGCGGTGCGTTTTGGACAAACCCGGTCAGTACGGCGACCACGCCCCATGTCAGGAGAATACGGGCGATCCAGGTGCGGGCGCCGACCCGGTGCAAAATCAGATTGCTCGGAACCTCGAAGAGGAAGTAGCCCCAGAAGAAAATCCCGGACAAGAGACCGTACTGTGCGCTCGAGAGGCCGAGCTCACGATTCATATTCAGCGCGGCAAAGCCAACGTTGATCCGGTCCAGGTAGGCGATGATGTAAAGCAGAAACAAGAGCGGAAGAAGATGCCGGCGCACCTTCTTCGCAAGATCCTCAGCTGATTTATCAATCGCTGTATCGCGCAATTCCACTCCGCATCCCCAGGAGCCTGGCGTGCAGACTACACCATGGGCAGCGGTCGATCTGCTCGAAATGTGTACCGCAGGCGGATCATCCAGAACACCAGCAGGCCCAACGGCAGAAACTGGGGAAAGAAAAAGATCAGTGGCACATGATAGGGACCGGGCAGGAGCCGCGCGAATCCGTTGGTGAAGGCCGAGCCCGTGGCCAGTGTGAGGCCCACGCACATGCGCCACAAATGGCGCGCAATGCGCTGCCTGCCCGAGATGCCGCCGGCCAGGACGACTTTGGCGTCACCGATCACCGTCAGGGCGAGCACGAACGTAAAGCCATAAATTGCGATGAGGACGGCGCCCTTGAACGGCACAGCGCTTTTGAACGAAGGGGAGAATCCGGCCGCCAGCTGAAAGCTCAAAATGGCAAAAGGAGCGCAGAGACAGAGGGCGACGAACAGGCCGATCCTTTCGGACAGGCCGATCCTGCCCTCTCGGCGGCGGACTGTCAGCCACGCTGTCGCCACGAGATAGAAGGCGAAAGTGCCGATAAACAGGTTGACGATCTGATCCGGGACCGCAACGGCAAGATAGGCGGCGAAGGTCGCCATGACCAGCATGGAAACAACAAAGACCCTGCCGGCCCTGCGGTGGAGAAACCCACCTTTGCGGGCAATCGCTGCCACGAGTCCCGACCCGAGACCCACCGCGCCGCCGCCGACGTGCAGAACATAGGCGAGCATGGTCAGGTTGTGAATCAATGGACCCCCTGTTGGTTGCAAGGCCAAACCCCGGTCTCCCGCCACATGAAGGCATTCTATCCCGGTAGACACGCCGTTGGTCATTGTTGGTGCAACGGCAAGGATATCGCCAGCTGCATCTGGCGACGTACAGGGATTTCACGACCGACAATTGCAGATTACGGGCGAAGCGGCGCGCCGGCCATTCGAGCGATCGCGCCGAGCGTCGTCTGCGCCGCGTTCAATCCCAGGCGGAAATCCTGGTCGGTGAACGTAGCGTACAAATCGGTTGGCTGGTGCCAGTGCGGATCCCAGCCGGCCCCTATCTCGCGACCACGCTCATTCTCGCGCAAGCTGATTGCGGGCACCAAGTCCATGAACGGAGTGCTGTCCGTATTGGTCATGTGCGGTCCAACCGTCGCTGGGTAGTCAGTTGCATAGGCTTCGTTGGCGGAGTAGAACGCCCAGGCGAGCTTCTGTGCGTCGTCCGCAAACTTTGCAGCTGACTGGAACTCAATGTTGACGTCCGCTTCTGGCCGCTGCTGCGTCGGCATCGTGCCGTCGGGGTGTGGCATTCCGTGGTCGAACAGCAGCATGTCATGTTGGATCATGCCGAGCCATCGCGGTTCCGGGTATCGCCCTGATCCCGTTGGATCCTCCCGGCCTTGGAGGCTGGCGCGCTGGGCGACGTAAGCGCGCGAGCCATTGAGCCCAGTCTCCTCGTTGTTCCAGAGCACGAAGCGGATCGACCGCTCCGTGCGCACGTCGGGCGACGAAAGTATGCGTGCAAGTTCCATCACCAACGCGGCGCCCGACCCATCATCATTGGCGGCCTCGCCCCATCCGATTCCATCCATATGCGCTCCGACGATGTACATCTCCTCGGGATGTGTTGCCCCGATCTTTGTGCAATAGACCTCTTCGCGTGGACCGTCGGCGCTTGGCTGGGAATTGAGCGCACGAAGTTTCTCGTCAGGCTGCCGCAGTGGATCCTCGTTGACTCCCGTGGGGGCCCGCGAGCCGCGGTAACGCCCTCCACCAGATGCGGCGTCAGGGGTCCGAGCAATCGCCGGCCCACTCGGCAGACGAGGAGCGCCGGACGAATAGTCGTACCGCAGACGAGCCGTGTTCGTGCAGCCGTAGCTTTTGAGCTGGGTCTCAATCCAGTCGATCGCAGCGCGATTTCGGGCGGTACCCTGGCGGCGGTCGCCGAACTGCGTGAGCCCTCGAATCGTCGACTTGTATCTCTCGAGCTCCAGGCGTCCGACCAAGATCATTGCCGGATCGACTGCCGTCGTCGCTGGCGTTGCCGAACCCATGACCGGTCCAGTCTGAGCGAGCGCAATGGACCCAATGGCGAAAGACAACACGACAGATATTAGGTGTTTCACCGCGCGATCGTATGCGGGGTCGCAGGCACTGTCAAAAATGTACGCGTCATACAATTTTGGGTACCCGATACCGGGCATTTTCGACGGACCGCTCCGGGTCAACACCGTAGGTTGGCGGACACCTCCTTACCTGGAGGTATTGAATTCGTTAGTTTGAAAAGCACCGCATCGTTGTCGTTCCGCTTGCAAAATGAGATTTTTCATCTGAACTGAGTTCCCGCGCGCGCGGTCCGAGTGGCAGAATGTTCAGGAACTGACCCTCAGGGGATTTGCGATGGCGACTTCACTCTATGACCTCAGCGTGGCCAGCTATCTGCAGACGGTGGGCGCGGTGGCCGGCTTCCTCGATCGCGCGGCCAAGCAATGCGCGGACACGGGCTCCGACCCGGACGAATTCGTGGGCGCGCGCTTGTTCGAGGATATGGCGCCCTTCCATTTCCAGATCGAATGCGTGGACCACCATTCCGTGTGGGCGCTGGAGGCCGTGAAGAGCGGCCTGTTCGCCCCGCCCACGCTGGTCGGACCGATCCCTTTCGTCGACCTGCAGGCCATGATGGCCCGGACAGAAACTGCGCTGAAGGCGTTCGCCCCCAACGAGGTCAACAGCTGGGCGGGCAAGGACCTGGACTTCCAGATCGGCCCGCGGAGGTTACCCTTCACGGCGGAGAACTTCTTCCTCTCCTTCTCGCTGCCGAACTTCCATTTCCACGCCGTCACCGCCTACGACATCCTGCGGATGAAGGGTGTGCCGCTGGGCAAGCGGGACTATGAGGGCCAGTTGCGGACGAAGGCGGCCTAACCCGCCACCGTCGCGATCAGGCGGGCGTAGAACTGCACGCACTGTTTCTCCTCGCGCCGGGCGGCGATTGGTTCCGAGTCCTGCCATCGGGCGCATCCCGGCCGGACGTTCGCGCGACGATCAAGACAGACGAAACGTGCCCGGCCGTTCTCCCAAGTTTTGATTGCCTTGTGTTAGGGTCTACCCGAAATGGGTCTCAAGACGTGGCTACACGGAGCACTACAATGCCTGCATTCGCTGCCGTCCGCCCGGGTCGCGAACGCTGCGGCGGCAAGTCGTTCCTTCCCAGACATTTTCACGCCACTGCCTATGCGGCAGTAGTGCTCGCCGGCGCGTATGAAGAATGCGGAAACCGGGGTCGGTTTCGCGTTCGCGCGGGCGACGTTCTCTTGCACAATGCGTTTGACGCGCACCTTGATCGTATCGCGCCACAGGGCGCCACAATCCTGAATCTTGAGTTGCCCGGAATTCCGACAGCTTTTGCGGCAGGTCACGTTTCGGACGCGGACGCCATCGCGCGAGCCGCAGAACACGATTCTCCAGCGGCAGTTCACTTTCTGTTTGTGCAAATGCGGGCCACTTCTCCGACCCTTGACGATTGGCCAGATGTTTTAGCAAAAGAGATTGCGCGCGACCAGAGCTGCCGTCTCGATCATTGGAGCCAAGCCCACGGAATAGTTCCCGAGACTATTTCCCGTGGGTTTAGCAATGTCTTTGGAACTACCGCAGCCCGCTTTCGCGCCGAAGCGAGGGCGCGGCGCGCCTTCGAGCAAATAATCCGCACCGGAACGCCGCTGGCAGATATCGCGGCGCTTATGGGCTTTGCAGACCAGGCTCACATGACGCGCGCGGTTCGGGCATTAACCGGCGCGCCACCAAAGAGTTGGCGTTCCGGGTCAATTTGATTCAAGACGGTTCCCGCGGAAGCGTGTCTACTCCCGCAATGATTCCCGGTCATGCGACGCAATCGCGCCTCACGCGGATAGCCATTCCCCTTGCCGCTACAGTCGCGTTGAGCATCGGCCTGCCTTACTTTGCATCAGCGCTCGCGACTCTTGCCAATCGGTTCCTGCAGACGCCATCGCCGCACGGGCCGATTCTCCCTTGGCTATATGTTCAACATGCATTTCAACTCTTGCTCGCCCTGTTCGCAATTGCGATCTTGCGTCGCCGCGTGCCTGCTGACTACGGGCTTCACTGGCCACGTGAAAAGACCTATTTCGGGGAAGCAATTCTTGGAGGCGCTCTCTTTGGTGTGTTGATGACCTTGGTGGATTACGCGCCACAGCTACTCGCTCAAACAACGCCTGTGCTCAATTACAAGCTGACGACTCCCAATGTGTTGGGCTGGCTATTTTTCCAAGGCGTGTACGTGGGTCCGACAGAGGAAATTCCCTTTCGCGCGTTGTTGGTTACCTTTCTCGCGACAACCATGCCGGGCCGCATACGTATCGGTCGTTTTGAGATGAACCGGGCAGGGGTGATCGTAGCGGTGATCTTTGCACTATTGCATGCGACCAGTTTCCTGACAAGAGCGTGGCCCTTGGCACTCGGTCAACAGATCTACGCCTTCGCCTTGGGCATCCTCTATGCGTACTGGCTGGAAAAATCGCAAAGCATCGTTGCTCCGATTCTTGGCCACAATATCGGCGACGTGGTCGAGTACGCGTTGTTGTTTCTCTGGGTTGGCCTTGCGTCTTAGAATCCTGGGGTCGTCGCTGGAAGCTGGTGGTTGCGCGCCGCCAGGCTCGATCTGGCGCATCAGAATGTCAGATTGCCTTCCCTATTGCGGACGGTGACGGCCGACCGCTTGGCGTCAAGATTTGCCGGATGCCGACGGTTCCAGGTTCGTCGCACTGAGTGGCCGGTTCGGGGCGGACAATCGGTCTCTTCCCGGCCCGGAAGAGACATTCGGACTACAGAAATCATATCAAGAAAGCGGCCGTTCATTATCTGCGATAGGCTAAAGGTCACCGAATAAGAGCTCAACGCATGACGGATCGCCCAAACCCAGGTACGCCACAGGAGCCCGCAGGTGGCGCGCAGGCGACATCGCCCCGAGGCGCGGAAACACTTTCAACCCCGGAGATCTCAGCGCCTATGCTCGATGTTCACGCTCCCCATCAGACTGTCCATACGTGGAAGGATTTTCTGATTCACATTGCCGCGATCACTATCGGATTGCTAATCGCACTGGGCCTCGAATCAACGGTTGAATGGCTTCATCACCGGCACCAGGCGCAGCAGGCGCTTGAGCTACTCCGGCAAGAGCTCGATCAGAACCGCAAAGTGCTCAAAGCTGATATGGCCGAAGGCGATCGTATGGAGCTCAATCACCGTAAGGCACTCGCCGTCCTGCATCGTTTGCGCGCGGGGAGTCTCAGGCCTGACGATCACCTCGTTTTCATACGCACGTACAATGCCTTTCGCTCTTCAGCGTGGAAAGTTGTACATGAGTCGGGTGCAGCCGCCTACATTCCTTCCAATGTGATGAGACGCTACGGCGTGATTTACGACGTGCAGCAGGGTACTAACGAGGCGGCAGCCGCAGTCTATGTTGACTTGCAGAAAGCCACCTCGGTATTGAACACAGAACAGCCGAATCCGAATCAAGCGGAGGACGACCGTCTCCAACGCGAGGTTGAAACCGCGGACGCGAGAGATGATTTTGCCGACCTCAAAGCCGGGTTTCCGATAGATGAAATGCAATCGAAACTCAGCGGAAACCCTGACCTTTCACGGTTGTCGCCCGCTCAGATTGATCGACTTGAGCAAGGATTCCAGCAAGCCATCACCGATGACCGGCGTCTTCATCGCTTATACGTTTTCTTGGATTCTGTTTATTCTGAGTCGACGAATTAAAATCGTTGCTCTCTGACGCAATTAATCCGGGCGACCCGAATCCGGACACTGGCGACAGGCCGATTCGGGTCAACACCGTAGGTTGGCGGACATGTCCACACCTGGCGGTGTTAATTTCGGGGGATTGACAGGAACGGCAGGTTCGGAGAGGACCATCGGGCTCTTCCCGGCCCGTTTGAGCCATTCGAGCGGATGAAACGGCGGCGGGAAAGCGGCCATTCGGAGTCCTATTTCAATGTACTCGCGCATACCAGTTGCATTCCGGCACTCCATGCAGAGCCTGGTTTTGCAGGCCCCCAAGTCATTTCCTCTTCCAGTGGGATGTCACTCTGAGTGGTTTGATCCTCGTAATAAATCGTCATGGATCCGACCAACAGGGTCTTATGCTTACAGTCAAATGCAACATCTATGACGATCTGACTTACCCATTTATCGCCCATTCCTCGATGAGAATGAGGCACAAAGAGTTCTTTGACCGTCGCATGTCGAATTTTGCCAGCGATCTAAATGCCGGAGGAGTCAATAAAAAAATCCGTTTCTTCTCCCGGTAGATTGCCGATTGGCATCCACTGCGAGGCGCGCGCCGTACTACAAACTAGAAGTAGGCCCATCCATGTTGGTCTTCTCACTCCTCCGCCTCCATAAGCTGCTGCCATGAGGCAGAGCGATAGTGACAATCGCGATAAGCATATCAAGTTAGGTAAAACGAAACACGTTACCGGAACGGGTCGTGAGTTTGCGGTGGGTGGCCGACGCCGGGCGACGGTCTCTGGACGGCCAAAAGCCGAAATTCGGCGCGTCAAATGACTTGCTGCGAAGCAGACATTCCATGTTCACTCCTCATTGGTTTCCGTGGCGCTTGCAACCTGGCTCGCGGACAATGCTTGCAGGAGATGCGGCGGCGGGGTAGTTTGGATTGTTCAGCCGCGCTGCCGGACACGTCAGCTGCTCGGTATAACTCGAATAAACTCAGACCACGACTAACTTGGGAGACTCATTCATGACACATATAACCCGCGCGATCTGCGCCACCGGCGCACTACTTTCACTCGCGGCACTTGCTACGACGGCCTACGCAGACGGCCGCGACTACAACGACGGACCGGTCCGGACTGTCAGTTTCATCCGCACCGTCGATGGCCATTTCGACGATTACATGCATTGGCTTGCGACCACCTACAAGAAACAGCAGGAAGCGGCTAAGGCGGCCGGCCTCATCACGAGCTATGAGGTGCTGGTCGTTCAGCCGCACAACCCGCAGGATGCCGACATCCTACTCGTCATCGAGTACAAGAACTGGGCGGCGCTTGATCATCTCGGCAGTAAGCTTGATCAGGTGAGCGCTAAGATTGAAGGCTCGGTAGAGAAGGCGAATCAGTCCGAGGCGGATCGCGCCAAGATTCGCACTGTGCTGGGTACGGACACCGTGCAAGTGGCGGAGCTGAAGTAAGCGGACCAATGCCGGCGGGCGTCCCTACAGGCGCCCGCCGGGCCCTCTCGCGCACGGAGGCACTGGTCGGCGGATGACGGCCAGCAAGCCAAGTTGCTTTTGAACGCGACCGCGCCACTGACATCGAGGGCGATCGAAGAGCCGCTCTACTTCGAATATGCGCGACAACCCCGCGCCTTAGACTCGCGTATCGGTACGAGAGCGCATCAAGGTTCGCGCATTTGCGATCATTGACGCCTGAAGAGCTGATTGGGCTGCCGCGAAGCGGACGGTCGTGAACGGCAGCTTGGGTCAAGACCGTAGGTTGTCGGACACCTCCAAACCTGGGGGTGTTAAATTCCCCGATTTGAACGACATCTCCGGCCGCCAGGTACCAGTCATTCCGCGACGCGACCGGCCACTTTGAGACATCGCAGCCACCGAATTGAGCGCCGTGAAGCCGTCATTCAGAGCACGGACATTCAACCGACCTTGGATTTTGGCATGGCGGCTACCCCGCCGGGATTCGAACTCAGGCCGGAAGACATCTCTGGTTGGCGGAAATCTATCGCATTCGACGATAAGATACGGTACATCGACTTGGCAGAGGACAACCATGCCCACCCTAGCACGTCGCGCTATCCTGGCCGCCCTGGCAATCGCACTGCTGCTTTCCATCAGTGACATCCTCCTTGCCGAGCCCACGCCGGCGCCCGCCATCGCGGAGGACCAGAGGATTCTGCCCTACGTCGAGCCGGGTCAGCTGGTCGATATCGGCGGTCGGCGTATTAACCTGCACTGCACGGGCGCCGGCGGCCCGACGGTCATTCTGACGGCTGGTATATTCAGCTGGTCCGTGGTCTGGTACAAAACCCAGCCCGTGATCGCGCAAACAACGCGCGTCTGCGCCTTCGACCGAGCCGGCTATGGCTTCAGTGATCCGGGGCCCCGGCCGCAGATCCTCTCCGACGTGGTGGACGACCTGCACACGGCGCTCAAGGCCGGGTCCATACCGGGACCGTATGTGTTGGTGGGACACTCGTTGGGCGGCATAGAGGCGCGGCTCTACGCGCAACGCTGGCCCAAGGAGGTCGTCGGCATGGTCCTCGTCGATACCGCTTTGGCCGGAGAGGGGCTCATCGACGAGAATCAGCCGGGCTTCGATGAGGTGATCGGGGGAGAAAGCTACGCGGCCGATATGCTTCATTGCGCCTTTTTGGTCTTGCATGGACCCCTCGAGCCGTCCAGGCCGGAATACAATGACTGTACGTCTGCGACTGCCTTGCCGAGTGATACGCCCGCCAAGTTCAGAACAATCTGGCCTCAGTTTTTCACCGCCTACTATTTCGCCGACAAGGTCTCGCTCATGTCGTCGGTGTACACGCACCGGTACGACAGCGTCGATCATCGCCGCCTTGATGCAATGCCTCTTGTCGTGCTCTCGGCGGAGGACTCCTGGGGGAAAAGCGGCACGCCCGAAAGCGTCTGGTTCCACCGATCCTACTCGAAGGTCTGGATTGCTCTGCACGAGGCCCTCGCACACCTCTCTTCGCGTGGCGCACACCGGATCATCGAGGGATCAGGTCACCAGATTGAGTTGGACAAGCCCCAGGCAGTCATAGACGCCGTGGACGAGGTGCTCCGCCAGCTCCACACCGGAGCGAAGTCTTGAGAGGATCTGCGTTGCCCGTCCTGGTGGCTGCCATTGCCGACTGACGGGTAGGGGTCAAGGGCAGTCCATCGTCCGCCTTGGGCACGTCAGAGGCCGCGTCCGGCCATTCAATCCATTCAATCTCTTGTCGCTCGTTACGGCGAACTTGAGTCTGGTAGGCAGCCTATAGCATTTGCGAGGGCGCGGAGTTGCGCTTTACACGCGTTTTCCCCGCGGCTTTTGCAGTCTTGAAGCTCCGCGGCGGCGGGGTGCCAATCCGTTAAAGCGACGCATAATCCATTCAAGACTTCGATGTGATAGGACGTTCCATCCGGCCAGGTTACAGTTCCGCGACCCTCGATCTGACCATCCCTGGACGTGACTTCGATACGCAATCCGGACCGGTCAATAAAAGCGCCGATGTCGGATTGTAAACTCTGCATCCGTGTTCATCGCGAACCCATTGCTTTTCGTCGGTCGGGCCTGCAAAAACGCCAACGGAAGCGCAAGTGATGAGGAAGAAACCCGCGCAAATATTTCTCATACGTCGCTCCATGACCACGGTCAATCAAAACTATACCCGTTGCGAGTTCGAACCGCCGTGTATTACTGGGCCGGGTGCCTTGCGGTAAGGGAGGATGCAGGAAAGCCGACACTGGCCGCTGACGGCTATGGGTCAACTTGACCCATTGGACGCTCGACCCTGGTAATGTCGCTCGAACGGCCGGTCTTGAGCGGGACGTTGGTCAGCAGACGGCCCACAAGCAACGTTGGGCTAGTGAGATGGCCTTCTCCATAGCGGACATCTACAGGCGGGTCGAATGAGGCTCCAGGAAAAAGAGGCTGCAGGAAGCAACTATACATGTAAAGAGGCTGTACGCGCCCCGGTGGTTATTTTGGCTCGCGCGCTCGTCCTTCGGCATCGAGGAATTCCGACAGTGCGATGGAGGATTCGGCGTTCCTGAGGTTTGGCGAGCAGCGGAGCATAAATTCTACTCACCCCGGTCGTGAGCCGGTTGGGAGACGATGTCGTTGTCCGCAGCGGCACCGCTGGTGCATACTCGGACCGCCAAATCCTCAATTCAGCAATGCATGGACCACAACAATGAATGAGAAAATGCGGCTCGGACTTCTTGTCGGCGCGATTGCGGCGGGCTGTGCCCTCGGGGCTGACCAGCCGGGCATAAACGATATCCCTGACGTCAAGGAAGGCCTCTGGGAAAGCAGCACGATGATGCCGGGGGCAATGGACAAGCCGATGCACACGACCATGTGCACGAGCAACGCCGTCAACAGGAAAATGTACGAAGATTCCCACAAGAGTGCGAATAGCCCGTGTAAACAGATTCACTCAGAACACCATGGTTCGGTCATCACACAGGAACTTGAGTGCAACTTCAGCGGCAAGGTGACCCGCTCCACCTCCGTTACCACGCTCACGGGCAATACCGCAATGCACCTCGAAACGCGCAAAGCCGATAGTACGGTCGAGAGCGTGATCGATATGAAGTGGGTGGGCGCGTGTCCGGCCGGCATGAAGCTCGGGGATATCACCGGGCCCGATGGCAAGGTGATGTATAACGCCATGACTCCTTAATTTGGGACCGCAATAGCGCACGGGTGGAATAAGCGTACGCGATGCATTGGCGTCGAAGCATAGGGTTCGGAAATGTCTCCGGTAGATCTCTTCTAAGTGCTCGCGAGGATAGCCATTGGCGCAATACTCGGCTTTGTCTGGGGTCTGGTCACTCTGGCTCTGATCTCGCGCGCATTTCTCGGATCGGCCATGGCGATGGGGTGCTTTCTAGCAGCGTGCGTGGCAGTGAGCGCACTTTTGGCTTGGAGATTCGGCGACCGGTTCTTTGCCGCAGCTAATAAATGGCTTGGGTGGTTCAATTAGGCTGGGAGTTGAAACTCAATCGGCCGGAAGAGCGAGGCACGCCTAGGAGGAGATTCTTCCAGAAGGACTGATACGGGCTGCTCCTAAGCGGACGAACACGATTGACCGGGTCAACTTGACCCATCGGATGCTCGACCCTGGTAATGTCGCCCCGACGGCCGGTCTGGAGCGGGACGTGCGGCAGTAGTCGGCCCACGGCTGACGGTCGCGGAGGTGAAATGGTTGCCACATACCAGTCATTCAAGCATTCTGCCCAACCATGCGAGTCCATCTGCACCTGATGTTGCGCGGAACACTGAGGTATTTGATTGTGGCCTGCCTATTGCTGGGGGCAACCTCGGCGTCGGCCGGCGCACCGGCGGATCAGTATCCGAAAGAGGCATGGTCAAAAGTCGATCCCAGTCTGCTCGGTTGGTCGCCGGAAAAGTTAGCCGCCGCCCGAAGGTTTGTTGAAACGTTGCCGCCGTCGAGTGTCGTGGTCATCGACCACGGTCGCGAAGTTGCCGAGTGGGGAGACGCGGCCCAGAAAATTAAGATCAGCTCAATGCGCAAGAGTCTGCTGAGCGCGCTCTACGGCATATATACGCCGTTGAATCACTTTGATCTGGATGCCTCACTCGGAAGCCAAGGCATAGATGACGACCCACCGCTTACTGCAGGGGAAAAGCAGGCAACGGTCAGAATGCTCCTTGAGTCTCGCTCCGGCGTTTATCACGGATACGTCGCAGGAACGCCCGGCATGAGAGAGAGCTGGCCAAAGCGTGGCTCACACTCCCCGGGAAGCTATTGGTTTTATAACAACTGGGACTTCAACGCCCTCGGGTCCATTTTCGAGAAAGAGTTCAAGACGCCGATAGCGAAAGCTTTCGATGCGCGCATAGCGCGGCGCATTGGGATGCAGGACTTTCGGGTCGATGACATGTATTACCTTCACGCACCCGCCGATGCCTCGCCAGACTTCAACAAGTCGATCCACCCGGCCTATCACTTCCGAATGACCGCGCGCGATCTTGCACGATTTGGCTACTTGTTCCTGCGGAACGGCGAATGGCAGCGGGAGCCCGTCGTACCGAAGACATGGGTGAGCGAAAGTACGGAGGCGCACTCGCAGACCAAAGCCGGCGAGGGATACGGTTATCTATGGTGGGTTGATGGATTTGACTTGCCGGTGGGCTCATTCAGCGCGCAGGGGGCGCTAGCCAAATACGTGGTTGTAGTGCCCGCCCGAGACCTCGTAGTCGTCTATCTGAATCACACGGAGTTCCCGGATGACGCGTCGGGACTCACTGTCGATACCGTGAAGAAACTTCCAAGTATTTCCCACGAACAAATGGGCCAGTTACTCAAGATGTTGCTCGACGCTCAAACCAGACCCCCGATGTGATTCGCTATGGCGGTCGTTGGCGCGTGTCTCGAATGGGTCAACTTGACCCATTGGACGCTCGACCCTGGTAATGTCGCTCGAACGGCCGGTCTTGAGCGGGACGTTGGTCAGCAGACGGCCCGAACCTGACATTCCAATGCCTAATCTGCTCGCTCCAAACCCGCCGTTCACGGCATCGCATGTTTGGCAGTAGAATGCTCGCAATTGTTGCGCAGCACACCAAGGCGCGAAACTGGAG
>Ga0182015_10004347_pt1 | contig 15333 bp, 13 predicted proteins | sample 712P3MmetaG_FD_120478 | JGI IMG/M metagenome (GOLD analysis project Ga0182015, IMG submission 120478) | Permafrost microbial communities from Stordalen Mire, Sweden - 712P3M metaG | ecosystem: Environmental > Terrestrial > Soil > Wetlands > Permafrost | place: Sweden: Stordalen | collected...
CTTGTGTCGAATCCGATACTCGGTGCGGCTCCTTCCGTTCGCAATCGTCTCGGGGAGGTTCCTCATCGGAACGTCGCGGTTTTCTGGGTGGAGGCTCCCAAGGAACCAATCGAATGACATGGCCTCTTCCACCGTATAGCCCAGCAGGTGGAACATATTCTCACTCAATAGATACGGAATGGGATTTTGCCCCTCGAGCTTCAGCGCGTAGATGACTGCGGGGCTGTTCTCGAGGAGATGCTGGAGCCTGGCGTGGGTCAGGCGAAGGTCCTCGACGGCCCGCTTTCGATCCGTGATATCGTGGAACATCCCCAGCCGATTTCCGTCCGGCATCTCGCTGCCGATGACCTCCGCCTCGAATACCGAGCCGTCCTTCCGCACGACCTGCCACTCCCAGCGGTGCTCGACCTTGGATAGCATCGCGTCCCTCGCGAGACTGACCTTGCCTCGATCTTTTTCGCTCAAAAGGGACTCCGTTTTGCGCCCAATCAGTTCGTCACGCGTGTAGCCGACCATCCGGGAGAAGCTCGGGTTAGCGTCGATATAGGTCATGTCCGGGGCGACAACGACGATACCGTCCGGCGCATTCTCGAAAAGCGCGCGGTAGCGTGCCTCGCTCAGGCGCAACGTCGTCTCAGTTTGTTTCCTCGCCGAAATGTCGCGCACCACCTTCGAGGCGCCGACGACTTTCCCCGACAGCTCCTTGACCGACGAGACGGTGACCGAGACGTCGATCGCGTGCCCGTCCTTGTGCAGTCGCACTGTTTCGAAATGACGGACGTTCTCGCCGGCCCGTATGCGGCCGAGGATCTCCACCTCCTCATGCCGGCGATCGTGCGGAATCAGCCGCTCGATGGGCTGGCCGATCATCTCGTCGGCCGAGTAGCCGAAAATCCCTTCCGCGCCTGCGTTCCAACTTGTGACGATTCCGGACAAATCCTTGCCGATGATCGCGTCGTCTGACGACCTCACGATGGCGGCCAGATGCGTAGCCGCCAACTCGAGCCGTTTTCGCTCGGTTATGTCGGCACGAATTGCGACATACTCCTTAGGTTTGCCTTCCTCGTCCAGGAACGGAACAATGGTCGTGTCCACCCAGTAGAAGCTTCCGTCCTTGGCCCGGTTCTTTATCTCGCCTTTCCAGACCTCGCCTCGGCCGATCGTCGCCCAAAGGTTACTGATGAATTCCTTTGGATGGTAGCCCGAATTTATGATCCTGTGGTCCTTGCCGAGCAGCTCCTCCCGAGAATACTTGGAGATCGCGCAGAACTTGTCGTTCACATACGTGATCTTCCCCTTGGGGTCGGTGATGGCCACGATCGCATGCTCGTCCAATGCGGCCTTAAGCTGCGCCAACTGGGAGTAATCCCGCGGCAAACTTGCGGTCTTAGGGTTCATCTGACTCCGACACTGAGCGCCCGAATCGGCGCAATCTAATTGCATTTTTTGCCGCTGTCCATCTAAAGCGAGCGTGCGCCACCGAGATGTAAAGGAACATTAGCGCGATTCTTTACAATTGGCCCAGGCTAGACAACGGGGCAAACCGCCTAGATTCGCTTAGCAGACTCTCGGACTATTTGATCTGGTTCCAGGCGCGATCGCGTGGCCGTATCCGGACGTCGCGTCTAAGGTGATTCTGGCACGGCTCGCGTCGGCGACGCGAAACGCGATCGGGTCTTCTGCGCCCGATCAATTCTCAACATACTGGAAGAGCCCGCTCGCTTGATTCCGACGCGTCCAGACTCACAAATTCCTCTTGAGATTGCTCCGTGGTCCTTGCGCCGCCCTATCGTCTCAATGCGTCAATCGAAGGCGCCTTTCGGTTACCTAGAAGATCGGCTCATTATTGTGCGGGTCATTGATCAGGGACTCAAAGCGTGGGTCCCTTCGCAACGGCTGGAAAGCCGGGTTATGCCTGATATCCGTGAGCGGGACAGGTGAGGGCAGGTGCATGAATTCGGCCAGGCCTGCTAGAGCCTCATCACTTCTGCCGGCCATTGCGCAGCCGGACAGATAGTCCAACCGGACGGATGGTCCCATGAGCGCATCCCGAGAGATGGGCATTAGGGCGACCGCTTTGGCGAGGTGCGATAGCCCGGCCTCAGTCTGGCCGCTCACCATCTCGATCTTACCGAGGTCGTCCCAGGCTAGGGAGTTTTCCGGGTTGGATACGGTCAGCCGACGGGCCTCCTCCAGGAAAGGGGCCACTCTCGCGCGGGCGAGCGCCAGATCACCCGCGCCCCAATAGGCGAGACTCGCGAAGATGGCGCCTGCCATGGGTGATCCGTCGGGCTCGTAGGGCTGGCGCTGGTCGAGGCGTTTGAACTCCGCCATATCCCCGGAGTCGGATGCCCAGAACTTTCGGCGGAAAAGCACGTCGGGATCCTCCCGCTGCTCGGGCGTAAGCCCCTCGATGAAGGCCTTGGCCGCCCGCATTGAATCAGTCGCATCGTAATTGAGATCAGCCAAGGCTTGGAGCTCGCCGATATCGCCGGGCCGCAGCGCGACGAGGCGCTCCTGGATCTTGCGGGCTTCATCCCATCGGCGCGCGACTCGAAGGCTGGCGAGGAGGTTTCGTTGGTAGCCGATGTTGCCGGAGTCGAGGTCCGCCGCCTTTCGCAGATTGGCGAGTGACTCGGCCCAGCGGCCCTGCCGGCGCTGGATCAGCCCCAGCGACGAAAAAACGGTTGGGTCGTTCGGCTGGATCGCGGCCAGCCTAAGGTATTGCTCGGTCGCCTTTTCGTAGTCCCGGTGCGCATAATAGGCGTAGGTGCCCACCAGCCGGATGACCTCGGGTGTGTCGGGCTCGAGGCTCTCGGCTTTGGCGATCGCTTCGCTCCCCTTGGCTTGGATTTCGGCCCTCGCGTCGATGTTCCAAAAGACCTTGAGAGCGTATACCACGGCGAGCTCGCCCCAGGCTGACGCGAACTTTGGGTCCAACTCGCACGCGCGCTCAAAGAAGTTGGCGGCCTCGGTCAGGGCCTTGGCATTCCCGGAGGGAGCGCTGTTGTTGATGGCCCGGCCCTGCAGGAAGAGGTCGTAGGCTGCGGTGTTCTCGGTCGGCCTTCGCTCGATGTGCTTTCGAGTCTCGGGCGAGATGGCTGCCGACAAGGAGTCGGCAATCTCCTGGGCGAGGGCCGACTGGATGCCAAAGATATCGGTGAGGTCCCGGTCGTAATACTTTGCCCAGACGTGCTCGTCCGTTTGTGCGTTGATGAGTTGCCCTGTGACGCGGACCTTGTTGCCCGCGCGGCGCACACTGCCCTCGAGCACATATGAAACGCCCAATTCCTGTCCGATTTGCTTGATGGTTTTTGTTGTCGCACGGTACTGCATGACAGATGTGCGTGAGATAACTTTTAACTCAGGCACCAGCGCGAGGGTTGTGAGGAGGTCCTCGTGGACCCCGTCGGCAAAAAACCCCGCATCCTTATTCTCGCTCATGTCGGCAAAGGGTAGGACGGCGATGGATTTGTCCGCGACGGCCGGCGCCACCTTTGGCGCGGAGGCGGCAGGTGCGTTCGGCTGCGCTTCCGGGGGCCCGGGGCGAGAACGGAGGTATACCACGCCTGCGACGAGGAGCGCCGCGGCCGCGGCCACCATGAATGGCCAGATGGGAATTCCGCCCTGGCGCGTTCGGACGGGGTGCGGGGGGGCGGTTGCCGGCCGCTGCACCCATGGCGGCGTGCGGGGCGCCTGCAGGAGCACCCGAACCTGCTCGACAAACTGGGGGGTGGGCAGCGCTCGCGGCAGACGAGTCCACTGGACGCGCATGAAGGGTTCCGGCACGAGCCCCGCATCCTCGGGGGTCTCGTCGACCACCACGGGAATAAGGAAGGGGACGCCTTCGGCCATGAGATGCATGCGTTCAACCGCAAGTTTCCACTCGAGGCGGAAGTAGCCCTCTCCGCGCACCTGGGTATGCTGCGAAACGATCGGCACGAAGAGGGCACAGTCCCTGATCTGGCGGCGGATCTTCTGGTCCCAGGCATCGCCCCCGCGCAGTTCATTTTGGTCGAACCACACTTCGAGGCCGCTGCTGCGCAGTGCCTCGGCAATTCGGCGCGCGGCGTCGGTGTCCTCTCGGGCGTAACTCAGGAAGATGCCAGTCAAAGGCGCCGCTGATTGCTTGAACGACGACATTGGCAAAGCCTTTACTGACAATGACAGCAGTTACTGGCCAGCGGAAAGCGGAGAAGGGGCCGCGGCATCTCCGCAGAATCCTGGCGTGGGCGCTGGTCGCCCTTTGGTAACGGAGTACCCATGGCTTTGGCTACGGCAAATGAAACCCGATGATCACGGATCGCAGGCCGTGATTGGGCTTTCTTTGGGCTTACCCGTGCCAAACGCATGCCAAAAACGCTTCATTTCATTGCGCTTGGCTGCACTTCGCTGCCATTTCCAAAAACCTAAAAGGCCCGCTCGGATGTTTTTATCCTGGCGGGCCTTAGAGCGTCTTAAATTGGGTGCAGGGGCTGGATTTGAACCAGCGACCTTCAGGTTATGAGCCTAATTATTCTCTATCAACATTTTATATTTCCTATGGTGGGACGGACAGGGACCGACTAGGACGGACAGGAACGGGATCGAAATGGACAGTGAATGGACAGTGTAACTTGGTCTGGATTTGCTTCAGCGGTCCCTCGCGATTGAGATGCTTTGCGCGCCTCTCCCTTTTTGGGATTATGATAATGGCCGCTCGCGTTGCTCTGCGTCTTTCGGCTCTAAGGCTATCAAGCACGATTGACGCCGATTCCGGGTCTAGAAACGCTCCGAACACTTACCCGTGGATGGCCTCCCTAAGAGTCACGAGATACGTGTTGACCAGCTCACCAATTTCGGTGCGAAGCGACTAGCCAGATTTATTCTCAAACTTGGAAGCGAAGTAAATGGTGTGGACGAGAGAATTGAGGCTTTTCTAGTTTCCGACAAGAGCGAGGATGCGGCGCAGTTGGCGAATCACCTAATGGCCACGTTGCGGCGCTCGCGTCAGTTTTACGGCTATGCCCATGCCTCTGAACTTGCAGGACGTTTGGCTCAAATTCTCGACGTCGTCGAGACCGCCGTCTTGCCCGTTAGCCCATCTACGGCCTTGAAATTAGTCGTTCGATTCATGGATGGGGAAGATTACTCGTTCGAGAGCGCCGACGATTCCGACGGAGTGATCGGCAACGTTTTCCGACGCGTCTGTGATTTGTTTGTTGAAGCGGCCAAGAGCGTTTCCTCGGCAGATACGTTGCCGGTATTGAAACAGCTTCTGGCCGAGGACCACCATGGAGTCCGCTATGATTTACTTAAGGGTGTAGGCCGATTTCTCGACAAGCAGCATTTGGAGGCATTTATCAGCGAAACCCAGGCCCTGTTGACGGCTGGCGGCGAGCCTGCGAATGCAGCCCGCCTGCACCTTTTGGCTATTGCGGAATCGATCCGGGATCCGGTGCTCTACGAACGGGCTACCTATGCCGGTCGCGAGAGGGGAATGCCGCCCAACATTGCGGTCGATGTGGCCCGCCACTACCTGGAAGCGGGGCGTCCTCGTGAAGCACTTGAAAGGCTTCCTTCTAACACCGATGGCCTTCGTGCCTTCACGCACGACTATTTTGATCTGCGGGTAAGAATTCTGGCGGAGCTGGGCGATTCCGAAGCGCTTCGTGCGGCCCTTTGGGCGAGGTTTGTGTGCGCACCGGCGCGCGACACGTTTGAGGAGATGCTCGCGGCTGAACCTCCCGAAAACCGCGAGGCGCGCCGAAATTCGGCGCTGGAGGAGGTTCGGGTCCGACTGCGGCCCCAGGAGCAGTCCGAATTCTTTGCCGAGATTGGAGATCTCGAGACGTGCGCCTCGATCATTCTGAGCGCGCCGGAGAAATTCAATGGTGACCTCTATTTCTTCCTTGTGCCGATGGCTGAAAGATTAGAGGCGGCGCATCCGTTGGCTGCCTATTTGGTGTACCGCGCTTTGTTTGAATCAATTCTTCGTCGTGCCATTCCCAAGACCTATCACCACGCGGCCCGCTACTGGGAGATTCTCCATTCGCTCGGGTCTCGTACGGAGGATTGGAAGGGACTTGAGCCTCTTCAGGCATTTCAGGAGCGAATCGGCCGAGAGCATGCCAGAAAGAAGGCCTTTTGGGCCAAGGTGGAAATGGTTTCCTCCGAAAGCCGAAGTTCGTTCTCAAGCCTGGGCTTAGGCGCTTGACGCGTCCTTCGGATACTACCCCATCTTGCATTATGCCTCGCATCTTTGTGATTGGTGGACCCAATGGTGCCGGAAAAACCACGATTGCGGGCGGCTTGCTGCCTGGAATTCTAGATTGCGATGAGTATGTAAACGCTGATGCGATTGCAAAGGCTCTGTCACCTTTCGAGTCAGACAGGGCAGCATTCAGGGCGGGCCGGGTGATGCTGAAGACGATCCACGACCTGGCAGATCGGCGAAGGGATTTTGCCTTCGAGACCACGATGGCTTCTCGGAGCTTCGTTCCGTTTCTTGCCAGCTGCCGAGACCGTGGCTACGAGATCAACCTGCTATTCCTTTGGTTGCGGTCCATAGCCCTGGCTCAAAGGCGTGTTGCTAAGAGGGTCCGAGGTGGAGGCCACGGCATCCCAAGCGAGGTGGTCAGGCGCCGGTACAAGTCTGGAATCAGCAATTTCCTAAACCTCTACGTGCCGTTGGCAGACTCGTGGTACGTGTATGACAATTCAGGCACGACCACAGAGCCCGTGGCCCGCAGAATTCGGGGCGGAAAGATCCAGTTGCATCAAGCGGCAGTGTGGAACAGGATTGTTTCGTTAGCCCGATGAATCCAAAGTCCAACCACGATCTTTCTAGACGAATCGACCTGGGAATTCGGCTTGGCGTCGCGAAAGCGCTCGAGGCGCACAGGAAGGCGGGCGAGAAGGTAGCGATTTGGCGCGATGGCAGGGTTGTCGATGTCCTGCCTCCGAGACAGCGGCTCAAGAAGGCATAGGGGCATTTCTCGATCTGGCAGGGGATTGCTGTGATCACTGCGCGCACCCTCGATCAAGATCGGGGACGACGGATTTTGGATCGTATTTCTGGACGCTTTGCGGACACCGTTCGAGGCCCGGTTGAGGCCATTCAAAAGCAAAATCCCCCGTAACCTTGCAGTTACGAGGGATTAAATTGGGTGCAGGGGCTGGATTTGAACCAGCGACCTTCAGGTTATGAGCCTGACGAGCTACCAGGCTGCTCCACCCTGCAACAAGGGGAGGGGCAACGTGCTAGCGGCGGGTCGACCTGTCAATGCCTTTTCCCTACTTGAGCCCCACCTTGATCTGGGCTTTTCCCGAGTCCGGGTCGGCCAAGGCGAGGGTCACGGAATCCGTATCGAGAGTCTGGACGAGGATCAGGACCTGCCTGCCCTGCACCTTCGTCGTGAAGACGTCGCCTTGCCTATGGAGCTGGCCGTCCACAGTCAGCTGGGTGGTGTCGTTCATGGTCACCACTCCGCCGATCCGCATCGAAGAAATTGCATGCGCAAGGAGCCTCGGGCCGAATTCCAGGGATGGGCGGGACACCTGGGGTTCCGGCGCCTTCGAATTGGTGGTCGCTACCAGCGGCTTGTCCGGATCCGATATCTCCATGATCGCAGTGATGCGAAACGGATTCGCGGTCTCGTCAAATGGCGCCGGCTTGATGCGGTAGTGGTAGAGTCCGTCCATTTCGGCCCGGACCCTGTGGAATCGCGTCTTAAGGAGGCTGTCCTGCTGGGCCGCCTTGGCTGCCTTCGTCTTGATGGCCGACGGGGGAGGGGGGCTAATCCGGTTGATGCGGTAGCTGATGCCCGTGAGGACAATCAGGAAGCCAAGCGCGATCAGGTTCTTTGTTTGCTTGGTCATTTCTTGCCCAGCAACTCGACGTTCATGTCAAGAATGACTGAAACGCTCCCTGGATCCGTTCGCCTGATAGAGAGCGAGGTGACATAGGCAAGCCGTGGGCCCGTCTCTATCGCATAGAGGAACGCCGCCGCCTGCTCATAGGTCCCGGTGACCTTGATCGTGAACGGTACACGCCTGTAGTACGCCTTTGTGTCGGTGATGAGGGAATTATTGGGCCGAAGCTCAGCGACATGCACCTTTGTCGACTGCTCTATCTTGAAGAAGTACCACAGGTTTTCAGCTAAGTTGTCCTCAACCACCAGATTGTCCTCGATTCTCCGCGTCACCTCGCGGGATGCCGCGAGCTCCTGCCTCACAGAGGGCCCGGAGATCATCGACGAGAGCGCGAGGTCGCCGTCCTGCATCACCTGTTTGTGCTCAAGGTCGAGCCACTTCATATTGCCGTAGATGTACCAGCATGCCACAGCGCAAAGGACGACAACGCAGGCGCATAGTGCACTGAGCGGATTTCGGCGGGCCGTGGCGATCCACTGCATGAAGTCGGAGACACTCATGGTGTTCGCGTCTTTAGGCGCAGGGTAATCGAGTAATTCATTATCTGGTCATCGTCGGGCGAGCGATCCAGGGCAGTGACGTTGATCGACGAATAATGAGGACCAACCTCGGGGTCGGTCCTCAGACTGTCCAAATACTTGCCGAGGAGTATGCTTGCCTCCTCGGAACTCTGGCGCAACCGGCCTCGAACGACGAATTTTCCATCCCCATACTCAATCGTGTCCACGACCATCCTCTCGGGCAGCGTGCGGCCGAGTTCATTGGTGAACCCCGAGATGAGGATGGGGCTCTTCATCTCATTGTACGCGCTCTCGATCTTCTTGCTCTCCATCTCGTAGAAGCGCTGGAGGCGCCTGATCTCAATCACCTCCCATTGGTCCTCCTCTAGTCGCATGGTCCCATCCTCGATCTGATGCCTTACGGTGAGGTCGGCATAGCCATACCATCCCGTGAAGAGCACCGCGGCGAACGCCAAGGCAACCGATATGGCGTACGTGATGAAACGTATCCCAACGACGCTGTCCTCTGGCAGTTCCGCGACGAGCCGGCAGTCCACATGCCAGTTGGGGGAGAGGAAGAGTCTGTCGCGCGCCTTACTCATGGGTTTCCTGATGCAGATCCGGGGGCTAACTGGGCGACGAGAGAAAGGGGCTGTATCCAGGAGGGGCCGAGGAGGGCATGGCCGGGCGCATCGATCCCGACCGCCGGCAGCCACTTGGCGTAGTCGGGCGAGAAGTACTCCAGGTCCACCGCGGTTGCGAGGGCCTCCTCAAGCCAAGATAGGCGCTCGGGCAGATGGGCGCAAAAGAGCGCGCCGATGCGCTGCCCAGTCTGCATCTCGAAATAGTCCACCGCCGGCCTCAGGTGGCGGGAAAGCATCCTGATAAGACGCCGGCCATGGTGCTTCAATTCATCGGTCGGCTGCTCAAGGAGCTTCCGGGCTGCCGCGGCGTCGGGTGCCGAAAGTTCCTTCATCGCAGACTCCTCGATCGACAGTAGGCCATGGGGCAGCGGCGGAGGCGTGTGGACCCCGTCCCTGCCGATCAGGTAGAGGTGGGTCTGGTTTCGGTAGATCTCGCACACCGCCACCAAGTGGGGATAGCCGGTGAGGCTCATGTAACGGCTGAGGCCCCCGAGGAGGACCGGCGTTCCGAGCTCGAGGCGTCGGGGCCGGACGCCCCAATCGCGCAGCCTCAACTGTGCCTCCCTCGAAGCCGCCCATGGTACGCCGAGGAAAAGGGCGTTGCGCGCGTTCGACTCCGCGGTCAGTGGCGTCCCGTCGGTGGGATTAAGCGCGGCGACATGCCAGGCCTTCGCCGAGACAATCTTTGCCTGCTCAGCGATCACGTTGTAGAGGAATTCGCGGTCGGTCATCCGACGAAGGTTGATCGCGTCGCGCTGAAAGATACGCTCCGTCGGGTGAAATCCGCAGTAAGCCGAGATGAACCGGCCGGCCCTGTCGCTAAAATTGACGTCGAGCCACCGGGCGACGGACCCCGTATCGGTCGACGAGACCTCCGCAAAGGTGTCGACGGTCAACGGGCGGACATCGAGGCGCCCCAAACGGGCCAGTTGCACACAGTGGTCTGTGAGGTTAATCAGAACACCGTGGCGTTCCTTGCGTTTAAACATGCGCAAGCCGATTAGGCAAAAGCCACCCTTGGCTGTCAACCGGTGTGAGACACTTCCCTAGAGTGCGGCTACTTCCAATACGGAACTGACAGTCATGACCGGAGCCGATCCGGCCCCAGCGGTTGATTGGAAGGCCGTATAAACCGGCCCCATGAAGTTGGGGGCGACTAGCGGCATCGGCGACTGAAGATGCATGTCGTAATGAAGCGACGGCGACTGCAAGAACGTCAGCGCGCCGGCGACAAGAGAGCCATAGATTTGCTGACTGCCGCCAATGGTTAACGAATTGTTCGGAAAATCCATTACTCCATAAAATGGGGTCAGAGTCCCCATCTCGAGGGTTCCGCCTTGGTTAACTGTGCTCATCAACACAAGTCTCTCGGGACTGTTGCTTTGATTCACTATCCCGCCTCCATCAATATTCATGCTTCCATTCGGCAGGTGCACTTCGAGTGACACGTAAGGACCCCCGCCTCCAGTGGTGATATTAGTATTCGCTATCGAAATCTGAGCACTGTCGTTTATGCTCAAGTTTCCGTAGACAACGAGGATCACAGGACCGGTGATGTTTAATACTGCCGAGTCCCTGAGCGAGACGTCTCCAAGCACGGTGTAGACCGTCGGTACCGTCGCCGTCGGACTGCCTAGCGTCATCGTCTGGATGGTTGAAAGGTTGACTGAAATCGGTGTACCCGAGGCAGGGAGATGTTCTTGATATTGGGGTTGGCTGGGCAATGTCTCCGTAAGAATTCGACTGGTATCGATCATCGTCGTGGAGGGTGTGCTAGGTCCTTGAATCTCTGCGTTCGACGAGTATTGCACCGGACTACTACCCACACCCACAACGTAACCGTCGACGATTGCGTTATTGAGCTTTACGCCATCATTCGATCCATACGGCGTACTGTACTGTGACAGCACTACGCCCGAAAATCCGCCTGGGTTACCCGAGCCTCCATAGGGTCCCAGGCTCGAATCATAGCTGTCGACCGTGCCCGCTCCATTGAAGCTAATTATGCCGGTCGCGTTAGTTGCCGGAATTACACTTGCCGGATTTACAGTGCCGGCGGCGTTCACAAAAGTTGTCGCGATCTTTCCGGACGCTTGGAGGGCCCTCTTTATGATCGTGCCATCCGCCAACGTTATGAAGCTTTCTGAATAGTAAATTGGTGAATTCGTCCCATAATTGGTTACCGTCATTGCGATCGTGCCGGTTGCCCCGTTCTCAAAAGTGAATCCCGGGATTGTCAGCGTGGCAGTGCTTCCCGTTACAACCCATGCCGACCAGTCATTGTAATTCTGGGAGTACAGCGTTTGGTCGAGCCCCGCTTCAGCAAGCTCAATGCTATGTGAGCTCATCAAATTTCGAGTGCTCATCTTTAACGAGTTGTAGCAGAGGTCGATATAACTCGATAAGCAGATTGCGAATACCATGGCTAAGCACAGAGCGGCAAGCATTGCTGCTCCCCGCTCGCTCTTTGGCATCAACTGTTTGGAATTCGAAATCAAAGCAGGCTGGGTTTATTCTTAGCAATTACCCACGGGGACACGACTGTAAAATGAGATTGGGCACCGCTGACCGCTGATCCTGCAAATGCAGTATAAGTCATCGAGATCTGTTTGACGAAAGTGGAACTGGCCGGTGCGGCTCCAGACATGTCAAGGTATTCGAAGTTAAACACCGAAAGACCTGTTAGAAGGCTAGTAGGAACATTTGGGTTGGCCGGGATTTCGGAGCGAGTAAGGGTGCCTGCGGGATTTCCCTGCGGGTCGGATGCCGACGTGAACGTGTATGTGACAGTCGCACCAGCTGGCGTTGACAGAACTAACGTGTCTGACAGAAACGTCGTAATGGATGACGCGGAGCTGATGTCCTGCGTGAAATAAAATAGGGTCGTCCGACTACGGGATTCAAGGTTTTCGGCATTGCTTTGGCGCACCAAGCCGCGCCCCAAGAATATGTAGGCAGAAAGTACGCCGGCAAAGACGAATGACGAAATGAACGTCACCATCATGATCTCCACAAGAGTGAAGCCGGCAGACTTAGCGAAACCCCGCCTAGGATCGTTGGTACGCGACATATAGGCCATTTTGGCTAACATACGTCGTGCTGGTTCGAGTATAGGTGTGGCCGGTAATCCCAGTCCAGGTGACAGTGAATGTGACCTGCAGGAGCTGATATGCGCTGGGCGGCGAAAGGGGGATTGGAGCTGGATTCGGTTCGAGGACTGTGGCCGAAACGGTGCTCGATAAATTGATGGGAAAAGTCGCTTGGTATGGCGTGAGCAAATTGGCGAACATTGGAACCGTTGCAACCGATGTCGGCGCAGTTGGCAAACTGGTTATTGTGGTCCAATTTTGAAGACGTAACTGGTCGATCTCCCCATGGAGTATTTGTGCGGCAATCGTTTGCTTCCGTGATAGATCCAGCATTTCGGAACCCGAATCTACCACTTGAATCATTCCCACCAGCGTCAGTGCGAGCACGGTCGCAGCTAGCGCCACCTCCATTATGGTGAAGCCTTTCGAGGATTTGAATTTTGGAGCGTGAGACACCGTGGGTCGCCACCCTAAATCTAGGCAGCAGGGCCGGATAATGAAACTGATTTGCTTCGGATTTGAAGCCAATCGAAATATTTCCTTTGTCCACTCGGCAAAGCGGTCCCTCAGACAGGCCAAAAAGGCCTCTAATTTGTGTTCCTTGGCACTCTTTTCGCATACCCCCAAACTAGGGTGAATACCCCAGAAGTTAATGTGTATTAATACGTAGTCCGCCCAGTGGGTGGTTCCTGAAGCCTCCTCCGCCCAATTCGCGCTTGCCAGTTGTCGGGCGAACCCCTGTTTTGGACATTCCGTCAGTCTAAACCAACCCACATCAACGTCAGTTCAATCCACGATCGCAAGGCGGCCCTCTATGGCCGGCCTGTGTACCGGACAGATACATTAGATCACCATGAGCATTAGCATCACTCCAAAGGACCTGCTGGACGCAGGCGTCCACTTCGGGCACCAGACCAAGCGCTGGAACCCGCGTTCGAAGCCCTTCATCTTCGACCACCGCCAGGGGATCACGATCATCGACCTCGCGAAGACCCACGAGAACCTTGAGAAGGCCTGCGCCTTCATCGAGAACACGGTCGGCAATGGCGGCAACATCCTGCTTGTCGGCACCAAGCGCCAGGCCAAGGACATCGTCCGCGAGGCGGCCGCCGCCACGGGAATGCCCTTCTCCGTCGACCGCTGGCTCGGGGGCACACTCACCAACTACGAGACCGTCAAGAAATCCATCGCGAAGTACAAGAGGTACCAGCAGATGGAGACGAGCGGCGAGATGTCCAAGCTCCCCCGCAAGGAGGAGTCCGCCATCAAGCGCGAGATGAGCCGCATGCAGCGCAATTTCAACGGTATCGCGGAAATGGGCGGCCTGCCGTCCGCCCTGTTCATCGTCGACGTCGGCCACGAGAAGATCGCGGTGGCCGAGGCGGCCCGCTGCGGTATCCCCTCGATCGCGCTGGTGGACACGAACTCGGACCCCTCTCTCATCACCTACCCGATCCCCGGCAACGACGACGCGGTCAAGTCCGTGCGCATCATCGTGGAGACGATCGTCGCCGCCATTCAGTCGGGGCTCTCCCAGCGTGACTCCCGCCGCGCCCAGCGCGGCGCGGACGCGAAGGCCGCGGCCCAGGCCGTCAGCGAGCCGGCGGCGCCGGAACTCGCCCCCGGCGAGGTCGACCTGTCCAAGGTCGACGTCCCGCCGGACATCGCCGCCGCCGATGCCGACGCGGCAGCGAAGCGCAAGCCGGTGCGGCCCCGCAGGGCCCCTGTTAAGGCCGAATGACATGAGTACTCCCATCACCGCAAAAATGGTCAATGACCTCCGCGTCCAGACCGGCGCGGGGCTCCTTGACTGCAAGAAGGCGCTCGTCGAGGCGAACGGCAATGTGGAGGAGGCGATCACGATCCTTCGCAAGAAGGGCGCCGCATCCGCCGCGAAGAAGGCCGACCGCACGACCAAGGAGGGCCTGATCGAGAGCTACATCCACCTCGGCGGAAGGGTCGGCGTCCTTATCGAGGTCAACTGCGAGACGGACTTCGTCGCCCGGAACGACGAGTTCAAGGCGTTCGTGAGGGACCTCTGCCTGCAGATCGCGGCCCACAGCCCGCTCGTCGTCTCCCGCGACCAGGTGCCCGAAGCCGACATTGCCAAGGAGCGCGAGATCGCCGCCGCCCAGGTGGTCGGCAAGCCGCCGGCGGCCGCCCAGAAGATCGTCGACGGGAAGCTCGAGAAGTACTTTTCGACCGTCTGCCTCATCGACCAGTCTTTCGTCAAGGCCCCCGAGAAGACGGTCAAGGACGTCCTCACGGAGGCGATCGCAAAGACCGGCGAGAACATCCAGATCCGCAGGTTCGTGCGCTTCCAGCTGGGGTCCTGACGGGGTCACGGGCCAGCCCATGACGGTCACCCGGCTTCAGGTGGTCTCTCGGGGGCTCCGCAACCGTTGCCCCAACTGCGGGGGCGCGACGCTCTTCAAGAAGGGGAGCTGGTTCCAGCTCAACAAGGCGTGCCCCGCCTGCGGCCTCCTGTTCGAGCGGGACGAGGGGTTCTTCCTCGGATCGATGTCGCTCAACTACGGCGTCACGCTCGTCTGCTTCCTGACGCCGGTTCTGATACTCGCCTACAGGGGCGCCATCGGGACGACGACGGCGATTGTCCTGGCGGGTGTCGGCTCACTCGGCTTCCCGATGCTCTTCTACCGGTCGTCCCGCAGCTGGTGGCTCATGCAGTACTACCTCCTGTTCCCGCTGCACCTGCCCGCGAACAGGGGAACCGGGCATTCGGCGAGCGGCGACGAGAACATCTGAGAGGAGAAACCATCCTCTTGACCTCCCGGTGGAACCGGGGCATTCAGGTCAACTTTCCACTGCTTGGAAAGGTCAAGGAGAGGTGGCAGAGTGGTCGAATGCGCCTGACTCGAAATCAGGTGTGCCGCAAGGTACCGGGGGTTCGAATCCCTCCCTCTCCGCCACTTTGAAACTCGGGTTGGAAATTGCCCCTGATGGGGTCTGGGATTTGGCAGTTTGTTTGGCAGAACGCCGTTGACAGGGTCACAGGGAATTCTGGTCCCGTTCCTGTGGGGCATATCTCAACTCAACGACGCAACGGAATGGTGGTCGGCTACTCGGTCTATCTCGGGGTGAACCATGAGGGCGGCAAACAGCGTCGATTTTTCAAGCAATTCCCTGACGCTGAGACGTTTCAACGGACTCACGGCTCAGGACGAA
>Ga0182015_10004348_pt1 | contig 15332 bp, 7 predicted proteins | sample 712P3MmetaG_FD_120478 | JGI IMG/M metagenome (GOLD analysis project Ga0182015, IMG submission 120478) | Permafrost microbial communities from Stordalen Mire, Sweden - 712P3M metaG | ecosystem: Environmental > Terrestrial > Soil > Wetlands > Permafrost | place: Sweden: Stordalen | collected...
CACCAGGCCGCTCCAGGTTTCGCGCTGGATGGGTTTCAAACCATGCAGCAGGCGGTGGAGAAGAATACCTTCAACCAACGTCTGGGATTAAATCTCGTGGGCTCGTTTGCAGGGCTTGCTGTCGCCATGGTCATCGCCGGGTTGTACGGCGTGTTGTCGCAACTGGTAAGCTATCGCCGCCGGGAAATCGGCGTCCGCATGGCGCTGGGCGCAACCCGGCAAAGTGTTGCGCAACTCGTTTTGCGGCAAGGCTCGATCCTGATTGGTGCCGGGCTTGGCGCCGGTCTGCTGCTCGCCTTTGCGACCGCTCGCTTGATCAAGGGTTTCTTATACCAGGTGCCTCCATTGGATGTATGGACCTATGTCGCCGTTGCGGTGACGCTCTCGATCATTGGATTGATCGCAGCTTTGCTTCCCGCACGGAGAGCGGCATCGATCGAGCCCATGCAGGCGCTACGCACGGAATAGCTCTCGCCGCCGTTGCTAACCGGGCGGCGGATTTACCGGCTGAACGCCACCTCACCCCGGCCAAGATCGATCGCAACTTTCGTGACCCCCATTGCCGCCGGGCTCAACAGCCCGTCGAATGCGTAGCCCGGCCGGTTGCCTTCGGAGACGACAGAGACGGGTTCTGGCCCAAACTCTGTTTCTCCTAGTTTGAGACTGCGCAGTTTGCCCTGCTTGTGGGCAAACTCTCCGATGCTCCCACCCGAGCCCTGCGCTGCGCTGACTTTCAGGCCCGCAACCGGCCCGGTCGTGTTTCTGGCAAACAGGGTGAGCGAAGAGGCGCCGGTATCCAGCAATAAACTCGCCCCAACGCCATTCACCTGCGCATCGACGATCGCGAGGCCATCCCCCATGTGCAGGGGGATGGCATTGGGCAACGCTGGAACGGCCCCGAAAGCGATGGTGCGCGATGCGTAGTCAATCATGAAAGAGGTTTGCCCCAGCACATCGAGGCCGATCACTCCATCGATGCGGACCGGCAACGCTTTTTGCAGGAAAGACAGATCTTCCACCAGCACGGGCACATTGTCGCGCTGCACAGGACCAAAGCTCAGGTCAGGGACCACTGTCTTTCCGGCCTGTACGCTGCCACCCACCACCGTGATGCTCGCGGGCTCTTCCATTAGGTGAAGTGCACGAGCCACTCGTGGATCGAGGACCGTGGGGCTGGCGCCGGTATCCAATAGGAAACTAAGGCCCTTTAAAGGCCCGGCCGAGCCCTGGGCAACAATCAGATATCCCCAATAGAGCTGGAAGCGGACCGTGCCTTCCGTAACCTGCCTTGGCCCCATCTCCTGGTAGCCTAAGGCCAGGGCGTGCCCCGTCAGAGCGAAGCCCATAACCACACTGATCCAGAATCGGCGAATCGAGAAACCGCTCCAGAAGCCGCGATCGCGCATGAGCTCTCACCTCGAGGTCATGCTCCATCCGGCGGCGTGTTACCTCAATGCACCGCGCGTAGCTTGTAGGTATAGCGTGAGTTATCGGATGGGAGACTCGTGGGAGAGAAGCCGGAGACCCGTATCTCCCAGCAAAATAGTTGAATAAAGAGTTACTTGTATGGCATCAAGGGAAAGAAGATTAGTCTAATAACGATGCCAGAGCTTTTTGGGAACGGGGATCAACAGGTGCGTAACGGGACCCACACGGTTCGCTTTGGAGCGTTTGAGGCAGATCTCCACTCCGGAGAGGTTCGTAAAGCGGGCGCCCGCATCAAGCTCCAGGAACAGCCCTTCAAGGTACTGCAGATTTTGCTCGAACGTCCAGGCGCCCTCGTCACCCGGGATGAGTTGCAGTCCCGTATCTGGCCGACTGATAACTTTGGCGACTTCGACCATGCAGTGAATGTTGCGGTAGGCAAACTGCGAACTGCCCTGGGGGATTGCGCCGATGATCCTCATTTCATTGAGACCGTCCCCCGCCGCGGCTATCGTTTTGTTGCCAAATTGGACGAGGCGCCGATTGAGGGCCCGCTTGAGCACGCAAACGGTACAACACACCCGGTCTCCCTAGCTGCGGCAACGGCGGTCGGCGCTCCACTGGTGGGCGCGCTGCCCAACGCCCGCGCAAAGCGTGCAATGCCCATTGTTCTTGGGCTTGCCGGTGCGGCACTCCTTCTTGGACTAGGCGTGTGGCTGGGTCATCGCACAACTCACTTGCAGGCGCCGGAATTTCAACGGTTGACGGTGCAGCATGGCACGGTAGACTCAGCGCGGTTCACCCCTGACGGTCATGGTGTGCTTTATGGCGCCGCCTGGGACGCCGGTCCGGTCGAGATTTACTCCACCGATCTTAAAAGTACGGGCGCGCGAAAAATGGAGATGCCCGATACGGCTCTGCTCGCTGTTTCTTCGTCCAGCGAAATCGCGGTGCTGCAGTCCGCCGATCCCCGCTTCATGATGACCATGCGAGGAACGCTCGCTCAGGTTCCTATCACTGGCGGGTCGCCGCGCCAGATCGCGGAGAGTGTGGAGTGGGCCGACTGGGCTCCGGATGGAAAGACTCTAGCGGTGGTTCGCGATGCGGGTACGAAACGTCGTCTCGAATTTCCCCTGGGGCATTTACTTTACGAGACCAATGGCTGGATCAGCCATCCCCGTATATCGCCCAAGGGAGACACGATCGCCTTTCTGGATCATCCGTCGCAGGATGACGACCAGGGAATAGTTTCGCTAGTCGATCTCGCCGGGCACAAAACGGTTCTTTCCACCGGTTGGGAGAGCGAAGAAGGGCTGGCGTGGTCGCCCGACGGAACCGAGGTTTGGTTCTCGGCCACTGAGGCTGGACTCGAACGCCGCATTTATGCCGTAGACCTGGCGGGACACCAGAGGCTGGCTTACCACGCGCTGGGCGGGGTTACGCTGCAAGACATTGCTCCCGACGGACGCGTGCTGCTGACGCGTGACGAGAACCGCGCCGGCATGGTGGGCATGGCGGAAGGCGCGAGCAAGGAACAGGATCTCTCCTGGCTGGATTGGTCGCTCCCTGTAGATTTGTCGCGTGACGGCAAGACACTGCTCTTTGACGAGCAGGGAGAACAGAGTGGACCCACCTATACTGTCGCCACGCGCAACTTGCAGGGGGCGCCTCCTACTCCTTTGGGCGAGGGGATGGCCGGGGATCTTTCTCCCGATGGAAAATGGGCGGCGACCGTTGTTTCCTATACCCAGATCATGTTGCTGCCCACTGGCGCCGGTATGGTCAAGCGTGTTGACCGGGGGCCCATACAGCGGTACGGGCATCAAATTCATTGGATGGCAGACGGAAAGCAGATCGTGTTTCCCGGGAACCTGCCGGGGCATGCAGCGCGCTGCTTCATTCAGAACATCGACGGCAACGCCCCCCGCGCCATCACCCCCGAGGGTGTTGCAGGTTGCGAATTGTCTTCCGATGACCGGACACTCATCGGCTACGACCTCGCGACCGCAACGCCCCGTCTGTATCCGATGGATGGCGGTCCACCGCACGCGATTTCTGGTTTGCTCTCCGAGGATTCGTTTACATGGAGTGCGGATCCCGACACCTTATATGTCTACCAATCGAGACAGCTCCCCATCAGGATCTATCGCCTGAACGTATTGACTGGGGCGCGGCAATTTCTCCGCGAGATACATCCTGCGGATCCAACCGGATTGTGCCATATGTCGCACGTTCTTCTCAGCGGGAACAGCAAAAGCTATGTCTACACCTACATCCGCATGCTCTCGGATCTCTATGTGGTTAAAGGGTTGAAATAGAGAATCAGACTAACTGCAGCGCGCTCATGGCTCCTTTGACGGCAGTCAAGTCACGGCGCATAGCGTCGATCAACTCTTGCTTCGGAATCGTGAGCTTCTTGTCTCCGTTCTGCGCGCCCCCGAGCCCGGGATATTCAAAGTGAAGTTGTACCGGGCCAGAGAAGCGGTTGGCCTTTACAATGGCAAAAAATCCCGGAAAATTCACCATGCCCTGGCCAATCGCGCACCAGTGCGGAACCCATGCATTCTCGATACTGAGCGACTTGTCATAGGGATCCTGATGGGTGCTGCTTTTTTTATTCTGTCCCCAGGAGAAATCCTTGAGAGCGATTCCACTCATCGAATTCTTGACCAGCCGGGAACTCGCGATCCAACCACCATAGCCGCCTTCGACCGTCGCATGACCGATGTCATAGTTGACGCCGATCCAGCGGGGGTCGAGACCCTGGAAGACAGTCCAGAGATCCCAAATCGGGCCGCCGACCATTCCAGGTCCGGAATGGGTGTGATACATGCCGCATATCTGATGTTTCTCATTGAGTTCCGCCAGTGCGTTCATCTGCGGCTTCAATTCGTTGAGTCTTTCGGCAATGCCCTTGTCTGCCGGGTAGGTCAATCCTCCCCATCGATAGTGACGTATGCCCAGCGTGCTCGCTGTCTTCAGGATTGCATCGGCATGGGGGGTCTGGACACTCGTAATCTCTGTGGTGATCATGGGCACTTGCAAGCCGGTGCGGCGGACAGTCTCAACTGCCGCGGGCAGATCGGCCTCCACTCGTTCGGGTAAGACGTGACCTGCTGGACGAACCGTCAGGTCAATCCCATCGAATCCGATATCCCGGGCAATCGCGGCCGCATCATGAACGTCGGTCCACTGTAGGTGCTTGGAGAAGACACAAATCTTCAGCTTCTCGGGGTCGCCAGTGCTTGCCATGGGGGCATCGGCCGTTTGAGTCGTGTTTTTTGCAAGTGCGTGCAGAACGCTGGAGGTAGCTGCACCCAGCAACAACGTACGACGCGACAACCTACTCGGTAATAACTCACTGATCATGGGAAGCCATCCATTCTGCGAGAGCGTGTAACTTGACACGATTCCTACTGGTGCGTCACCGGCACAAGTGATTTATGGAGACGGCAGGCCAAAGCACAGAAATACTGAGCCCGCCGCAACCGCTACGAATTGTTTGCCGCCCACCATAAAGGTCATGGGAGACGCTTTCATTCCGACATTGGTGTCGAAGTGCCATAGTGTTTTGCCTTTGCGCTCATCGACTGCGACAAAAGCGCCGTTGGGGTCGCCATAGAAAACCAGTCCACCCGCTGTAGCCAGCACGCCGGACCAGGTCTTTAGTATTACCGGGCCGTTTTGAGGAATCTCCCACGCCACCTTGCCGCTATCGATATCGATGGCCCGCAGGTATCTCTGTCCAGGTGAGAGATCCTGTTCAACCGGTTGGCTGCCGGAGGCTGGAATCTCATGGCAATCCTCCAGCGTCATCAAATAATAAAGCCGGGTCGTGGGGCTGAACGCGGTGGAACTCCAGTTCGCCGCATTGTCAGGGCAACCCCGCTCTCGATTCGAAGCCGAGGCCGGTTGCTCCGCAAGCTGAGGGCGTCCATCGGGGCCGATGCCGGTCGCCCAGTTCACGCGATGCAGAAAGGTCTTGGTCAGCAACAACTGCCCGTTGGTGCGGTCGAACACGTAGAAGAATCCATTGCGATCCGCGTGCAGCAAAAGCTTCCTTGGCTTTCCATGATATGGGGTATCGACCAGGACCGGGGGCTCGGTCGCATCACGATCGGCTGTATCGTGCGGCGTGAACTGAAAGTACCATTTCATCGCCCCGGTATGAGGGTCGAGCGCGAGTATGCAATCGGTGAATAGGTTATCGCCGGGTCGGTTGCGATCATCGCGATCTGGCCAGGGATTGCCGGTTGCCCAGTAGAGGGTATCGGTCTCCTTGTCGTAGGTACCGGTCAACCATGTGGACCCTCCGGCCAACAGCGGGGGATCTTTGCCCCAGGTGTCGATGCCAGGATCACCAGGTTTTGCAGGAAGCGTCCAATGCCGCCAAACCAGTTCACCAGTTCCGGCCTTGTAGCAGGCGATGAAACCGCGCATGCCCCAGTCGCCGCCGGAGACGCCGGTGATGACCGTGTCGTTGATTATCAACGGCGACACCGTCGAGCCGTAATGCTCCGGCTCTTCGGGCATTACAACCTCCCACACCAGGCTACCCGTCACCCGGTTCAAAGCCAGCAGATGCGCGTTGTCGGTGACCATGAAAATCTTGTCGCCGAAGATCGCCACTCCTCGATTGGTGCCAAGGGACGCATCTCCAACCAGCCCCTTGGACGGTGGACGCGAATACTTCCAGATCTGGCTCCCCGTGAGCGCGTCGAGCGCGTAGGCCTGGTTGTTGCCCGATACATACATGATGCCGTCGACTACGATGGGCGTTGACTCCAGACCAAAATGCGGCATGGGGAAGATCCACTTGAGCACCAGGTCTTTTACGTTGGCAGCATGGATCTGCGTCAGGCTGCTGTACCGGTTCCCATTCAGTTGGCCATTGTAGGTGGACCAATCGCCCGGCTGTGGATTCAGCATTCTGGAAAAAGCAATGTCTTGAGCCGGGGAAGTGGATTGTGTATCGCTCACTTTCAGAGCACCTGGCTCGATCCCCGTAAGCCGGCTCAGATAGGCGGTGAGATTCTCGATTTGATCGGGGGTGGCCTCGAGTGGCTTCATCAGGGAATGCTTGTCGTCGATGACCCGTACGATGTCTTGTGACTGAAGCAAGTGAAAGACGCCGTCGAGGTCCTGCAATTGCAAAGCGAAATTGGTCCGTCCCCGGGCAAAGCCGCGGAGCTCTTTGCCGTTTCGCAGTGTTACGTTAACTAGGTCGTAGCCCGCGGTGATGTGCAGGTCAGGATGCAACAATGTGGTGCGCATCTCATCCAACGTCATTCTGCTGCCGACATCCGATAGGTCCGGGCCCTTGGCTGATCCTCTGCCGTGAACCATGTGGCAGGACCCACAATTTCCCCCGCCCCAGAAGAATTGATTTCCGGCGTCCGCATCGCCGGGAACGATCGTTTGCGAAGCGGGAGAGTTGAGCGAATGGACATAGGCCGCAACAGCGTCAAGCTGGTGCGCAGGCAGCGATGCAAACGCAGGCATACCGCCGGCCGGAATTCCTGATTCCAGAAGACTGCGCAGCTGCTCGATCGAACGCCTGCGCACATTCGGATTCCCGGTAAGTCTCGGGGCATGATCGGTGCCGAAGGTATCGGCGCCATGGCACCCGGAGCAGTTGTTCGCATATACCTTGCTGCCGTCCTGCAGAAGTGCCGGCGGTGTCGATTGTGGATTCTGGGATAGCAAGAGGGCAGGCAAAAACGGAGCGAGCAGTAAAACAAAACGAAGGCTCTTCACCTCACTCGGAATGCGCGGCTTGCCGGAGTCCATCGTAACCTTGTCTCCCCTTCGCTATCTGGTAGGTTGGTCGACAGTTTCGGGTCGCCGTGTGCAGCAGCAGCAAAGCTTCTAGCAGGCTACCCTTCAGCCCGGAATCATGACCGCTCTTGAGCTGTTTCCCGTTCGAACAGTTTTGCTCCCGCGTGCGAAAACAGTTGACGAGAACGGAAGCGATGATATATCAGTTTCTACGTGCCGTGCAATAAAGAATGAAAATCGTAACCCCAGCATCGCAGGTCGAACCTGTTCCGTATAATGACGGCGCCGGGCGCGCTGGACGTTCCTTGGGGGATTGGATGAACGGCACGGTCGTTTCCAAAAGCCGCTGGTTGATGCTCGCATTCGCCTTTATGGCCACGGTCATCAATTATCTTGACCGGCAAACGCTCTCGGTTCTTGCGCCGGTAATGCTTGAGCGATTCAAGATTTCAGCTACCAGCTACAGCCACATCATTTTTGCCTTCATGCTGGCTTACACCATCATGAATGGCGTTTCTGGCCCGCTCCTTGACCGCCTGGGAAGCAAACTTGGGTATGCGTTGACCATCGCGTGGTGGTCCGCGGCTGAAATTCTTCACGCATTTTTCGGTGGGGCTATCAGCCTCGGAGTATTCCGATTTCTTCTCGGGGTTGGCGAGGCGGGGAACTACCCTGCGGGTGTGAAAGTGATTGGGGAATGGTTTCCCGCGCGCGAGCGGTCACTGGCATCGGGAATTTTCAATAGCGGCGCAGCCATAGGGGCGATGCTGGCGCCTCCCTTGCTGGCGTGGACGGTGCTCGAAATGGGTTGGCAGGCGTCATTCGTCATCGTGGGTGCTTTGGGATTCGTTTGGCTGGCCGCCTGGTTAATCTTTTATCGCACACCTCCGGAGAATCCCGGAGAGATGGATACGCCTCCCCCTCCCGTTTGGGCTCTCGCCAGGAAGCGCTTTGTGTGGCAGTTCACGCTGTCCAAAGTTTTCGTCGATCCGGTCTGGTATTTCTACACTTTCTGGTTTCCGCAATACCTGAAGGTGGGCCACGGGTTCACCATGAAAGAGATTGGGGAAACAGCATGGATCCCATTTTTTACGGGTGGGGTAGGGAACCTGGCAGGTGGTTTCTTGTGCAGTTGGTTGTTACGCTACGGGCTATCTGCGCAGACGGCTCGCCGGGTGGGTGTCGTAATCTTCTCGGCACTTATGGTGGCGGCAGTGCCGGCGGCTATGGTGCGCAGTCCAGTGCTGGCAATCGCTCTCATATCAACAGCGACGTTCGGTTATTGCGGCGCCCTGGCAAACGTTCTTGCCATCCCGCGAGATCTGTTTCCCAAAAATGCGGTCGCTTCGATTTGGGGTCTGGCCAGCATGGGCTCAGGCTTTGGTGGAATGGTCTTCAGCCTGGTTACTGGCTGGCTTGTGGACCACTATTCCTATCAACCAGTCTTTGTGTTGTTCGGGCTAACTCCGATCATAGCCGCGACCCTGATATGGTCGCTCCCCAGGTCGGTAGCGCCGGTTGCACCTTAGGTTGTAATCATGCGTGTAGTCACGCCTTCTGCGTATGCCTCTGATATATCATTTAGTGAAGCAGCAGCCGTCGATGATAACATCTGAACCGAGCGGGTTGAGGTCCCATAGTAGTTCAGAGGTCACCGCTGCATTTTCGAAAGACCAGCTCAAACAGCGAGGTTGACTTGAAAAAACCCACGATAGTATCTACCCGGTTGAGGTCTCCAAGTGAGTCACTGGCGGGAAGGGCCTACCAGCAGATCCGGGATGAGATTCTACGGGGGGATCTGGCGATCGGCGACGTGTTGTCACGGCGGAAGCTGGCCGACCGGCTCAACATGAGCTTCCTGCCCATCACGGAAGCTATGCAGCGGCTGGAAGTAGAAGGTCTGGTGGAAAGCCGGCCGCGCATCGGCACCCGCGTCCGTATTCCTACCGAACAGGACATTCGCAATAGCTACGTTATCCGTGAGGCTCTCGAGTCGCAGGCAGCGCGTCTGTGTGCGGAGCAAATTACCGCTGCCGAGAAGAAGCAGCTTCTTACCAGTGCCCGGCACCTTGACAATCTGCATAGGGTTTCAGGGCCGGAGGCAGAAGACGCAAGATTCTTATTTTCTGTACACACCTATCACATGCAGTTTCACATGCGGATTGCCGAGTTAGCCCATTGCCCGGGCTTGACCAGTGCGATAGAGAAGGCCCAGGTACTGGTATTCAACTGGCTGTACGACACGGCTGCAAATAACAACAAGACGCCCCCGCGATTTCACTCCAACCTGGCAGAAGCTTTGTGTTCGGGGGATCCTCTGGTGGCCGACAGCGCCATGCGCACCCATATCCGCAATGGCCTTGACCAGGTGCTGGAGCGGCTGGCGAACTCGGAACATGGCAATAGCTGGCGCCTCAAAAGCGGCAGAAGCTAATCATCCCACCGTCTTGTCCAAGTCATGCGGCTTTCCTTAAAGTTGACCACCGGCTTTGCCAACCCACGGTGAATGAAGCGAGGCTCGGGTCTCCCTTAAAACAGCCGCGGGCTTTGTATCAGGGCACGGCTTCAACCGTGCCGCAAATGTTGAGAATACGTCGGGCTAAAGACTGTACGGGCTGTAAACCCACTGAGGGCAATCTTGGATCGAACAATAGCCGCCGGGCGCCCATTCAAGCCGTATTTTGGCTTGAGTGGGAAAACACCACCGAAGCCTGAGGAACCCTGACCTTCCAGGCTTTCGGGTGAGTTTCTTCTCAGAAAGCCGCACACGCTGCACTGAATGGAATCGCATAGCTGCTCTTCGGCGAGATGTCGGAAATACGTGGACCTTTCGCTTCTTAACTCCACTTACACCATGGAATCACGCGTTCAAACTCTCAATTTTGAAGGTCCATGCGTACTGGCACGGGCGAGCTGCTTCGTTTTGCAGCGTTTCCGGAATGGTGATGGCGAGTCCGCGCGCTGCATCGTAGTTCCACTGCAACGGATCGGTAACCCCCAGCATGTAAATCTTGGAACCGGTGCGGGGCTTTACGCTGCTGAGCAAGAGTTCCTTGCCCGGCCACGCAAGTGTGTGGGCATACGTCGTACGTCGGTCCTTGGATCGGCTGTAGCGAATGTTCTCGCCTTCTGACCACAGGACGCCGTCACGCGCACGCGTCGCATAAATCCCTTCACCATTCACCTTGAGCCACTCGCCCGTTGCCCGGAGTTGCCGCGCAGCCTCTGGATTGAATTGCCCGTTGGCGCTGGGACCGACGCCCACCATAAACCCACCGCCTTTGGCGACCGAATCCACCAGGTTATGCACAATCCAGCCGGTGCCTTTGTGCTTGGCCGGGTCGGGCTCGTAGGAAAAGTCGGAGCCCAGGGGATAGATCACCAACCACGGAACTTCTGAGGTGACGCGGCTCGAGGGTACGACGCGCTCGGGAGTGTAGTAATCAGCGTAGCTACCGATGCCACGATTACGCAGCATCACATTTGGCTGTATCTCTCTCAACTTGAGAATCGTTTCCCGCATTTGCGGCCAGACTTTTGGGCCCCAGTGGATATCCAGGCACAACATGTCGATGGTTCCATAATTAGTCAACAGCTCGGTCAATTGCGCGCGATGGCGGCGCACCATTCGGTCCACCTCGATCGGTGTTGGATCAGGTACCATCACGTACTTGCTGTCGAGGCGGACTTTTCGCTTTGCCCAGAACTGTTCTACCGAGCCATCCGAGGGCCGCCACCCGTATAACTCAGGCGAGCTGGGAACCTGGAGCGGATCTTCCCCGTAAGGCCGAAAATCGGCGTCATACCAATCAGGATGGGAAAAATACAGATCAACCTTGATGTCGCGTTTATGCGCGGCGTCGCAAAGCTCCTTGATGATGTCGCGGCGGAAGGGCGTTTCCATGATGCTGTAGGCAAGGTCGCAATCTTCGATCTTGGGGCCGCCCGGCGCCATCCAGTTCACGCGCTGCCGCACCCGCGTCTTGGTGTCAAACATGCAGAAGCCCTCATGATGTTTGCTGGTGAAGGCAAACATCTTCAGGCCGCTGTCGGCAAATAAGGTCATCCATTCTTCGGCATTGAATCCCGCCGGGTTCCATGTCTTGTAAAGATCGTTGTACTTCTGCCGGTCTTCAAACGACATGTTCAGGAATGGCCAGGACTCCGGTCCCCGGTGCCAGATGGAATAAATTCCCCAGTGAAGGCGCACACCAAACTTCATGTCACGAAAGGCTTCATAGGAGCTGGTGGGAGCCCAATGATATTCGGGCACCGGTACCGGCTCCACATACGGATCGGCCTTGAGAATCTCCGCTGGTAGTTGGTGCTGTGGGGAAGGGGAATCGGCGCGCAGTTCCGTCCTGGAAGCCAGCGCAAGTGCGGCAGTAGAAAGCAGGAAGTTTCTTCTATTCATCGTCATGTGGGCAGCCGGTCCTCGGGAATTCTACCGCAAGCGCGCTGCAACGCGGTCATTTGCGGTGAACGTGTGATATATCAGCCATTGCTATATTGTCAAGGAGAATCATTTTCCCCCTAAGCAGGGCGGTCAAGGGGGCACGCACACTGCTAACCGGCGAATTTGTTCCAGGGTCGGCCTACTTCGATTGCGGCCCGGTGACATTGCAGTAGCGCTGCGCTGCCTGCGCATCGTTTGCCGCAAACTTCCCTTGACAGAGTTTGGCGCGGTCATCTACTGTGCTACTGCCATATCAAAGAGCAGGTAGGCGGATGGGCCGGTTTTCTTTTTGAGGAGGGGCTTTCAATGCCAGGCATGACCGTCGCGATTTCAAGCGTCCGTTCGGTCCGTCTTTTCCTAAGAGGCGCGATCGTCGTGTTTTTACTGGTCTGTTCCGCAGCCGTAGTAAGTGCGCAGACGACCAGTGCAACCGTTGTGGGCACTCTCACGGATTCCACTGGAGCGCGGGTCGCCGGCGGCTCAGTCGTCCTGAAAGATCTTGCTACGGGAATCGAGCAAAGAGCGGTGACGGATGGGCAAGGCGAGTATGTCATCCCCGATGTCAAAGCTGCGCACTATGCCGTAACGTTTTCCATGACTGGATTCCGGCCTTTTGTCATGTCCGACGTCGAGTTGCTCGTTGCCCAGCGGACGACACTGGATGCCTCGCTCCAGATTGGGGACTCTACCCAGGTGGTCACAGTGAGCACGGTGGCGCCGATCGTCGACACGACTGTGTCTGAGGTCGGCCAGGTGGTCAACACCACGACCATCGAACATGTCCCGCTGAACGGACGAAGCTTTTGGCAGTTGACCAACATGGTTCCCGGCGTGACCTACACGCCTGCCGGACAAAACCTGAACCTGAACGGAGCCAGCCTGCGCGCGAGCGTGGTGGACGTGAATATCAATGGCGGCCCTCCCGATCAGACCGGCTGGTCGTTGGATGGCGCATTCATCACCGAGATGCAGGGCGGCGGTACGATCATCCAGCCCGACGTAGATGCATTGCAAGAGTTCAACGTTGAGGGGGCGATGACTCCGGCCGAGTTCGGGTTGACAGCGAACATGGTCAACGTCACCACCAAGAGCGGGTCCAATCAATTTCATGGCGAGGTCTTCGAATTCATTCGCAACTCGGCGCTCGAGGCGGCGAACTACTTCTACGTCCGGCCCGTGGGATCGAATCAGAGAAACGAGCCCTTGCGCCGCAATCAGTACGGATTTCTCCTCGGAGGCCCGATCGTCAGGAACAAGGCTTTCTTCTTCATGGACTACGAGCGAACCGGTCTTCTTGAGGGTCTCGATTACAGCAACGTGGTTCCGAGTCTGGCGGAGCGCACGGGCGACTTCTCTGATCTTTTGCCTAAGGTGATCTCAGACCCCCTTACTGGAAAGCCTTTCCCGGGAAATATCATTCCGCCTGCGCGCCTCGCCGCTAACCCTCCAGGCGTATTTTTCCTGAATTATTTGCCCCTCCCAAATCAACTGCGGGGAACGACCCACTACAACACCATTGCGCCCTCTACGGTTCAGGCACTCCAACGTGGGGATGCCAGGGTCGACTATCACATCAGCGACAAGAACCAGATCTTTGGCAGATATTCCATAAACGATAATCAGGAAACAGATCCGAACCAATTCGCCACGTTAGGCACACAGCCACTCGAGAGCCGAGGCCAAAATGCCACGGCTACCCTTACGCATGTCTGGAATTCGCGTTGGCTTTCCGAGGCTCGGGCATCTTATTACCGGAGCATCTTCCATTTCCAGGGAATCTTGCAGGGCACAAACTTCAACCAGGAAGCGGGCGTGCAAGGTTTCAATGACACGACGTCGATCTTTGGCTTCCCGGAAATCACACTGACGAACTATGCCAGCTTTCTGGGCTCACCCTCGAACCAGCTACCCAAGTCGAACCAGCACAGAAACCTTCAGTTTGGCCTGAGCACAACGTACTCGCAAGGACGACACAACGTGAAATTCGGCGCCGGTCTGACGCATGAGCGCGGAGGCTTTATCAATGGCTCTTCATCGACCGGGATCTTCAATTTCAGCGGGATTTATTCCGGCAACTCATTTGCGGAGTTCCTGCTTGGCATTCCAGCGAGTGTCACCCGTGATTATTACAAAACGCTGAACGGGGACTTCGGCTACTACATGAATGCTTATGTGGAGGACAGCTATCGAGCGAGTGATCGACTGACGCTCAATTTGGGATTTCGCTTAGAGCGCAATACGTCTTACCAGGGTATCGATGGCGGCAAGACAGCGTTTGATCTGGCGACGCAGAAAATTGTCGTCCCGTCGAATTTCAATCACAACGCACAAATATTGACGCCGGAACTGCTCCAACTATTTCCCGACCGGATCGAATATACGAATAGCCTGGGGCTGCCGAACTCGATTCAGCCCGCGGAGTGGGACTACGTACCGCGCGTTGGCATAGCCTGGCGGCCGCCGGATCTTTCCAGAAATATGACCAGCGTCGTGCGTGCGGGCTATGGAATATTTCAGCTCTTCACCGATTTCAACAACATTAACAACGAACTCGCAACGGTACCGTTTATCGCCTCGGCTACTGTGCTGAACAATGCCGCGCCGGCCGTACCGCAGCTTAGTTGGGCGAATTATTTTGAGGGGCAACCCAACGTTCTTCCCAACCCCCATCCGGGACAAGCTTGTTCCTATGGCTTAGTGCTGGACAGCTGTTCCACCCCCAACTCTCAGAATGGTGCAACATCGTGGCGAAACCAGTATGTGCAGCAATGGACGCTCGGGTACCAGACGCAGCTGTCACCCCGGGTATCGTTGGATTTGACCTATATCGGAACCAAGACCATGCACTTGAATGCATCGGTAAGTAATAACGATCCTGCACCCGGCCCGGGAAACGTGCAGGCCCGGCGACCCTATCCGCAGTGGGGCGTCATGCTCTACGACGACAACAACAGTCATGCGAACTACAACGCATTGCAAGTGAAATTCGAACAACGAGCATGGCACGGGCTGACTTTGCTGGTGGCTTACTCATATTCCAAATGCATGGATCAAGGCAACACGGGAACCCGGTATTATTTCCTGAGACAGTATGCTGTTTGTAACTACAATTTTCCCCAAGTCCTGTCTCCCAGTTTCAACTACGCGTTGCCATTTGGCTCCGGGAAGGCGTTTCTCAATCGCGGTGGCTGGGTCAACCAGGCAGCCGGTGGTTGGGAGGTGGCAGGCCTTTGGACACTGCGTAGCGGCGCGCCCTTTACTCCAACCATCGGCACGGATATCGCCAACACCGGCGTTGGCAGCCAGTGGCCGCTGGTTGTCGGCCAGCCCAAGCTCTTACACAATCCAGACTGCTGGTTTTATGTGGCGGGCAATTCCAACTGCAAAACCCTTAGTCCGGGAACGACTGCTGCATTTAAGGATCCCCCGCGATACAGTTATGGAACCCCGGTGAGGAATCTGCTCTATTCCGGTGATCTCAATGAACTCGACTTTGACCTCTTAAAGAGTTTTTACATCCGCGAGGGCCTGTCGCTTGAATTCCATGTCGAAGCCTTCAACCTGATGAATCACCCAAGCTTTGCTGCACCTTCGACGAATATCGACTCAAGCTCGGGAGGCGAAGTGAGTTCCACGATCAACAGTTCCAGAGAACTCCAGTTTGCCCTGAAGA
>Ga0182015_10004349_pt1 | contig 15331 bp, 8 predicted proteins | sample 712P3MmetaG_FD_120478 | JGI IMG/M metagenome (GOLD analysis project Ga0182015, IMG submission 120478) | Permafrost microbial communities from Stordalen Mire, Sweden - 712P3M metaG | ecosystem: Environmental > Terrestrial > Soil > Wetlands > Permafrost | place: Sweden: Stordalen | collected...
ATTCCCTGGGATCGATGGGGAAACGATTGTCGCGATAAGAAATATCGAATTCGCCGCGGTCCGGGTGAAAAACAAGTTTCAGCTCGCCACTCTCGAGCACGGCTCCATAATGATCATGAAGGACGGGGACCAGGACTTTTCCACGAAGCTCATCTTTGAGCGGCTGCCAGTCAATATCGAAGAAGCTCGCGTAGATTGACGATGGGCCATTCTCCAGAACGTCAAGCCACCAGGCGTTATCGCTGCCCATGACGCCCATGTGATTGGGAACGATGTCGAGAATCAATCCCATGCCGCGTTCGTGGAGAGCGGCGACAAAGCGATCGAAGTCTTCCGCGGTGCCGATTTCGGGATTGAAGGAATTGTGATCTACGATGTCGTATCCGTGCATGCTGCCGGGGCGGGCCTTGAGGCACGGAGAAATGTAGCAATGACTGATTCCAAGATCCGACAGATAGGGAACGATTTGAGTTGCCTGCGTGAAGGTGAAGTCGCGATTGAGTTGCAGGCGATAGGTCGAGCGTGGAATATGCGATCGCGGTTTCATGATATCAGGGACCACAGCACCGACCAGGATGGCAGTGTTCCATGTTTGAGCGAGTCTACGCTGCCTTCGCTGGCATAGATAGCCGGGAGTGGCGGAGGAGTCAGACCGGTCAGAGGCTCATTCCCAAGATTTGCCAGCAGAGTTAGTTCCGATTTATCTGCGAACTTCCAATGCGCACTAAGTCCACGATCTCCTTGGAGTTCATACTTCGCCTTGAGGCCGCATGGAGCGGAAAGATGGGGAACAATATGCTCATATCTTAGCTTCATCAGCCGGCTGTAGAAGCGGAGCCACTTTTCGTGCTGCGGTTGCGCGATTGCGTTCCAATTGAGACGCGATGCCTCAAAGGTCGCGGGAGCATTTGGGTCAGGAATGCGCTCGCGATCGGCAGGATTCCTGAAAAGCGGGAACTTATCGAACTCGGCTCGGCGGCCGGCGGTGACCGCCGCCGCCAGGTCTTTTTCGAAGTCACAGAAGAAGAGAAAGGGCGTTTCCGCTCCGAATTCTTCACCCATGAAGATCATGGGCACGGAGGGAGCAAGCAGGAGAATCGCCGCGGCGGCACGAACGGCGCGCGGGTCGGCGAGCTTGGTGATGCGCTCGCCAAAGGCGCGGTTTCCTATCTGATCATGATTTTGAAGGAAGGAGATGAACGCGGTGGGGGGCAGATTGTCAGTGGGCTCACCGCGGGATTGGCCGTCCCTGAAAGCGGAGGCCTCGCCTTGATACGCAAAGCCAGCGACGAGGCAACGACCTAATTGATTCAGAGGTTGCTGTGAATAGTCCGAGTAATAGGCATCCTTCTCACCAGTTATCAGTACATGTAAGGCGTGGTGGATATCGTCATTCCACTGGGCGGTATAGGTTCGAGGACGGCAGCGGTCGGTTCGCTGGAGATACCGCGCCTGATTCCGGTCGTTTTCCAGAATAAGGTGTATATGACGATCGGGTGCAAGAGAACTTCGGACGGTATCGGCTAATTCCGTGAGAACGTCTGGAGTGGAATCGTCGGCGATGGCATGAACCGCGTCGAGTCGCAGGCCGTCCAGATGATATTCGGTGAGCCAATAGAGCGCATTATGAATGAAGAAATCACGGACTACGCGACTCTGGGGGCCATCGAAGTTGATTCCGTTGCCCCAGGGGGTGTGATGACGATCGGTAGAGAATTGCGGAGCGTACGAATTAAGGTAGTTACCCTCCGGGCCGAAGTGGTTGTATACCACATCGAGTAGAACCATGATTCCGAGGGTATGGGCGGCTTGAACAAGCTGCTTGAGATCGTCGGGACGGCCGTATGTGCTGTCAGGAGCGAACGGGAGGACGCCATCGTAACCCCAGTTACGGCGGCCAGGGAAGTCGGCCACTGGCATCAGTTCGAGAGCCGTGATTCCGAGTTCGGCCAGGTAGTCGAGTCGGCCACGCACAGCCGAGAACGTCCCGGGCGGTGTGAAGGCGCCCACATGGAGCTCATAGATGACTGCGTCTTCCCACGGGCGGCCGTGCCAGCTTTCGTCCTGCCAGTCGAACGCGGCGGGATCGATCACTTCGCTGGGGCCGTGCACGTCCTGCGGTTGGAAGCGGGAAGCTGGGTCGGGGACTTCCTGCGCATCGTCGATTTGAAAACGGTAACGGTTTCCGGGCTTGGCCGCATCAGTTACTAACTCGAACCAGCCGTTATCGCGCGGATTGAGAGGAAACCGTAACTTTGCGCTCGACGTTTCGGAATCAGGATTAGAAGTATCGTTCGAACGATCAAGGCACAGCTCTACGCGACGCGCAGCCGGGGCCCACAAGTGAAAGCGCACACTTCCGTCGTCACGACACTCAGCGCCGAATGGCATCTCATAACGCCTCTTCATTCGGCTCCTCTTTATTCGGCTCCTCTTTCTTGCCGGTCTTGCGGCGCTGCATCAGGACGACCATGGAGCGGGCCTGAAGGGGATATGCCGTCCCCGCATCGTGGGTATCGGCGGGACGCAAGCCATCTTCACGAAAGGTATCCATCCATGCATTCCAGCACAAGCCCGGACGCGTTGCGGGCAGCGTGAATCCAACGTCCCCGTGATGAGCGTTCAAGAGCACGAGGAAATTCTCATCGCTCACTTTGCGTCCGCGTTCGTCGGTCTCATTCAGGCCTTGACCGGATAGAAACATGCCGAGGCACAGAATCGAAGTGTCGCGCCATTCGTCTTCGCTCATCTCATTGCCGGCGGGATTCAGCCAGAGCACATCTTTTACACTTGCGCCTTTAATCGGACGCCCCTGAAAAAAGCGCCGGCGGCGGAATGTGGGGTGCCTCTTGCGCAGGTTGATTATGCGCTGCGCGAAAGCCAGCAGGTCGCGGTCTTGCGGTTGCAAATTCCAGTTCAACCAGCTGATCTCATTGTCCTGGCAGTAGGCATTGTTGTTTCCCATCTGCGAATGCCCGATCGCATCTCCCGCATACATCATGGGAACGCCCTGGGACAGCAGAAGGGTTGCCAAAAGATTTCGTTTTTGCCGGGCGCGCAACGCCTGAATGGCAGGATCATCCGTGGGACCCTCTACCCCACAATTCCAGCTGCGGTTATCGTTGTTTCCATCCCGGTTGTCCTCGCCATTGGCCTCGTTGTGCTTCTCGTTGTAACTCACCAGATCGGGCAGTGTGAAACCATCGTGGGCGGTAATAAAGTTAATGCTGGCATAGGGACGCCGGCCGCTGTGAGCGTATAAGTCGCTGGAGCCCGTAATACGGTAGGCTAAGTCGCTGATAGTACCGCTGTCGCCTTTCCAGTAAGAACGGACGGTATCTCGGTAGCGGTCGTTCCATTCCGCCCAGCCTACGGGGAAATTGCCGACCTGGTAGCCACCTTCGCCGAGGTCCCAGGGTTCGGCGATCAGCTTGACCTGCGAAAGCACCGGGTCCTGATGGATGATGTCGAGAAATGCTCCGAGGCGATCGACCTCGTGCAACTCGCGTGCGAGTGTAGCGGCGAGATCGAAACGAAAACCGTCCACGTGCATTTCAAGAACCCAGTAGCGCAGACTATCCATGATTAACTGCAGCACGCGTGGATGTTGCATGTTCAGCGTGTTTCCGGTGCCGGTGTAATCCATGTAATAGCGGGGATTGTCAGGGATGAGGCGATAGTAGGTGCTGTTATCGATGCCTTTCAACGAGAGTGTGGGGCCGAGCTGATTGCCTTCCGCCGTATGGTTATAGACGACGTCAAGAATGACCTCTAACCCCGCGGAGTGGAAAGTCTTGACCATGGTCTTGAATTCGCGAAGCGAATTGGTCGATGAGTAACGTGGCTCGAGCGCAAGGAAACCAATGGAGCTATAACCCCAGTAATTGCGCAGTCCGCGATCCACGAGTTGGCGATCGTCCACAAAACTATGCACCGGCATGAGTTCGATCGAGGTTACTCCAAGTCGTGTGAGGTATTCGATCACGGGTGCTGTGGCGAGACCGGCATAGGTTCCGCGCAAGTGGGCCGGAACTTCGGGGTGTAACTTGGTGAATCCTTTCACGTGGAGCTCACAAATCACAGTCTCGTGCCATGGAATCCTTGGCGGCGCATCCGATCCCCAGGTAAAGGCGGAGTCGATGACGCGGTTCTTGGGCATGCCGGCGGCATTGTCACGCCGATCAAAAGACAGGTCCTCCTGCTTGTTGCCGACCCGGTATCCAAAGTGCGCGTCGGTCCAAGTCAGTGGTCCCTGGATTTGTTTGCCGTAGGGATCGAGCAGAAGCTTGTGGGGATTGAAACGATGGCCCTGCTCGGGAGCATAAGGGCCATACACACGGTAGCCGTACACCTGGCCGGGCCGCACTTCGGGCAAGTAACCGTGCCAGACCATATCCGTTTGCTCGGGAAGGGTAACGCGAACCGTCTCACGTTTCCCGGTAGTGTCGAACAAGCAAAGCTCGACTTTTTCGGCATGCTCGGAATAGAGCGCGAAGTTGACGCCTTCGCCGTCCCAAGTAGCTCCTAAGGGATACGGCCGGCCAGGCCAAACAACAGTTGGAGGGTGGTCAGACATTTATTTTTAGATTAAAGGAGCCTACCAGAAAGAAGTCCTCTGGGAGCGAGATAAAAGGTAGCGGCCAGCTCCATCTTGTGTACATACGGGGATGCCTGTAGTGGCAAGGCACGAGAACTCCGCTGGGGCGAACGAATGCGTCCGCCCCTACGCGGTTCTGGCCAGTACTCCGACAATTTCTTCCACCAGTGGATATGGATCGCTATTGTGCTCGGCGATCTCGGTGGAAAAAGTCGTTCCTGAGCGAAGCGACGCCGTCAGCGGCTAAAGCCTTATTTAAAATAGTGCAGTTACCGCAGCGGTGAACCGCTGCGCCACCCAAAATCAAGTGCAACACCGAGTTTTCCCGCAAGCTGCTAAGTATTGCTTGGCTTGGCTTGGCTTGGCTTGGCTTACGGCCCGGGCGCGCGACCAGAGTCTTGCCTGGTGCGGAGCTTTGCTCTTGGGCGGACGAATGCGTCCGCCCCTACGCGAGTCTTCAGTGGAATGCAGCGATGATTTCTTGGGCTGCGCGGTGTCCACTTGCGATGGCACCGTGGACGGTGCCGTTGTGACCGGTTGTGTCGGTGGCTTCGCCGGCAAAGAACAAGACATTTTCCAGGGGGCTGGCCAACTCCTTCTGCGCGCCATCTGCACCGACCGCTCCGTAGCTGTAGGCTCCGCAAGAAAATGGATCGGCCTGCCAGTCATGAAAGTACGCGGCATCGAGTAATTCCGCGAGGTCTTCTGAGCGGAGGTTGAGCAAAACAGCCAGCGTCTGCAAAGCGTGGTCAATTACGAGGGAGCGGCTCTGGCCGGACAGGCGCTCGGCGCTGCGGAATGGAGCCCAGCCGATGATCACCGGCAACTTCTCGGGCAGGGTGGTCCACCAGGTTGGATACCAGTCGTCTTTAGATTGAGAATTAGAATCAGAATTAGAAAACAGAAAGCTCATATCGGAGAGAGTCTCGGAATCGCCCGGAAGCGGAGAAATTTTATCCCAAAAGCGACGGCGAAAGCGGAGGGTTATCCTTATTACTTTGCCCATCTCCAGCCTGGTGAGCGCTTCCAGCTTGGTTTGAGGCAATGCGGGAATGAACCTTACCGCGCCCAATTGACCGGCGCGGGCTTGCAGAACGCCCAGGGGCAGCGTGACCAGCGCACGCCTGGCTGCGAACGTACGGTCTTCGCGAGTTGCATCGGCGGCTGCGTGGGCGGCGATCTCCACGCGGCCCGGAGCCCAATTCACGGAGTGCACGACGGTTTCGGTTTGGATGCTGACGCCCGCTTGCGCCAATTCACGGCGGAAGATGTTGAGCAGGTCTTCGTATCCATGAACCGAGCGAAAGGCGCGACCTCCTTCGATCTTCTCCTCGGCTCTCATCCCCTCGATCAGCCAATGCACGCCGATTCGATCCGGGTCCGCGGCGTTGAAACCGGTGACGTAGGACAATGCGCGCTCGCGTGCGTCGTGGCGTTTGGGGTCGCTTGCCGACTCCGGAAACGAGCGATTCAGGAAACTCAGGAATGACTCGTCGGGCGAGCTCGCATCCATCTTATTGAGAATGTCGTCGACTGCAGGGAAGAATTCGCAGCGGGATAGTTTGCCTTCCCGATGACACCACGGTTGGCCCTCTGCTTCTGTGATCCTGACATTATTTGCCTGGAGGGGGTGCCATATCTCGGGCGGCAATCCGTGGATAAATTCAGCACCGAATTCGATGGGTGTCTGGAGAACTGGATCTCGCTGCGTGAACACGCGGCCGCCGATGCGGTCGCGCGCTTCGACGATGGTCACTGAGAGACCGGAGCGGGCTAGTTCAGAGGCAGCCGCGAGCCCTGCGACTCCTGCGCCAATCACAACGACATCGGCAATGTCTGGCATAGCATTTTGCTTTGAAATTGCCGTCCCTCAGCGGCTAAAGCCTTATTTAAAATCGTGCGGTTACCGCAGCGGTGAACCGCTGCGCCACCCAAAATCAAGTGCAACACCGACTCTTTCCACAGCCTGTGAAGGCTAAGTGGGCCGATGTGCGCCTTGGTGCTATCGTTGCAGCGTGTGATGAGTTGCGAAAAAGGAAGGTTGCTGATTTTTCAACATTGCTTTGGCGGCCACGCTACAGCATTCTCCCGATTGTTCGCCTCTGTCGCGCCTTCTAGAGTTAAGAGGCAGCCTTTCGAGCCCTCATGAATATTGCCCAAGTTGCGCCTCTCTATGAAAGAGTCCCACCTCCGGGATATGGTGGAACTGAGCGCGTCGTTTCCTGGCTGACCGAAGAATTGGTTCGTCTCGGACACAAAGTCACGCTCTTTGCCAGCGGCGATTCCAAGACGAGCGCGAGATTGATACCGGGCTGCGCGACTTCTTTGCGAACGAATCCGAATTGCCGCGATTATCTGGCGCATCACATCCTGATGCTGGAGCAGGTGGGAAAACACAGAAGCGAGTTCGACATCGTCCACTTTCATACGGACTACCTTCATTTTGCTTTGTGCCGCGAATGGCGGTTGAATCATTTGACTACGCTTCACGGGCGCCTGGATCTTCCGGACATGGTTCCTCTGTACCGCGAGTTTAAAGATATTCCGGTGGTGTCTATTTCGCGGGCGCAGCGCCGGCCATTGCCGGAGGCTCATTGGGTGGGGAATGTTTATCACGGGCTTCCTGAGCATTCGCTCCGTTTTCATCGCGAACCAGGAAGCTACCTGGCGTTCATCGGACGTATTTCGCCGGAGAAGCGTCCGGATCGCGCGATTGAAATTGCGATTGGCGCCGGGATGCAATTGAAAATTGCGGCGAAGGTGGATCGCGCCGATCAGGAATATTTCGCAAGTACGATCAAACCTCTGCTTGATTCGCCGAATGTAGATTTCATCGGCGAGATTGGCGATGATCAAAAAGCGGATTTTCTGGGGAATGCGGTGGCATGTCTGGCGCCCATTGATTGGCCAGAACCATTTGGCCTGAATATGATTGAAGCTATGGCGTGCGGGACGCCTACCATTGCTTTTCGCCACGGATCCGTTCCCGAAATCATTGATGTTGGCGTCAGCGGAATCATCGTGGAGAGCGTCGAGGAAGCCATTCAAGCCGTGGAGCGAGTTAAATTGATGTCGCGCGCCGCTTGTCGAAATGTTTTCGAACAGCGCTTTACTGCCCGCCGAATGGCGCAGGAATACTTGAGGCTTTACGAACGTATGATCGAGGCACCATTGCCATTCCGGATAACCTCAGCGACCGTCCCGTCGGAATCTGAAGACGAGGCAATCGTGGAGGATGCGGCTTAGTTTTGGAAGATGTCATCCAAGTTGAGAATCAGTTTTATGTCCTCGCCACTTCTTCGCTGGCGGATGACCGTACGCGTGTGCTGAAGTACGGCGAAGCTTTTGCGGTCATGAACCGTCTGGGCGACTTTGAGTCGATCGGCCTCGGAGAGCAAGGTCTTTACTACCGAGGAACCCGCCATCTATCGCGACTCACGCTGCGCATGGCGGACAAGGTTCCGCAGCTTCTCCGCTCTACCATTCAGGACGACAACGCATTTTTGACTCTGGACATGATGAATGCGGATGTTTACAGGGACGGCCGGCTCTTGCTGCCGAGGGGATCCTTCCATCTGTTTCGCTCGAAGTTTCTCTGGCAGGATGTTTGTTATGACAAGCTGCGGCTCTCCAATTTCTGGACGGCGGCGGTTGAAACCTCCATCAGCCTGGATTTTGCGGCGGACTATGCCGACATTTTTCAAGTCCGCGGAACGAAGCGGGCACGGACCGGTGAAGTGCTTCCGGCGGTCGTGGAAAATGACGGTGTCGTGCTTTCCTACCTGGGACTGGATGGGCGATTGCGGCGTACGCGGTTGCAGTTCAGTCCGCCTCCGACGCAAATCACGCAGAGTTCGGTTCGATTTGCGGTGACACTGGAACCAAAAGAAGAGACTTCCATATCCATCACCACGACTTGTGAGCAAGAGGACACGCGCCGGGAGACAGCGGATTTTGGCGCGGCCATGAGCCGGGCGCTTTCCAGTCTGGAAGAAATCAAGCTTCAGTTTTGCCGCATCACCACTTCCGACTCGCGCTTCAATGCCTGGCTGTCGCGGTCGGAAGCGGACGTGCTCATGATGATCAACGGGAATCCTGAGGGAGCGTATCCCTACGCAGGTGTGCCCTGGTTCAACACCGTATTTGGACGAGACGGGATTCTGACGGCAATGGAGTGTCTCTGGGCAGCGCCCTGGATTGCCAGAAGTGTGTTGAAGTACCTGGCAGAGACGCAAGCCACCAGCGTCATCGCGGATCAAGAGGCCGAGCCCGGCAAGATTTTGCATGAAATGCGGCATGGAGAGATGGCCAACCTCAAGGAGGTTCCATTCGGCCGCTACTACGGGAGCGTAGATGCAACGCCTCTATTCGTGATGCTTGCGGGCAGGTATCTCGATTGCTCTGGGGACTTACCTTTCATCAAGGAGATATGGCCCCACTTACTGGCCGCGCTTGATTGGATCGATATTTATGGGGATGCGGACAAGGATGGCTTCGTCGAGTATCAAGCCAAATCTGAAAAGGGCTTGACGCAGCAGGGATGGAAGGATTCGTACGATTCCGTGTTTCATGCGGATGGTTCGCTGGCTTCTCCACCGATTGCGTTATGCGAAGTGCAAGGCTATGTTTACGGCGCCAGAAAAGCGGCATCGCAAATTGCCACGCAACTCGGACTGATTGATCTTGCGCAAGAGCTCGATCGAAAAGCGGAAGCGCTCAAGAAGCAATTTGAGCTGTCGTTCTGGGATGAGGAGCTTGGCACCTATGTCCTCGCGCTGGACGGCGAGAAAAAGGCTTGTCGGGTGCGCGCCTCTAACGCGGGTCATTGCCTTTGGAGCGGGATTGCGAGTCAGCTGCGAGCTCCGAGACTTGCTAAGACTCTTTTGAGCGAAGAGTTGTTTTGCGGATGGGGGGTGCGCACGATTGGCAGCAGCGAGGTTCGGTACAATCCCATGTCCTATCACAACGGCTCGGTCTGGCCCCACGACAACGCGATCATCGCGAGTGGGCTCGGCCGGTATGGATATAAGCAGGAAGCGTTGCGGATACTGAGTGCATTATTTGAAGCCGGGACCTTTATGGAGTTGAATCGTCTGCCTGAACTTTTTTGCGGCTTTCATAAGCGCTCGGATGTCGAAGGACCTACGCTTTATCCGGTGGCATGTTCGCCGCAGGCATGGGCGGCGGGTAGTCCTTATATGCTGCTGGAGTCGTGTCTTGGGATTACGGTTCAACCCGGCGAACGACGAGTGGAGTTTTCTTCGCCGGAGCTGCCCGAGGGGATTGATTACATCGAGTTGACCAATCTTAGAGTGGAGAAGGGTTCTGTGGATCTTCGCCTGCGACGTGACGGGGGCGAGGTCCGCGTCGATGTTTTGCGCGCCGACGAGGACATCAGGATCTACGTTCACCGGAAGAGTCTTAGTTCGGTGACGGTTTAAATTTCGGTCGTGGCTCGGTTTGAAGGTCGACGGGCCCGCCCAAGCAGAGCTTGGACGAGGCACCCCTCGGAGTTCTCACGGATTGACGCGCAAAAGCATTAGTGTGCCACTATCTAACTTCACGTTATTCTTTTCCGAGCTTAGCACGGAACCTTGCGTTGCATCGGCTGCGGCTGACAACTTCAGGTTCGAGATTCCCACCACTCCCTGCGTGTTTCCGTTGATGGCGGGCTGCGCATTAGTTCCGGCTTGACCGCTGGCTGGTGCCGCGCTGGTTGTGGGCACTTCTGGCGGCGTCCCGGCGGACATGCCGGGTCGTCCGCTGCTGCTGCTTGACGAGGTTCCGCCGACGCCGGGCGTGGAGGAAGGCACAGCGCCTTGACCACTAACGTCGCTATTGGCGGGGCTTGCGGTCGGCGACGCGATGATCGCCTGGATCGACATCGGCAACGGCACGTTGCCACCATTCATGACCGCGTGATCAAAGACGAGGCTGACTTGCGATTCCTTCTGCTCCTTGCCGCGGGGCTGGGCCTCGGTGACGTGCCCGATCACTTTCGTGTCCTTGGGCACAACAACCTCGCCATTTCCTGATTTCATATCTTGCGTTACCGTGGCCTCGACCTCCTCACCGACCTTCGCTTTTTTAGCGTCGACGCTTCTAATCAGCCGCACCGGAAGAATACTGCCGGGGGCGATTCGGGGAGCTGCGTTCGCCGGTGCCGCGCTTGACGGGGCAACCGAGGCATCCGGAGCTGGCTGCGGGCTTGGTGGGTTCACCTGCTGTTGCGGTGCAGGATCCTGTTGGGATGGCGCGGGCGTATTTTGCGCGGATGCTTGGAGTACGAGTCCACTCAATCCAACCACCGCGACCAGCGAGAGAAGATGTTTTTTCATTTGCTACCTCCTGCTATTTCCGTTTCCTCAGGCAAACGCATTGCCAGAACTCGTCGTTTAACCGATTCTTTATCAAGCTTCTGGGATCCCAGCCGTAAGGCAGGGTGCAGAAACTCCCCGCCGTTTGACGTTTAGGCTCACAGCATGTAGATGCTGGGCGAACGCGCGGGACACTACAGTGAATACCGTATTTTTTCGCGGGCATCCCTCTCTCGTAACTTCCCTCAATGTACGATTGCGGCCGGCAAACAGCAGGTCCTTCGCTCCGCTCAGGATGACAATTTTTATTTGATCTCGGTGACGACCAAACTGAGCCCGCCTGGGCGGACGAATGCGTCCGCCCCTACGCGGGTCGTGGCAGCGCTTAGCGACTGGGTAGAATTATTACGGTCTCCGTCGCAAAGGTGCCGCGTTGGATACCGATGCGAACCTTGCCGGTTTTGTCGGACAGTTCGGCGGCTAGTTCCATCGGCGTGCGTACTGGCTTGCCATCGATGGACTTGATCATATCGCCCGGGTGCAGGGATGCCATCTCCGCAATGCTGCCTGGGGTGATCGTCAGAATTTTCGCGCCATCGAATTCCTGAGGCGCAACGGTGACACCGAGCGCCTGGAGCGACATGCCGTGACTCAGCGCCCCCGGTAATGGAGCCGGCTGCCGGCTGGCCACTGTCCCAGGCTGACTTGGCTCACCCTGCGGAGGAGACTTGTGCCAGGGGCGAATCAAGGAACGGTGCCCGCTGGACTCGGTTGTGTCCTTCGGAGCTTTCGGTTCAATCGGCGGAAGATTGCCGCCGAATCGGATAGCGATTCCGACGGCGGCGCGGTAGTTGCCCTGGCTGGGAGCGGCGTCGTCCTGGAAGTGATGGGTGTAGATGTAATCGAACGGGCCCATCTGGATTCCGACGCGACGAGAGATCCAATAATCGACGCCACCGCCGCCGCCCACCGCCACCGACGTATCGTTTAAGGAAACCGCCGAGGTGTCGGGAACCGTCTCCCGGTCCTGACCAACCAAGCCGTGGACAAAGGCTGTGATCTTACTGGAGTGATCTCCGATGGTAAAGCGAGGGCCAACCAAATAGGTGAAATTGCTGCAGTTCAAGCTTGTGCTGGCGCAATCGCTAAGGATGTGCCCGCTGAAGTCTGCCTCGACACCAAGGTGATGAAAAAAAGTGACAGCGACAGAGCCCTCCCCGCCGTTCAGATTCAGCCGCTGAGAGTTCGTATCCACGCTCTGTGGCAGTTGAAGGTTGAGATAGGAATAGCCGCCGAATACGTCGATCGAGGGAAGGCTTTGGGCGGAAGCGATGCCGAGAAGAAAGAAAGCTGCCAGAGCGATGCGAACTAATTTTTCCATGTTCCTTACTGCGCCTCCAGGGAAAGCAGAATCGTAGAGCTGACCGAATACAGGATTGAACTGGCACTAGGGTCCGACCGGAGGCCAGACGCGCTAGGAACGATGTACCCTCCTGGTTGCGGCTGTGTTCTCAATGCTTACAAGTGTCAACGCTTACAATGGATTAGGGCGAAGGGTGATTATAATCGCGACATGGAAAAAAGGCCACAAATCGACTCGAGGGGTAGTAGCTCGGGTTGAAAATTGCCGCCCCTCAGCGGCTAAAGGCTTATCTAAAATAGTGCGGTTATCGCAGCGGTGAACCGCTGCGCCACCCAAAATCAAGTGCAACACCGAGTTTTTCGCAGCCTGTAAAGCCGCGATGAAAACATGACTCTTACGGCACGGCTGACGCCGCGCCCCTTTCAAAGCCCATTCAAACTGCGCCACTACCACTTGAGCGGTGGCGGCTCGGGTTGAAAATGTCGACGGCCCGCCCGAGCGAAGCTTGACCGGGACACCCGATGCGAGGTCCGTCGTGGCCCCTTCTCGAAAAGCGCGAGGAGGGGCGCACCCCCGGGCGCACCCGGCGATATCAAAATCAACGGCAGCGGACAGGAGTGTCCACTCCACACGAGAAAAAACGCGGGGCTTTTCATTTTGGAACGGCTTTGGGGAGATATGTCACAGCGGTACCGGCCAACCATCACTGCAATGCCTCCTGCTTCGTTATACGCTGCCCTTCATTCCGCAGACAGCACTTCTCAAGTCTCGCGGAACCAATTTCGCAAAAAGAAAAGGAGACTTCCCATGTTCGCACGCATCCTTGAGTTCGGTCCGCTGATGGAAAAGAAAGACGAATTCATTCGCGTTGTAAAGAAAGATATCCTTCCCATTCTGAAGAAGCAGGATGGCTTCCTTGAAATTCTTCCGCTGGTGCCGGAGAGCAAGAACGAAAAATTGCTGGCAGTGACTCTCTGGGCCGACAAGAAGGATCTGGAGCGCGACGAGAAAGAATGGTACCCCAAGGTCGAGCAGATCCTCAAACCGTATCTGACCAATAACTCGGTCCGCAAGATTTACACGCTGGAGACGACGCTCTGCGAGCGCCTCCAAGCCACGCTGACCGCCTAACACAGGGCCTGCGGTGATTCGGGCCGGGGGTCATACAACCCCGGTCCCCTTCGCCTCGCCATGTAAACCGCCTGTCGCGCGGTGGTGGCCGGCAAACAGCGGGTCCTTCCCCTTCGGCGAGCTCAGGGTCAAGATGAAGATCCGGCCGTCGGCCGCTTGGCTGGATCCCTCGATGCGAAGTTTTGTCGTGGCCCCTTGTCGAAAAGCGCGAGAAGGGGCGCACCCCCAGCGGCAGTGGCTCAGATTGATAAGGTCGGCGGGCCCGCCCAAGCGCAGTGTCCGGGGCACCCTTCGCTATTTAGAAGGTAATTCGGACTCCGAACTCTAGTTGTCTAGGAGCGCCGTTGGCGTAGGTACCCGAACCTTCCACGACGCGGTCGAGGCGGGAGGTGCAGAAGGCGGTGGAGTTTCCGCAGAATCCGCCGGCACTCGCATTATTCAGCGAGGTGCCCGGCGCGCCGTTGAGGATGCCGCTGAGCTGGTTGCCGGCGCCTCCGAAATTGGCCCAGTTGAAAGCGTTAAACAAAGAGACGCTTGGCTCCAGCTTGACCCGCTCGCTAACCTGGAATGGCCGGCTGAAGCGCAGATCCATAGTCTTCAGCCAGGTCGCTTGCGCTGCATGACTGGGGAGCGCCGGAATCAGAGGCGAATAAGCGTTCAGCGCAAGGAGTTGCTGCCCACTGAACAACTGGCTGGTGATCAGATCATTACCCGCCGGCGTTATCTTCCCTGCGAATTCGCGGTTGTAAAACGAGATCGCCTTGGTCAACTCGCCGGTCGAGTATCTTCCCGTGGTTCCAATTCTGGTGTAGGGCAGAAGATCGCCCACGGTACCGTCTCCGGTGACGTCGCTGCGGAAGATCTCTCCCGCCACACCGCCGCCGTCCTGCTGCGGGATATAGGCGCTCAGCGGAAGCGGCGACGCCACCAGCGCGATCATCGTAACCCGCAGCCCGTGCGACAAATCGGCGGTCGGAGTGAAGTTAAACTGATGCGTCCGGTCCATCCCGCCGGATCCCCAATAGCCGAGGTGGGGCCGGTTGTAATTCTCGGCCACGCTCATCAGCGAATAATCTCCGCCGCTGCCGTCGGGCTCCGCGATGTTGGTGCGATAACGGGAGAGAGTGTAGGAAAGCGAGACTTCCAGGCGACGCAAGCGGCGCACGGGATTCTCTCCGCTAACCCCGTGGTATTGCAGGTGCAAACCTGTGTATTTCGAACGACCGCTCGGAAAGAACATGACGTTCGATCCGACGGCCGGATTGATTCCGCCGAAGGATGCCTGCTGCTTGCCTAATACCGAGCAGGGAAAGGGTCCGCAGAACGCATTCGACGAATCCAGACCATTGCGCGCAAAATCGGTGATGCTGGCGGTGGGCACGGCATTCAAATAGCAACTCACGGAAGCCTGCGAACTGCCTCCCGCGAAAAGTGCCTGCGGACATCCTGCTGACGCCCGATTCGATGCCAGCGTCGCATTGATCGCCGACAGCTCCGCGGCATAGGTGTTGAGCAAGGGATTAATATTGTCGCCGTCGGTCATGTAGCCGGAGTCGCCGACGTGATTGGTGTCAATCCCCAGCGGAAACTGCGTGCCGAGCTCACGCACATAATCGGCGGTGAATACGCCGCGCTCGCCGATCTGATGCTGAATGCCGGCGCTCATGTGGACCACCCGGGGAGTTCTGAAATTGGGCGCCAACAGGCCACCGAAATTCGCCAGGCTGTTCTGCAGCGAGTAGACGTTCGGGCCGCCCGTCACTGCCGATTGCGCCGCCTGAAACTGCGACTGAAGGTCCTGAATGGCCGTGGCGACCGAGCCGATCGGCTGTCCGCAAATCTGGGTCGCGATATCAAGCGAGTCGACTGAACTGACCACTGATCCATTCGGAAACAGCACCGATCCCGTCGGACACAGCGTCA
>Ga0182015_10004350_pt1 | contig 15325 bp, 16 predicted proteins | sample 712P3MmetaG_FD_120478 | JGI IMG/M metagenome (GOLD analysis project Ga0182015, IMG submission 120478) | Permafrost microbial communities from Stordalen Mire, Sweden - 712P3M metaG | ecosystem: Environmental > Terrestrial > Soil > Wetlands > Permafrost | place: Sweden: Stordalen | collected...
CCATGGATCGAACTCTTCAAATACCCGCGCAGCATGATCGTCTCGGTGCTGACGAGCCTCAGCCAGACGAGCGGCATCGGCCTGTTGATGTGGGCGACGACGCTGTTGGTGCTGATCCTCAAGGTCACCCCGGCCGAGGCGGCCAAGCTGATGATCTGGGTTGGTGTCAGCGGCTTTGCCGGGCGCCTCGTCTGCTCCTACGCCAGCGATGCGATCGGGCGCCGGCCGGCCGGGTTCCTCGTCGGTATGGGTGGTGGCGTATTTATGGCGCTCGCCGGCTTCTACTACGACGGGATGATCGGCGGCGTATCGGTATTTTGGCTGTTCGTGATGATCCAGCGTTTCTTCGGCGATGGCGCCTACGCGATCATCGGCCCCTATTCGGCCGAGATCTGGCCGGCCGGTCTGCGCGCCAGCGGCATGGGGTTCGGCTACGGGCTCGGCAATCTCGGCAAGGTCATCGGCCCGCTCGGCCTCGCCTTGATCTGCGGCCAGTCGAACTTCGTCAGCCCCAAGGCGTCGCTCGACTTCGTCGTGCCGGCGATGCTGTTCCTGGCGTTCTGGTCGTTCCTGTCGGGGATCGCCTTTCTGTTCGGGATCGAGACCAAGGGCCGCTCGATCGAGGAGATCGACAGCGAGCTTACCGCCGGCGCGCAGCCGAAACCGGCGCTGGTCAAGGCGGCCGAATAGCCGGGCGGGACGCGATCGGCTAGCATTCCCGGCAATAACCGCTCGACCAGGGAGAGAGCCATGCCCGTCGCCAAGATCCGCGGTCTCGACATTCATTACGAAATCCTCGGCGACCGGGGGCCGTTTATTGCGCTGCAGCCCGGTGGACGCCGCGCGGGCGCGGCGGTCAAGCCGCTGGCCGAGAAGATCGCCGAGGCCGGATATCGGGTCGTTATTTATGACCGGCGCAATTGCGGGGCGTCGAGCATTGGCATCGACGGCGAATCGGAAAATGAGGAATGGGTCGCCGATCTGCATGCGCTGTTGCAGCAGATCGACGCGCTGCCCGCCTATATCGGCGGCAGCTCGTCGGGGTGCCGGCTGGCGCTGATCCTCGCGCTGCGCCATCCCGCCGACGTGCGCGGCCTGCTGTTGTGGCGCGTCACCGGCGGCGCCCATGCCGCCGGCCATCTGGCCAATCAGTACTATGGCTCGCATATCGAAGCGGCAAAGCGCGGCGGCATGGCGGCGGTGTGTGCGCTCGACCATTGGAGCGAGGTCATCAAGGCCAATCCGCAAAGCCGCGACGTGCTGATGGCGATGGACCCGCAAGATTTTATCGCTCGCATGGAGCGCTGGGGCCGCGCCTTTGCCGCCGGCGCCGAGCATCCGGTGATCGGCCTCAGCCCCGCCGAGCTGCGCTCGCTGACGATGCCGGCCTGCATCGTCCCTGGCATGGACCCGGTCCATCCGCTGCCCGCGGGGCAGGCGGCCCACCGGCTGATGCCAAACGCCGATTACGCCGAGGTCGTGACTGAGCAAAGGGCAACGCTGGATGAAGCCTTCGCCGACTGGGATGCCAGGGAAGGCCTGCTCGCGGCGACCTTTGTCGATTTCCTGCGCCGTCAGCCTCGCTAGCGGTTCCGCCCGGGTTCGTCCCGCCACAGGAAATCGGGGCCGAGCCGGTCGAGGCTGGGGCAGCCGATCTGGCCCATGACGAGGTCGATTTCGGTGCGGAAGATGTCGATCGCCATCCTGACGCCATCGAGACCGCCGGCGACCGCGCCGTAAAGCGTCGGCCGGCCGAAGGTCACCAACTGCGCGCCGAGGCACAGCGCGATCACAATGTCGGCGCCGCGCCGCACCCCGCTGTCGATCAGCAGAGTCATGCGGTCGCCGACCGCCGCTTTCATCGCCGGCAGCACGTCTAGCGACCCGGGCGCCTGGTCGAGCTGGCGCCCGCCATGGTTCGACACGAGCACCCCTTCGCAGCCGATATCGGCGGCGCGGATCGCGTCGGCCGGGTTCATCAGCCCTTTGACGACAAGGTTGCGCGGGAACAGCTTTCGATAGGTCTCGAGCTCGCGCCAGGTCTGCGAGTGCGCCGGCGTGTTCTTCGCGAACAGATCGACGATCTCGTCGACCCCGGCGTCCGGCGCCGCGTAGGGCTTCCAGTTGTCGAGATTGGGCGTACCGCCGTGGCGGACATATTCGAGCACCCAGCCCGGGTGGGTCATCGCCTCGGCGAGGACCGCCGGCTTGAGGCTCAGCGCGGCCTTGAGCCAGGTGCCGCGGATGCTGGCGAAGCCGTTGCGCAAGTTACGCTCGCGCCGCGGCCGCACCGGCACGTCGACCGTCAACACGAGGGTTTCGAGCCCGCAATCGGTGGCGCGGCGCACCAGGTCCTCGGAGATCTTACCGTCGCGCGCGGCGTAGAGCTGGTACCAGGTGTTGTGCGGCGCGACCTTGGCCGCGGCTTCCATGGAATGGTTGCTGCCGCCCGACATGATGTACGGGATGTTGGCGTCGCGCGCCGCCTCGGCCAGCATCAAGTCCGCGCCGCGGCGGAACAGCCCCGCCGTGCCGGTGGGCGAAATACCGAACGGGCTGTTGAATTTGCGGCCGAAGACCGTTTGCGACTGGTCTCGCTTGGAGACATCGACAAGGTAGCGCGGCAACAGCCGATGCTTGTTGAAGGCGGCGCGGTTGCGTTCGAGCGCGCGCTCGTCCTCGACCCCGCCCTCGATGAAGTCGAACGCGATCCTCGGCAGCCGCCGTTTGGCAAGCTGGTGAAGATCCTCGATGTTGACGACGCCGTTGAGGCTCATGGCTAGGCATCTCCTCTGGTGTTACCGGGGAGCATTGCCGATCACGCCGAGCCTGAGCAAGGGCGCCTTATTCCTACCACCCCGGCGCAAGCCCGGGCCCATTCCCCGACCGCTCGAGCAGTTGAACCCTGGACCCCGGCCTTCGCCGGGATGAGGGGAAGATCAGCCCTCGATCTCCTGCACGATATCGAGCACCGCGCGGCGGCGGGTCACGCGGCCCTGCCAGACCCGGTCGAAATCCTCGACCAACGGCTTTATCGCCTCCGATTTCTGGATCGCCTCCGCCGCCTCGACCGAGGGGAACTCGTAGAACGCGACATGCACCGCGGGATCGCTTTTGCTCCAGCAGCGCCACGCCCTGAGCGCGCCAAAGACGCGCAGCGCCCAGGGCAGATGGTCGGTCTCGTACCAGTGATCGAAGCGCGCCCGGTCCGCTTCCGGCACTTCCGCGCGTACCGCCAGATAGGCCTTCGCCATGCCTCAGTTCCCGTCGAGCGTAAACCCGATCTTCAGTGTAACTTGGAAATGGTGCACCTTGCCGTTCTCGATGTGGCCGCGCGTCTCCATCACCTCGAACCAGCGCAGCTCGCGCAGCGTCTTCGACGCGCGAGCGATCGCCACGTGGATTGCGTCGTCGATGCTCTTCTCGGACGATCCGACGATCTGAATGACGCGGTAGATGTGTTCGTCCATGCCCAGCCTCCCTGAGGATCCGATCGTGTTCGGCGCCGCGCGGCGCCGAACACGACAATAGCCTTGAACGGCGGGCTGATGCGAACGATCCGGTGTCGCGGGCGCGTTTAAGTACGAGCGGAAGCCGTCTCACCCGCGACGGTCTCGTCGTCGAGCAGGGCGCGGAGCTGAACCGCTAGCTCGGCCTTGGAGTAGGGCTTGCCGATAAAGCCGAAACGGCCGCCCTCGCCGGCGGCGTCCGACAGGCGCATCTCGGTGTAGCCCGAGGTGTAGAGCACCCCCAAACCCGGCCGGAGCCGTCGCGCGATCGCCGCCAGCTCCTCACCGCAGAGGCCGCCCGGCAACACCATGTCGGTGAACAAGAGATCGAGCCTGGCGTCGCTCTCGAGCAGCCCCAGCGCTTCATCGGCGTCGGCAGTGGCGATCGGACGATAGCCGAGGTCGGCGACCATCTTCGCCACCGCGCTACGCACGAGCGATGCGTCCTCGACGATGAGGATCGTCTCGCCGCGCGCGGCATTGGGTGTCGCGGCGCGGGGTTTATCGGACAGCGCATCGCCAAAGCGCGGAAGAAACAATTGCAGCGTCGTGCCGCGCCCGATTTCGCTGTCGATGCGGGCGTGCCCGCCCGATTGCCGGGCGTAGCCATAGACCTGACTGAGCCCAAGCCCGCTGCGCTCGCCGGCGGTCCTCGACGTAAAGAACGGCTCGAAGGCGCGCTCCGCGATATCGGGCGCCATGCCCGAGCCGCTATCGCTCACGGCGATCAGGACGAAGCGTCCGCAAGCCGCGTCAGGATGCAGCACGCCATAAGCCCTATCGAGCGTGACGTCGGCGGTGCCGATGGTCAGCAATCCGCCCCCCGGCATGGCGTCCCGGGCGTTCAGCGCGAGATTGAGCAGCGCCGTCTCGAACTGGTTGCGGTCGGCGAGCACCAGACCGACATTGCGCCCGAGCCGGGTTTCGATCTCAATCCCGGCCGGAATCGCGCGGCGCAGCATGATCTGCGTCTCGGCCACGCTCTTATTCACATCGAAACTTGTGGGTGAGAGCGGCTGACGCCGCGCGAAGGCCAGCAAATGGCCGATCAGCCCGTGCGCATGGTCGATCGCCTGACGCGCCCCATCGAACAATTTCTCGGTTGCCGCGCGCGGCGGCACTTCCTCCGCCAGCGACTCGAGATTGAAGTTAATGGCCATCAGAAGATTATTGAAATCGTGTGCGATCCCACCGGTGATCTGGCCGAGCGCGTCCATCTTCTGGGCATGGCGCAGCTGATCCTCGAGCCGCGGACCCGCTCTCGGTTCGGCTTTGCCGAGCCTGGCCGGCCGCGCCGCCAAGGCAAGCGCAATTACATCCGCATCGCTCATCAAATGTCCTTAAACACGTTAAGAGAGTTTTTTTATCGTATCACGATATTTTTGAATGATTGATTATCAAATACGGAGCAACCCGGCGAAACTCGCCAGCGCCATTCGCACCTTTTTAACCTTGCTCTTCTAGCGTCATCCGACCGACCGGCCGGTACACCCCGCATCTCACGAAAGTGCGTCATCGCCTATGATGAGACTTCTTCTCGCCGACGATCATCACCTGGTGCGCGAAGCGATCGCGAGCTACCTGACGCGCGCGGCGACGGACATCGTTTGCGTCGAGGCGTCGGATTTTCATCAAGTCCGCGAGCGGCTCGAACAAGACGCGCAATTCGATCTCATCATCCTCGATTACCACATGCCGGGAATGAACGGTCTCGGCGGTCTGAGCGAAGTCAAGGAGCTGCGGCCCCAGACGCCGGTCGCGATTATGTCCGGCGCGATGGATCCCAGCGAAGCGGGGCGGGCATTGGACCGCGGCGCCGCCGGCGTCATCATGAAAAACCTGCGCGGGACGGCGCTGTTGACGGCGCTGCGACTGATGGCGGCGGGCGAAACCTATGTGCCGCGCGCGGTGGTAAACGCCCTCCCGCTGCGGCTCGCAACGCGCCCCTCGTTCGACAATCTAACGCCGCGCGAACTCGACTGCATCGAGCATCTGGTGAGCGGCTCGCCCAATCGCGAGATCGCCGCGCGGCTGGCGATCTCGGCGATCACGGTGAAGCTCCACCTCGTCAGCGCCTTCAAGAAAATGGGCGCGCGCAATCGCTCCGACGCGGTGCGGATCGCGATGCTGCAAGGGGTGAGCGGCTTGTGAGCACAACTTTGGAGGCTCGGCAGATGCATTCGGTGCTGGTAATCGACGACGACCCGGTGATCCGAACGGTCATGCAGCGCGTCCTCGAAGGAGGCGGTTTCGCGGTGTCCGCCGCCGGCGACGCCCAATCGGGGCTGAGCCGTTTCGCCGAGCTGGAGCCCGATCTCGTCATCGTCGACATCCTGATGCCGGGCAAGGAAGGCATCGCGACGATTTTAGAGATGCGCGAGGCGAGACCGGAGGCGCGGATACTGGCGATCACCGGCGGCGGCAACTTCGTCGCCGGCGAGGTGCTGCGCATCGCCGAACTGATCGGCGCCGATAACAGCCTGCAAAAGCCCTTCGCCCCGGCCGACCTCCTGGCGACCGTGAAACGCTGTCTGACGGCATAGGCGCCGCTTGACGCAAAAGCCGGCGCGCGACCCCATACCAACGGTCTAATCGCCACCGTTTTGGGTGGGGGTAGGCCCGCTGCGCCGCGCGACGCAGCGCGCTACGGTCGGGTCAATGATCTTGACCCATGTCATCGACGGTGACGCCGCGACACGGCTCGTCGCGCGGCGCGTGCTCGAAAAAGCCGGGTTTACCGTGACCGAGGCGGCCAACGGCGCGCTCCCCGCGCCGGGCTGCCCCGACCTCATCGTCGTCGACCTCCAACTCGCCAGCCTGGCGACGCTACGGCGGCGTCATCCGGCGGCGAAACTCCTCGCGCTCGTGGGCGCGCCCGGCGCGGCTCCGCTCACCGGGCGCCTCGGCAAGCCATTCACGCCGAGCCAGCTCCTGGCCGCGGTACGGCTGTGTCTGGCGCAGCCCGGCGCCACAGCGGCAGCGCGACAACGCTCAGCGCGACCACCGCGCCGACCAGCTTGAACACCATGCCGAAAGCGACGAAGAAGGTATCACTGCCGCCTGCGGAGCTCGCAATCAGATTGAAGATCAGCGTCAGCAAGGCGGCGCCGGTCACCGTACCGATCGTGCGGGTGAGGATCGACAGGCTGCCGGCGACGCCGCGATCGGCAACCGGCGACGCGCGCATCACGATGTCCATATAGGCGGTCTGGAACAGCCCGATGCCGGCGCCCTGCACCGCCAGGGTCAGGACCATCACCGCGGGCGAGACATCGACCGGCCACAGGCCGACGAGAAAAAGACCGCCGCCGACCGCGACCAGGCCAAGAGCGGCGACCCGCTCGGCCGCCACGCGCGCGACCAGCCAGCCCGCGGGCGGCGCGGCCAGCGCCATCGTCGCCGAGCCGATTGCCAGCACCGCGCCGGCGAGCGGCAGCGGCATCAGGCTGAACCGCGCGAAAAAATATGGCACGAACAACAGAACCGAAAACGACGCCAGGTACATCGACACGGTCACGAGATTGATCGCCACGAACCCCGGGTCGCGGAACATGCCGATGCGCACGATCGGCCGTGCGGCGCGCGCTTCCCACCAGGCGAAAAGCGCGAGGCTCGTCGCCGCGGCCGCGATCAGCCCCCCGGCCTGCAGTCCGGCGCCGACGCGGGACACGGCATTGATTCCCAGCAACATTGCGATCAGCCCGACGGCCAAGAGCACCGCGCCGGCGATGTCGAAGCGCTCGCCACGGCTCGTCGCGCCCGACGGCAGCCCGCGCAGAAACAGCAGGCTGACCAGCGCAATGGGTGCGCGGAACCAGAACACGGCGGGCCAGCCCCAGCGCGCCACCACCACGCCGCCGATCAGCGGCCCCAGCGCAGAGCCAAGCGCGAAGATCAGCGTGAACATACCGACCGCATGGCTGCGCCGTTCCTCGGGGTAGAGCCCGGTGACCAGAGCCGGGGCGCAGCTGATCACCAGCCCCGCGCCGATCCCTTGCAGGAAACGGAAGAACAACAGCCAGCCAAAGCCCGGCGCCACGGCGCATAGCAGATAGGCGACGACGCTCCAGGCGAGCCCGGCGCGGAATACCCGTGCGTGGCCGCCGATGTCGCCGATCCGCCCGAACGCCAGCATTAGCGCGGCATAGGTCAGCACATAGCAAATCACGACCCACTGAATCATCGCGATCGGCAGGCCAAAGCTCTTGGTGATGTCGGGAAAACCGATATTGACCGCGGTGTCGAGCGGCACGATCGACATGCCGAGCCCGAGCATCGCGAGGCGGAACCCGTGCCCCGGCGCCAACGACTGACGCTCGGCGATGTCATGCGCTGCTGGCAAGGCGGCGGTCTCGCGCTGGTGGAACTGCCGCGCCTGGCGCCGCGACGGCTGAGCATACCGCGCCCGACGACATCGCGATAAGTTGATTGCCGAAACGCCGGCCGCAACCGCATCTAAGGCCTCGCGTAGCAGGACGAGGAAATTGCCCAGCGAGACCACGACCAGCGCCCGCGGGTTCGCCCTCGCCATTCACGGCGGCGCGGGCACGCTCAACCGCGGCGACATGACCGAAGCGCGAGAGACGCTTTATCGCGACGGATTGGGCCGCGCCCTCGTCGCGGGCCGCGACATCCTCGCCGCCGGCGGCAGCGCGCTCGACGCCGTCACCGCCGCGGTCGGCGCGCTCGAGGACGATCCGCTGTTCAACGCCGGGCGCGGCGCGGTCTTCACTCGCGACGGAACCCAAGAGATGGACGCCGCGGTAATGGACGGACGCGACCGCCGCGCGGGTGCGGTCGCCGGAATCTTCGGGCCGCGCAATCCGATCCTGGCGGCGCGCGCGGTCATGGAACGATCGCCGCATGTGCTGCTGATCGGCGATGGCGCCGCGCAGTTCTGCCGCGAGGCTGGCCTTGAATTCGCCGAGCCCGACTATTTCTTCACCGAGGCCCGCTGGCGGGCGCTCGCCGACACGGCGGCGCAGGAGGCGGCGGGCCGCGTCGACGGCGACGAGGCGCGGCGCCACGGCACGGTGGGCGCGGTGGCGCGCGACCGCGCCGGCAACCTCGCCGCCGCGACCTCGACCGGCGGCATGACCGGCAAGCTGCCCGGCCGCGTCGGCGACAGCCCGATCGTCGGCGCCGGGACCTATGCCGATAACGCGACCTGCGCGGTTTCCGCCACCGGGCATGGCGAGTTCTTCATCCGCTACGCCGTCGCTCACGAGATCGCCGCGCGCATTGCCCATGGGCGGCAGAGCCTCGCCGGTGCGACGGAGGCCGTGGTCGCGGAACTTGGCCGGGTCGGCGGCTCGGGCGGGCTGGTCGCGGTCGGAGCCGACGGATCGCTGGCCTTGCCGTTCAACTGCGCCGGCATGTATCGCGGCTATGTGAAGGACGACGGAATCGTGTACACGGCGATCTACGATCAGCCATACGAAGCGTCATGACCGAACGTCATTATTTCTGGGGAGGAATCCTCGTAATCGTCGCTGTGCTTTGGGCTGTCGGCGCCTCGGCGCAATCCACGCCGAACCCAAGCAAGGCATCGGACGGGGTGGTCAAGCTCGGCCTCATCCTCGATATGTCCGGCCCCTATTCCGAGACGACCGGCCGGGGGAGCGCCACGGCAGCGCAGATGGCGGTCGAGGATTTCGGCGGAAGCGTTCTGGGAGCGCCGATCCAGGTGGTCGTCACCGACCACCAGAGCAGCTCCGACCGCGCCGCCGACATCGCCCGAGAATGGTTCGATCATCAGCATGTCGACGCGATCATGGACGTCAGCGGCTCCTCGGAGGCGCTGATCGTGCAGGCGATCGGCGGCACGCGCGACAAGATCGTCATCCTCAACGGCCCGGGCGCCAACCGACTCACCGAGGAAGGCTGTACCGCAACTTCGGTCCATTACACGAACGACACTTACGCCGTCGCCCACGCGGTCGGCCGCGCGATCGTCGCCGGCGGCGGCGATAGCTGGTTTTTCGTCACCGTCGACAACAGCTACGGCTACGACCTCGAAGACGAGACGAGCGCGGTCGTCAAAGCCAATGGCGGCCAGGTTCTGGGCCACGCCCGCCACCCGCTCGACGCGGCCGACCTCTCCTCCTACCTGCTGCAGGCGCAGCAATCGCGCGCCAAGGTCATCGGGCTCGCCGACGCCGGCGGCGACGCGACCAACGCGATCAAGCAGGCGGCGGCGCTGCACATCATTCCCGGGCCGCAAAGCTTCGCGGCGCTGTCGCTGCGGATCAACGGGGTCAACGATCTGGGTCTCGCGAGCGCCCAGGGCCTGATGCTGACCGAGTCGTTCTATTGGGACACCGACGACGCGACTCGCGCTTGGTCGCATCGTTTCTTCGATCGCATCGGCAAGATGCCGAACGCGCTGCAAGCCGGCGTCTACTCATCGACGACACACTATCTCCAGGCCGTCGCCAAGGCCGACACCGACGCCACCGACCCGGTAATGGAGGCGATGCGCGCGGCCCCGATCGACGATTTCTTCGCGCATAACGGCCACATCCGCGCCGACGGTCTGATGGTGCACGACATGCCGCTGTTCCGGGTCAAGACCCCGGCCGAGTCGCATTACCCGTGGGACTATTACCAGCTGGTCACGACGATCCCGGGCGCGGAGGCGTTTCAGCCGCTCGCCGAATCGAAATGCCCGCTGGTGAAGCGGTGAGCCAGAGCGTAATCGGCTCAAACTGAGAAGCGCATAAATCCTTCTCCTCCCCCGGGCTTGACCCGGTGGTCCACGTCTCTGTGAGCCGATGACGCGGGAAAAGACGACGTGGATGGCCGGGTCAAGCCCGGCCAAGGGGGAACAATGAAGCGATACAAACCGACTGGATAGTGCTCTAGGCGATCCCCAGCCGCTTGCGCTCGGTCGCGAGCTCGTCCTCGTCCCAATAGCCGATGATGATGCCGGAGCGGAGCTGTTGCCCGCGAGCGTAGCCGTCAATGCGGGCGTCCGTGGTGGTGATGCGGTTATGGTCGGTGAGCGCCCAGTCGAGCAGCGCCTCGCGCAGCCGGGCGCGCTCGTCGGCATGGGCCGGATCGGCGCCGAGGTCGCGCAACTCGCGTGGATCGCTCGCGAGATCGAACAGCAGCGGCCGGAACCCGGTCGCATGGATGTATTTCCAGCGCCCGTCGAAGGCCATGTAGAGCCGGCAATCGCGGATCGGCTGATTAAGAAAGAGCCGCGCCTCGAGCATCGCATAATCGTATTCGGAAAAGAGCGTGCGTCGCCAATCGGCGGGCTTGGCGCCGTGCAGCAACGGCAGCAGCGAGCGCCCTTCGATCACGTTGGGCAGCGGCGTGCCGCCGCAATAGTCGACAAAGCTCGGCACCAGATCGATGGCCTCTACAAGGGCGTCGGAGGCGGTGCCGCGGGTCGCGTCGGCCTCGCGGCTCGGATCGACGACGATCATCGGCACCTTGACCGTGCAGTCGTGGAAAAAATCCTTCTCGCCGAGCCAATGGTCGCCGAGATAGTCGCCGTGATCGCTGGTGAAGACGATCATCGTGTTGGCCGAAAGCCCGCGCTCGTCGAGAACGCGGAACAGCACCCCAAGCTGATCGTCGATCTGCTTGACGAGGCCCATATAGGCCGGGATCACCCTCACCTCCGTTGGCGTCGGCTGTCGCTGTCACAGACGCAAAGCCGTCCGGCGTTTGACTAACTGGTGGCCAATCCGTTGCCGGATCGTCCTGCCGAGGTCTAACCTCACTCCCAAACCCCTCGGGAGGAACAAGCCATGACGACTTTCATCGCCGGCGGCACCGGCTTTATCGGACGGCGCTTGGTTCCGCTTCTCGCCCAGCGCGGCGAGGAGATCGTGTGCATGGACCTCAACCCGCAGACGGCCGATTTCTCCAGCATCGGCAAGCAGGTGCGCGTGGTGCGCGGCGATGTTAGCCAGTTCGACGACGTCATGGCGCGGATGCGTGAGGCGAAGCCGAACCGGGTGATCAACCTCGCCTACTTCCTCGGTAGCGAATGGCCGCCGCATATGGCATTCAAGCTGAACATTCTCGGCATGGATAACGTATTCGAGGCAGCGCGTCTTTGCGGCGCGGACCGGGTCGCCTATGCCAGCTCCTTGGCCGTCAGCGGCGAGCAGAGATTTTACGGCGACCGCATGGTCACCGAAGACGATTTTCGCCACGGCCACGTGCAATACGCGATGCACAAGATCTTCAACGAATGGCAGGCACAGGACTATCGGGAGAAGCACGGGATGGAGATCACCGCGATCCGCCCGGCGAACGTCACCGGCCCTGACAAAATCGTCGGCTCAGTCGACCACGTGTTCTGCATCACCGATCCGGCGCGCTGCAAGCCGGTGAAATTCCCGTACAAGGACGCGATGCGCTGCCCGGTGCATGTCGACGAGATCGCCGAAATTTTCGCCCGCGTCATCCTCACCGACAAACCGCTTCACTGGGTCTACAACACGGGCGGCCAGGCAATCAGCATTGGAGAGATCGCCGACATCGTGCGCGAGTTCCTGCCCGACGCGCAGATCACCTTCGACAAAGCGACGGGCGGCCGCGAACTCAGCGGCAACTACCTGATCGACAACACCCGCCTCGTCTCGGAATTCGGCATCCAGTACCGCCCCTACCGCGAGCGGGTGCTGCAGATCATCAACGACATCCGCAAGGAGGAAGGCCTGCCGCCGATCGCCGATCGGTAGCTCATGCCGTAGCTGCTACGACAAGGGAGGAAAGCGATGGCTGGTACAGTGGGGTTTATCGGGCTCGGCAACATGGGCGGGCCGATGGCGCTCAATCTGATCAAGGCTGGGTTCGAGCCGATCGTGCACGACATCAACCCGGTGCGGCTTGAGCCGCTGGTCGCGGCGGGAGCGATGGTCGAAACCTCGCCCGAGGCAGTCGCCGCCAAATGCCATCGCACGATCTGCATGGTCGAAACAACCGCCCAGGCGGAGGCGGTTATCCTTGGCGGCAACGGCATCATCCAATCCGCCAAGCAGGGCGACATCGTCCTGTGCATGAGCACGATCGACCCGCTCGCTGCGCGGCGCATCTCCGAGCATCTAGCGCAAAAGGGTGTGGCCATGCTCGACGCGCCAGTCAGCGGCGGTACCCATGGCGCGGCGGCTGGCACCTTGTCGGTGATCGTTGGCGGCGCGGCTGAGACCTTTGCCGCCAGCGAGAACCTGTTCCGCGCGATGGGCAAGAACGTGTTCCATGTCGGCGGCCTCGGCCATGGCCTCGCAATGAAGCTGATCAACAACATGCTCGGCCAGATCGCCACGGTAGCGATCGCCGAGGCGCTGGTGTTCGGCAAGAAAGCCGGGCTCGACCCGCGTAAGATATTCGAGGTCGTCAGCGTCAGTACCGGGAATAGCGTGCAGTTCCAGAACCGGGTGCCGCGCATGCTGGCGCGTAATTTTGCGCCCGGCGGTACGATCGACATCTCGTACAAGGACCAGGAGCTGGAGACCGGCTTTGCCAAGGCGCTCGGCGTGCCGCTGTTGATGGCGAACTTGAGCCAGCAGGTCTACCAGATGGCCCGCGCCCAGGGGCTTAACAAGGAAGACGGCTCGTCGATCATCAAGGTGTTCGAGCGGATGGCCGGGGTGACGATCGGCGGGGATGACTGAGGCGCCCACTTCACGGGTACGGTCGAGCACCGGAACGGGAGGATCGAGCATGCGTGCGATGCAGATAATTGAATGGGGCAAGCCGCTCGAAGCGCGGGAGTACCCGGATCCCGAGCCCCAAGGCGAGGAGGTGCTGCTTCGCGTCGAGGCGGCAGGCGTCTGCCACAGCGACGTGCATATCTGGGACGGGCATTTCGACCTGGGTGATGGGAAGCAGATCTCGCTTGCGTCGCGTGGCGTGCAGCTGCCTTTCACGATGGGGCACGAGATCGCCGGCGAGGTCGCGGCCCTCGGCCCCCGCGCGTCCGGCGTCCAGATCGGCGACAAGGTAGTGGCCTATCCCTGGATCGGTTGCGGCGAATGCGCGGTGTGCAAGAAGGGCGAGGAACTGCTCTGTCTCAACCCGCGCACCCTCGGTACGAGGCGCGCCGGCGGCTATGGCACGCACGTTATCGTGCCGCAGGGACGCTACCTGCTGCCGCATGACGGCATTCCACAGGGACTCGCGGCGACCTACACCTGCTCCGGTATCACCGCCTTCTCGGCGCTGAAGAAGACGCGCGAGCATGTTGGCACCGACGACCATCTCGTCATTATTGGCGCCGGCGGTGTCGGCGGCAGCGCCGTGCACATCGCGCCGGCCGCAGTCAAGGGCAAGGTGATCGTTGTGGACATTGATGCGCAGAAGCGCGCCCACGCCCGCCAGATGGGCGCCGTCGCCACCATCGACAACGCCGCGCCCGACGCGGTCAAACAGGTGATGGAGGCGACCGGCGGTGGCGCTGCAGCGGCGATCGATTTTGTCGGCTCGCCGAAGACGATGGAGTTTGGCGTCAACATCCTGCGCAAAGGCGGCAAGCTGGTCATGGTCGGGCTCTATGGCGGCGCCCACCCGATCTCGACCGTACTGTTCCCGTTCAAGATGATGACGATCGAAGGCTCCTACGTCGGCACCCTCGGAGACTTGCGGGAACTCCTTGTCCTCGTCCAGTCCGGCAAGGTTCCGCCGATCCCGATCGAGACCCGGCCAGCTGACCAGGCGAGCGCGGCGCTGAGTGACTTGAAGAGCGGCGGGAAGGTGAGGGGCCGGGTGGTCCTACACCACCATTAGGAATAGGTGAGAGTCGGATCCGAGGGAGTTGCCGATGCCCCGCATTGCCCTGCCGGAAGGCGCTTCCGTCCATTGCGTTGTCGATGACTTTCTGTGGCCGTGGGACGGTTCGACACCTGTGCTGATGATGCATGGATTTGCCCGCAACGCCTTGTTCTGGAATAGGTGGGTGCCAACGATCGCCGAAACCCATCGGGTCTACCGCCCCGACCTGCTCGGCTGCGGCCTCTCCGATCAACCGCCGGACGGCTATCGCTATACGCCCGAAACGATCGGAGCGCAGATCCTGGCGGTGCTCGACGCCTTGTCGTTGCCGCGGGTGCACTGGGTCGGCGAATCCTCCGGCGGGATCATCGGTCTGCTGCTCGCCGCGGCACATCCCGACCGCATCGCCAGCCTGGTGCTGTGCAATACGCCGACGCGCATTCCAGATCACATCAAGCGCACCTACGCGCTCGATCGCGCCACCGCTTCAGACGCAATACGCGCCTTTGGTGTCGGCGAATGGTGCTGGCAGACGCTCGGCTACCGGCTCGACATGGAACACGCAGGCAAGGATCTCTGCGAATGGGTCGTGCGCGAGATGGACAGGACACCGCCGGACATCGCCGCCGCGATGCACGATTGCTTTGAGAGCGTCGATGTCCGGCCAGTGCTGCCAGGGATAAACGCCCCGGTTCTTCTGCTCAGCGGCGACAACAGCCCGATTGCCTCGGCGCAACAGAAGGCGCTCGCCGAGACCCTGCCGAACGGCCGGGTTGTGCTGTTCGCCGGCTACGGCCACGGCGTCAACCTTCTGCAGCCGGAACGCTGCGCCCGCACGGCCGTTGAATTCTGGCGACCTGTGGCTTAGCGGCCTCCAGCGGCATTGCCCCGCCAGAAACTCGGCGACGCGCTCTGGGCCGGGAGCGCCTTACACCACGAGTTGCACCACCTCTCCGTCCGAAGTAATACCCGAGTCACTCTGCCCTGAGTCGTTGACGTCAAATATCGTTGATTTTGTGACCAATAGTTGATTCGATCCCTACATGTTGATTGGGGAGCGGATCGATGGCGGCGTTGGCAGTGTC
>Ga0182015_10004351_pt1 | contig 15321 bp, 10 predicted proteins | sample 712P3MmetaG_FD_120478 | JGI IMG/M metagenome (GOLD analysis project Ga0182015, IMG submission 120478) | Permafrost microbial communities from Stordalen Mire, Sweden - 712P3M metaG | ecosystem: Environmental > Terrestrial > Soil > Wetlands > Permafrost | place: Sweden: Stordalen | collected...
CGCTGGTCGTGCCGTAGAGATTGCCAGCCGAATCTTGTACCAGCCCTGCATAGGGGTGCGCACCATCCGGTTTTCCCTTGAAGCTGTACAGCACAGTCTCCGTGCCGGTCGAGGTGAGTTCGAACACCATTCCCGGATCGGGAGCGCACGCTGTAGGGTTGCAGCCGGGACCTTCCACGGTAGTGCCGTAAAGGTCGCCCGTGGTCTTGTTCAGCCATAAGCCGGCCGCGGGATTTTCCCCGTTTGACACTCCTCCCGTGAACTTATGGAGGACGGTATAAGTCTGCGCCTGCGCAGGTGGCGCACCAATAACCGCAGCCACCCACACAAGCCCTGCCAGCGCCAGCGTGCCATGTACTTTCCGCCGGTAGATTGCAGAAGGGTTCTGCATGGTATTACTCCTCTTAAACAAAACGACCCACTACTTGCAAGGTTCAGGCGGTTTCGCCTACCGGGACTTCTACCACAGGCTGCTAATTAGTAGAAGCAGCACCCGTCCCCGGGTATACGCCCATCATGCTCAGCGTATCGCCCGCCGCAATCAGGCTCTGCAGTGCGCTCTGCGTGTAAAGCACACCCGTGTCGCTGATATAATTATTGCTCGAAGGCTGGTACAACAACCCGTGTACCACACCGCCGAGGGTGCCCCGGCCGATCAGGTCGATGTTTGTGGGCGCTTGCGACTGCAGCAAGTTCCAGTCGCTGAGGAAACTGGCCACGTTGGCCGCCGTCAGCGTGATCGTATACCCCACAGCCGGCGCTGTTCCGGTATCGAAGGCCAGACAGAATGCGGCGATATCGTTCTTTTCCGTTTGCGTGTAGCCGTCAAAGGCCGCACCCGCCAGGAAGGAGATCATATCGCTTTTTGGGCCGTCATGCACAACGCCAAAACCGTCAATCGTAGAGGCGGCGCTTCGGTCGAACAGGTTTTTCTGATAAATCGCCCTCAACTGCGGGACTTTCATCGGCTGCTGAGCCTGGGTGTCGTCGGCGGGCCGGATCAGCAGGTTCGTGCCCGGACCGGGATTAGCGGTGTGGCAGGATTGGCAGGTGGCGGGTCCAGGCTCGGTGGCGGCGACCGTTAAGAAATCGGCGAGTCCCGCCACCGGATCCCCGCCATCCAGAGAGGTAGGCAGACTGCGATCCAGGTTCTGGTTGGGATTGGGCAAGTACAGGACGCTATCCATAAAGGTGGTGAAAGTGGTCATGTTCGCATCGCTGATCTGCGTGCCTCCCATCAGCTCCTGGAACGCCACGTTGAAGGCGGCCAAGTTCGGCTTTTCCCCCCTCCAATGATAGGGCGCCAAGTTCTGCAAGCCGCGCAGAGGCTGCGTGAACATGGGTCCCTTCATGGGGTGATACAGAAAGGTTATGCCGTCCTGCACGAAACTGGTCATGTCGCCAGTCGGATCTCCCAGGTTCCAGTCCAGGTGGTCCATTTCCGAATCTATGTGGCAGGAGGCGCAGGCACCCGTGCCGGTCCCGGAGAGCTTGGCATCGTACAAGAAACCGCGGCCCGCCTTCACCGCCGCCGGCGTAGGATCGGTGCCCACCGCAATCTCGCTGCTCACGCTGTTGAAGGTGGAGGTCGAAATAACTGAAATGGTGTTGGCGATGCGGTTCAGCGCGTACAGCGCATTGGCGGCCGCATTCAGGGCCAGTCCCCTGGGTCCACGCTTGTTGGCGGGATCCACTTGCGCCGGATTCGTGGGGTGCAGCGAAACGTCCACGAATCCCAATACGGTTCCGCTGGTGTTCACCTTGGCCACGCGGTCCGTGCCGAAGGCCGCTACGTACATGAAATTCCCGCTGGGGTCGAAGACGACGCCGGCGGGTTGCGCGAGCGCGGTACTCAGATCCGCCGTATTGGGCGCACAACTATTGGCGTAGGTGAAGCTTGGATTGAGATCGAACGGCGTGATGGCGCCGGTAGCGACTTTAATCTGCGTAATTCGGTTATTCACCCAATGCCCGCACAGGTTCGGTTGGAAATTGGTCAGGTTTAGCGCGTCGGTGTTCGCCACGTAGAGATCGCCCGTGACCGGGTTCACGGCCAGACCCAGGTTGATGGTGCCCACGTACGAGTAATAGGAAAGCGAAGGAGAGGCGCCCGTTTTGATAGCTGCCACGCCATTGGCGGGCATCGAATACGTGATGAACGAAGGGTTCCATGTGGGGTTGCTGGCCAACACGATGAGTCCCGCTATCGGCGGCGGCGGAAGGGCCGGATTCATCGCAGGAACGCACTGCGGCTGGCCGGCCGTGCCGCATTGCGGCGGCGCATTGGTGTTCGGGATGAGCGTGGTGCCGTTTCCGGCCAGAGCCAAGGCGGCGTAGACCGTGCTACCGTCGGGACTGACCGCCATGGCCCGGGGGCTGTCTCCGAATAACTGAATAGTGCTTTGCAGAACCTGCGTCGACGTATTGATTACTGCAATCTCATGGGCGCGGGAAACACTCACGTAGGCAAACCCGCCGGCAAATACCACGTCCATTGGTTCTCCCCCACTCATGCCGCTCGTTAGCGGCTGCAGCGGCACTTTCAGATAAATGGTGCTGGTGACAATGCCGCCGTTTGACCACGAGCCAGCCAGCGGCGAAACCACACTGATGCTGTTGGAAACCTGGTTCACCACCCAAGCCACATTGTCCGACAGCGGATTGACCGAGACGGGTCCCAGCCCCACTGGAACCTCGACCAGCAACTTGGGAGCGCTGGGCGTGGTTACATCGAACACCGACAACGACGAATTTGCCGTGTTCACCGCAAACAAGCGCGTGCCGTCCGCCGAAATGCGGATCGGATTGGTCTGCGAGGGTTCGAAATTTGCATATGCCGGTGCGCCCGACTGCGCCCCCAGCGGTGTCATGGTGACAGCGAACCCCAGGAAAATTACGCCTATTAGCGTACGTTGAGCCGGTGATATCATTTTCCCCTCTTGCCTATATCACAGCTAGAACATCGTATCCGGCGGCGCGTGCCGGTTTCGCGCCTTCGGCTGTGAGACCAAAGCGTCAGACAATTATGCTCCCTGAACGATCGAATGTCAATGTCAATAGGACCAGTTCTAGTACGCTCGGACACTATGCTATATATCGGCTACGAGAAACACTGGAGCGCTTCAGCCCAAGCGATCAAGCCTTTTGTGGAAATGCACCACCGCCCGGATGTGTATCTTGCAGATAGCGACGGTAACCGAACAATTCTCCAAAATGGGTATGTGCTCTTCGTGGGGCAGGTCATCGTTTTCTGTGGCCTGCCTGCCCAGGGAGCGGCTCCGAGGGCAGCTACCTGAGTCAAGCACATACCCGTCTTCTCCAAAAGTAAGGCCACGCCGCCGCACTCGGCGCGCCGTCTTCCAACTGCGTGGCACCGGGCATCGGGGAACAATGAACGAAACGTTCGTCGCGCTGAGGACATAAATCGTGAGGCGGTCTGCATAAATCGTGTGGCGGTTAATCTTGGCAGAGTCCCCGGCTTGCGAAAACTAAGTGCATGGGGTGCCGCGAGTCTACCGGGGGGCGCGCGAGCAAATTGTGTCGGGCGGGGGGCGTCTACGGCGGATCTCCTCCGCCGAAATCCCTTATCGAACTTCCGGATCTTGCAGGCTATAGCCGAAGGCGCGCACCCGTGTTTCATAGCGCGCCTTCCATTCCTGGATGGACGCGCGCGACTGCGGATTCTCCGCCATTTCCAGCCATTGTGCGAAATACTTCTGGTTATGTTCCGTGGTGGCCTCGAAGGAAGTTCCGTGAGGCGCCACTCCCAGAAACGCATAGATCTTCCGCAGCGTAGCGGCGGGATCTCCCGCCAGGGTCTCGTATCCGACCGTCATGACGCGCTGCAAATGCGGGCGATCCGCCTCGAATATCTCGTGCGCGGCCAGCCAGTGTTCGATCAGGGAGTCCAGGCTCCGCGTGCTCCATTTCGTGGTGGCCAGCGACACTGCCACCGGATGCCGCACAATGATCACGAAAGAGGAGTTCGGAAAAACGCTTTGCAGGAAACGGGTCATGAGCAGGTGCGGAGGAGATTTTTCCAGCAGATAGCGTTTCGAGAGATCCCAGTAAGGAAACCAGTCGACGGCCAACTGAGCCTTATTTTCCGGCGTCAGCAACTCCGAGGTCTCCGTCAGGTGCGCCTCGGGCGCAAAGGCAAAGCTGCCGGGCCCCCCGTAACACATGGCGGGCGGATAGATGCCTTGCAAAAACTGGCCTTCATCCTCCAGCGGCGTCCATTCGTCGGCCACCTTATTGTTCGCAAAACCAGTCATCTCCGGATGCTCCCGCAGCATCCGGAAAAGCAGCGTGGTGCCGCTGCGATGCAGCCCGCATAGAAACACGAAATGGTGCGCCTGCGCAATTTCCCGCGCCTGGCCGTCGCTGAACGAGCTGGCAGGGTCTGTGGTAGCCGTCAAGATTGTTTCCGGGGATTCCTGCTGCATGCACCCAAATTATCACACCGATGCTAAACTTGTTTCTTTGGGATACGCACAGACCGCGCGATTTCCGCGGCGCGCGGCGCTCTCCGCACGGCAGCTAGATTCGACGCACATGTCAAGATTCTTGTTAACCTGTTGGTCCTACACCGGACATCTTTTTCATGGCATCAACATTGGCCGCGCTTTGCGCGAGCGCGGGCATGAGTGCGCCTTCTATAGCGCCCCGAAAACCGCGCCATTGTTTGCGGAGGAAGGCTTTACCTTTTTCCCGTTTGAGAAGGTGGATGAGGAGGCCATGTCCGACGTCTTGTTCGCGCCCAACCGCGAGCGGTCGGTCACGGACACCTTGAAGTTTACCCGGACATTACAAAGCTACTTGCTGGATACGATCCCGCAGCAGGTGGAAGATCTCGAACCCATCCTCGCCAGTTGGAAGCCGGACGTGCTTGTAGACGACGGCACCATACTGGGACCCATCCTGGTGTTGTGGGAAAAGCACCACATTCCGGTGGCCAGCTTGGACTACTTTTGCTGCCTGGTCCCTGGGCCGGACGCCCCGCCCTTCGGACTGGCCTTGCCGCAGCCGCGCAACTGGTACACGCGTTTGCTCGCACGGTCCGTGGCCATGGGCACGCATCTGCTGACCGCCGGCATTCGGCGCAGGGCCAACGAAATACGCCAGCGCCACGGTCTGCCGCCATTGACCACGTCGATTAACGAATTTAGCGGCAGTCTGCCGCTGCACCTGGTGCTCAATACGCCCGAATTGGATTACAACCGGCACGATCTGCCTCCCACGGTCCGCTATGGCGGCCCCTGCTGCCTGTGGAACAGGCCCAGTTACGAGCAGTCCGCGGACTGGTTGCAGCAGTTGCCCCGCGACAAGCCGTGGGTGCACGCCACCGAGGGAACCGCGCATGTGACCGCGCCGATCGTGCTGCGGGCCGCCGCCCAGGGCCTCGCAAACCTGCCCATGGAAGTAATCCTGACCGGCGGCAAGCGCGAGCCTTCCGAGTTGGATCTGGGGCCCATCGCTCCCAACATCCACGCCGTGCGATGGGTTTCCCACATCGACCTGCTGCCCTTGCTGGATGTCATGATCACCACCGGCGGCGCGGCCAACGTGAAGTCCGCCTTGGCCGCCGGCGTGCCCCTGATCATTGTCCCCACGGAATGGGACAAGCCGGAGATCGCCCGCCGTGTCGAGGACAGCGGCGCGGGGCTGCGCCTCCCGCCGCGGCACTGCACGCCGCAGCGCATGCGGGAGGCCGTCGAGCGCGTGCTGCACACGCCGTCATACCGCCAGAATGCACAGCGTATCGCCGGCATCTTCGCCCAATACGGAGGTTCGGAAACCGCCGCCAAATTGCTGGAAGACCTGGCCGCAAAGAGGCTTTAAGTAGGGCAGACCCCCTGGTCTGCGCGGGTCGCCCTGGACCCGCTCTTCGCCCGTAGAATCAAGCCCCTCGCCACTAGCTTAGCTTAAGCGAGCCATTGGCTTAGCTTAAGCGAGCCAGTAGCTTAGCTTAAGCGAGCCAGTAGCTTAGCTTAAGCGAGCGAAAGGCCGGCGAGGGCGTCGGGCCGCGCTCTAGCGGGACCGTCCCGCAATTTTTGGCCTGTGAGTCCTCGCCCCGGGCAAGCTCGACTTTCCCCATTTCGTGGTCGCCGATCGCTCGCCGCAGCCTGCCCGCATCTTTATGAAAACATGCCTTAACCGCCAACTCACCCCCATGACGGCCGCCCCCCCGTGGTAGGCTGGTCTAGGGCGGGAATGGAGCCCTTTCACCCGGCAATCATTGACAATCCGGCGCCAAAGAGGTGCCGCGACAGCGTACCCATTGGCGCCTTCCCCGATGGGCCGATGTTACGGAATGTTACGCGAAATCGAAAAAAACAGCTCGGGGTCGCAATTCTCGCAGCCGCCCCGCGCGTGGAGGGCAGCTCCCGCGACGAACCCCAAACTAAATTACGAAGCGAAGCCAATCTGATCCTTTGTTTCCAACAAAAGGAAGAAGATGGGTATTTGCTTGGCCCAGGTAGCTACCTCGGCACCGTCCTGTGGGGCAGACGATCGGTGCTTGTCGTCTGCCAGCCGCGGAGGGCAAGCACAGTCTCGCATGGAAGTCGCGCTGGCCCGTGAGGAAGGTTGACGGAAGTCAACAGGAGTAGCCATAGCATACTGCTGCCAGGCTTCGTGGCGGTCGGGTCTCGCGATGGTCATTAGCACTATCCTCGCCAGGCCACAGAATAACGATGGCCTGCCCCACGAAGCAGCTCTGACTTTCGCCTGAGTGAAACACATACCCATCTTCACAAATACGGCGCACACCCTGCCCGGAATCAACCAAGCGGTTCCGCTTCGGCCCGCTAGCTATACGGAGGCGGGAGGAACCGCAACCCGATGAAACCTATATCAGTCACGCGCCGCAGCCTGCTGTCGAACACCCCTGGTAAGGCTTGTCTCGGGCGGGAACGGCCCCTCCCCAACCAAGCCAAATGTTAGGGAATGTTACACGAAATCGAAAAAACAGCCTGAGTTGCAACTCCCGCCGCCGTCCGCGCTCGAAGGGCAGCTCCCGCCACGAACCCAAAACCGAATTACGAAACGAAGCCAATCGGTCCTTTGTTTTCAATAAGGAAGAAAAATGGAAAGCCAAGTTCCAAGGGCCGGTCTACAACGGCAACGGCTGTTACGGAAACCGAGAAAAAACGCATCGGTCGCTCCGGCTGCAACAAAACGCAACAGAGTGCAACTGAATTTACAAAGATGGGTATGTGCTGCACTCAGGTGATCGTCAGAGCTGCTTCGTGGGGCCAGGGCCGAGGAGCTACCTAAGCCCTGCACATACCAATCTGCACAAAATACGGCGCACACCAATGCCCGAAGCCAACCATAGGCCGCCCATGCAACACAATGCAACCCGACGCAGCCGAAATGGGCTCTCCCAAACACCGGCAGCCCCTATCGGCCAAGAGTCCGTTCGCCGATAGGACAAACAGGACTAGTACTGTGGTCAGATGCGCCCTCTGGACACTCGGAAGAGGGAAATGTTACTGTTGGATGGTCGGTTTATGAGAGAAGTTCCTGTATTTGCAATGGGTAGCGGATCAAATCGTCGTGCCCTGGCTGGAGGAGATTGCATGTTTCCGTCTGTTCGTTTCCGCAAGTTTAGATTTGGAGTCCTGGGTCTGGCCGTCGTGTTTATGCTGGGGTTCGGGACATCTCCCGGGTTTCCGGACAGCCATTCGGCGTCCACCCTCAAAAGCATGGCCAAGCCGGCTACTGCGCCACCGTCCGCCCCGGCAGTCACCGTTGACGGCAGCCTAACTAACCTGTTTTATGGTGCGATTCCGCCGTCAACGGGGCCCTGCGCGTCCAACGCAATCTGCCCCGGACCACCAGTATTGGTATTCGTACACGGCTTGTCGGGCACCTACGCCGACTGGCTGGAGTCCGCCAACTGTCCGCCCTCCCCTATTCTGTGCGGGAAGACCGCTGGCGCCGGGACGGGGAACGACATGTACGACTATGCCTACGAGAACGGATTCCGTACGGCCTTCATGAGCCTGAACATGGACAACACCGGCAACAGCGCCAGTATCCAGACCAATGCAGCGATGCTTGAAACCATCTTTCCCAGGATTCTGGCCACCTTCGGAGTGTCGAAGGTTTATTTTATTTGCCATTCCAAAGGCGGGCTGGATCTTCAGGATGCCCTCGCCACTCCGCAGTGGATCGGCATCGCCAACGCGGTGATCACTCTGGGAACTCCAAACAACGGGGACGCGCTGGCCACCTGGCTCTTCACGACCGCGAGTGGCCAAACGCTTGGAGCCACTCTCGGACTGCTGACACCGGCGGTGCAATCCATGGAAGTCGCGAACGTACAGCAGTTCCGAAGCCAGTGGGACCCCATCTTCCAAAACTCTCAGATTCCCTTTTATACCGTAGCGGGCGATATCTGCACGGGCGCCGACTACCAAAATACCAAAAGCCCTGCCTGTAATAATACCAACACCGGGCCCATTCTACTGTCGATCACCGGCGGAACCAAGGCCCCCGCCAACGACGACCTCGTGACGGAGCCGGAAACAGTTCTCCCCGTCGGTTATTCCATGGCTCTGGGTGTCGAACTTGAGGATCACGATCAACTGCGCCTCGGCGATAACTCTTTCAACATGATCTACTCGCGCGTGATGGCGCAGGAGAACCAGCAGCCCGGCTTTGTCAGAGTCGCGACCAATGGTTTCGGCGACGATGCCAACACCGAGGCTTGGTCGATGGCATGGTTCAACGGCCAGTTGTACGTTGGAACGGGCCGCGAGGTGTATTGCGTTACCGAAGCAGACGCAGCCATAGAAGCCGCGTTGCCGGGGCTTTATCCGCCGGCCATCGGCAATTGCACGCCGGATTATCATCTCCTGCCGTTGCAGGCCGAAATCTGGCAATACACTCCGCAGACCGACACATGGGTGCGCGTCTTTCAATCCCCGAACTCGCTAACCACCACCAGCAATACGGGCGCCACGGTTGCTACCGCCCGGGAAATGGGCGTGCGGAGCCTCACGGTGGTGACCGAACCAACCCCCACTGGGTGCGGCACGACCGGCAACCCAGCTTGCACGGTGGCCTTGTATGCGGGCACTGTGACTTCCGGCGCGATCTTCGAGCCCGGTCACATTGTTGGCGGGTGGCCTCCGCCCCGTATCTTGCGTTCCGTGGACGGCGTGACTTGGACCCCTCTTTCGCAGGATACCGGGACTTTCCTGGCCAATATCTCCCAGCCCTCGACTCAGGGGGCATCTCAGACATTCCAAGTTTTTGGCGTCCGCTCGGGCGGCCAACTGAACGGCGTATTGTATCTGCAAATCGGAGACTATTCAGGGGTGGGCCAGGTGATCGGTTCCCTGCCGGGAAGCAATCCGATGACCGGTGACAACAACTATCAATACGTCAGCCCGCCAGCCGCGACACTGCCCGTCTGGATTCTGCAAGAGTTCAACGGCTTCATGTATGCCGGCACCGGCAATCCCTACAGCTCCGATACTGGAGCGCCCACGGAGTATGGCGTGTGGAAGACCGCCGGGGCGGGCCCCGCACCTTATACTTGGTCGCCGATAATTAGCCAGGGAGCCTACGCGTCAACGGGCTCGATCTCCAATTACGCCATGAGCTTCGAGATATTCCCCGACACTTTGACGGGCGGTTGTTCGGCGACTGCGGGCACAGCCCCCGGCGCGGGCGGCTGCTTGTATGTGGGTACCGACCAGCCTAGCGAAATGGTTCGCATCCACCCCGATGAGACAGGACAGGTGCAGGTGGGTCCTGCCGATAGCTGGGACTTGGTGGTGGGCAATCCCCGGACGTGCCCCACGACGGCGCCGTGCGCCGGTCAAGCCATCCTTCCCATCAGTGGCATCGGCCAATACTTCGACAACGGGTTTACCGGACACTTCTGGAGAATGGGTGTGGGCGGACTGGGATTGTACATGAGCACTTTCGATTCGAGCGGCGAGTCCTATTACGAGAATGGGAACGCGGAGAATTGGTCCCAGGAATACGGCACGGACTTGTTCCGAACCCCCGACGGGGTCCATTGGACGGCGGTGAGCAAGACGGGCCTGGGTGATGGCATGAACACGGGAGGCCGGACTTTCCAAGCCACCCCCTTTGGACTCTATTGGGGAACGTCGCGGCCGGCGGTGGGCGGAACGCAAGTCTTCATGATCGACAACAGCGTCATGGACTTTAACAAAGATGGCGTGATCGATCAGAAGGATCTGAATCTCATGACTGCCCGGCTGGGATCCAAGGCGCTGCCGAAGGATCCCATGGATCTGAACCAGGATGGCATGATCACCCGCGCGGATGTCGAATTGCTGACCACGCAATGCACCTTTCCAAAATGCGCAGTGCAGGCAGTCAAGCCTCTGTCCACCACGCTGGGGCAGCCGGTGCTACACTCCGCGCCGGGCGCCTTGGGCTGTCTACAGTCACCCTGCGTGGAACTCGATTGGCCCGCGGTCTCCGGCGCGTTTGACTATCTGGTCTACCGCATCAACATGTCGCCAAATTCCACTACGCCGCCGACCTTCGGGCCACTCGAGGCCGCATGCGGCACCGACGCAGGGGCGCTTCTGCCAAGCTGTTACTCCGCGAAGGCAAATCAGCCGGCCAATGCACTGGTTGGCTTCCCGGGACCCGTTACGTTCGTGACCCGCGTTACCGCTAGTCCGTACACGGAGACGCCCCCTACGACGAATCTGCAATTGCTGTATTTCGTACGGTCGGAGGACACCTACGGTAACCTTTCGGCGCCTTCCAACCTCGTGGGCGGCCCATCGTACGCCGCGCAATAAGCAAACGCCGCACAGGGGAGAGTGAGCAGTATGCCTCCCTCTCCTCGTCGCACAAACCATACCCGCCAGTACTGGTACCGGCAGGTAGCTTGTTTCAATCAAACGCTTGATTCGGGAAACATAGCAATCTAAAATCGTAAGATAACTCCATTCGTGGGGACAAAGAAAAGGAGAAGGACCTCGATGATTCTAAACACGCGCACTGTCGCCATGGCGGCAATGGTAATATCTGGCTTTGCCGCTTCGGGAAACCTGCTTGCAGCGACGTGCACTGCAACGGCGATCGTCTATCAAGCTTCCGGGGAATTTGGGGTCAACGTGCTCGCCGGAAAAGACAACTACGAGCTGGCCGGCGAGCCGTTCAGCATCACTATCGACGCCTGCACTACCAGGCTGCCGACAAAAACGGGTTCCGACTACTCCGAATATTCCGGTCTCGAATTTAGGGCCACAGTCAAATCCCATCTGCTCACGACCACGACAATGCTGAGCACCGATCAAACGACCTTCACATTGGCCGTACCCCCTACCGGCTACGATACGATCCAGTTGACTGGCGCGGTAAATTTAGAAGGCACTACCATAGATATTACAGCCAGCATTGCACTGCCCTTGGGCACCTTCAATAACACAAGCATCGCCGCTTTCCCGAGCACCGCGATCGTCACAGCCAAGTCGCAGTTCACTTATTCGGCTGGGCCGTGGCAGGCTTCCCACGCATATGTCGACAACCAGGAAATTCTGGACCCGTCTGGGAACGCGCAGGAGGTAACCACCGCCGGGACCAGCGGGGCCACGGCTCCCAGGTGGAACGAGACCGTTGGAGGGACCACCACTGACGGCACAGTGGTGTGGGGGTGCATAGGGCCCTACGTAGTTACTAAGTTGGCGGTCATTGGAAATGCGGTTGGGACCGCCGAAACGCCGCCGAGTTCCGTTAAAGCCCGCGTGCGGCTGCATACCGATGCCGTGCAAGTCATCACGGCCCACGCAGACGGGACCCAATCCGTGCGGCCGATAGAGGCCGCGCCGCTCGATCCGGGAGCGTCACCGGACAAGATGCTGCTGCAGTTCTACGCATCCGGCGTGCGCGATGCGTCTGCAGTTCACGTGCAGATCGCGGGACAAGACGTACCGGTGCGCTATGCCGGGGCAACCGGCCATTTCCCGGGATTGGATGAAGTTACAGTGGAAGTTCCGCGCAGCCTGGCCGGGATAGGTGACGCGGACGTGGTGCTGACGGCGGATGGCCAGACGGCCAGCCCCGTGCGTATCCACATTCAATAACCGCCGCTATTGCCGTTTTCATTAGGGCGTTATCGGGATCCGGAGCGGTTTATGGCATCGTCACATAGGAGAAGCTCAAAAGCGCGGAAACGGAACGTTCGGAGACTCCTTCGGTAACCTTCGATAACCTTTCGTCGCCTTCCAATCTCATGGGGAGCCCTAACGTACGCCGCGCAATAAGCAAACACCGCGCAGGGGAGAGTGAGCAGTACGCCTTCCTCTCCCCATGCCCACCAGTACTAGGTACGGTTAGGCCCTGCGTATTGGCTCAAACGCTTGATTCGGGAAAGATATCAGTCTAAGATTTATGGTAACTCCATTCATGGGGACAAGGAAAAGGAGAAACAATTCGATGATTCTAACCATGCGAACTGTCGCCATGGCGGCTGTGGTAATATCTGGCTTTGCCGCCTCGGGAAACCTGCTTGCAGCGACATGCATTACTACGGCGATCGTCTATGAAGCTTCCGGGCAATTTGGGAGCACCATACTCGCCGGAAAAGACAACTACGAGCTGTCCGGCGAGCCGTTCAGCATTAGTATCGACGCCTGCGAGGGCAGGGCGCCGACAAAAACGGGTTCCGACTATGCCGAATATTCCGATCTGGTATTTAAGGCCACAGTCAAATCCCGACTGCTCACGACCACGACAATGCTGAGCACCGATCAAACGACTTTCACATTGGCGGTACCCGCTACCGGCTACGATACGGTCCAGTTGACTGGCTCGGTAAATTTAGAAGGCACTACCATAAATATTACAGCCAACATTGCACTGCCCTTGCATACTTTCACGACCACAAGCATCGCTGCTTTTCCGAGCGCCGCGATCGTCACAGCCAAGTCGCAGTTCACCTATTCGGCTGGGCCGTGGCAGGCTTCCCACGCATATGTCGATAACCAGGAGATTCTGGACCCGTCTGGGAATGCGCAGGAGGTGACCACCGGCGGGACCAGCGGGGCCACGGCTCCCAGGTGGAACGAGACCGTGGGAGGGACCACCACTGACGGCACAGTGGTGTGGGCGTGCGTAGGTCCCTACGTACCCACTAAGTTGTCGGTCATTGGAAATGCGGTTGGAAAAGCCGAAGCGCCGAGTGCCAAAACCAGCGTGCGGCTGCATACCGATGCAGTGCAGGTAATCACGGCCCACGCAGACGGGACCCAATCCGTGCGCCCCATAGAGACCGCGCCGCTCGATCCGGGAGCGTCAACGGACAAGACGATGCTGCAATTCTACGCATCCGGCGTACGCGACGCCTCTGAAGTTCATGTGCAGATCGCGGGACAAGAGGTGCCGGTGGTGTATGCCGGGCCGGCCGGCCATTTCCCCGGATTGGACGAGGTCACCGTGGAAGTTCCGCGCAGCCTGTCCGGGATGGGTGAGTCGGATGTGGTGCTGACGGCGGATGGCGAGTCGGCCAGCCCCGTGCGTATCCACGTTCAATAACTGTTACTGTCAACCGCGGAGCGCGCTCCGTCGCATCGGGGCGCGCTCTTGTTTGTGCAAGACTATGAAATAGGCGAAGCATTCATGCAGGCAACGGCGGATGCTAAATCCCTGGTGCTGGACTACCTGAAAGCGTTTGACTCTCGGGATATGGAGCGCTGCCTGGCTTTTTGCAATGAAGCGACCACCATTCACTTCCTGTGGGACTCGTTTCGCGGCCGGACCGGAATCGAGAAATGGCACCGGGATCGTTTCGCCGCCGATCTCCGGGTCGCCCGCGTGGATAACATCTCCGTGGCGGGGAATACCGTCACCGTCGATGTCATCGTCACATCGAACAAACTCAAAGCGCGTAAGCTGCTCCAGATAGGTGGACGCATCACGCTGCGTCTGGATCGCGGCATATTGCAGGACGTCAAATTCGGACATCGCAAACCGGGTAAGTTGGGCAGTCCGGAACTCATCGATGCATCTCTCTACCGCTCCTATGTGGGCCCCCCCGACAACTACGACATGGCCGCCGCCATGCAGTTCAGCCTGTTGACGTTCCTGGGATTGAGAGACGATCACTATCTGCTCGACGTGGGTTGCGGCTCATTGCGCGCCGGCCGCCTTCTTATCCCCTATCTGCAGTCCGGCAGGTATTTCGGCATAGAACCCGAACAGTGGTTGATCGAAGAAGGCATTAAGAACGAACTAGGCCGGGATCAAATCCAAATCAAGGGGCCCGCGTTCAGTAACGACCCCGACTTTACGCTGACCTGTTTCAATCGGCGGTTCGATTTCATCCTGGCACATTCGGTCTTTTCACATACCTCGCAAACTCAAATGCGGCGGTGCCTGTCGGAAGCCAACAGGGCGATGCAATTCTCCGCCGTGTTTGCCGCAACCTACTACGTGGGGGAATCGAACTACGCGGGTGAGGAATGGGTGTATCCCGGCCGTTCCAGCTTCCGGCCCGATCTTCTGGATAGCTTAGCCGCGGAGGAGGGCTTGGTATGCAAGCATTTGCAGTGGCCGCATCCCCACGGCCAGAGCTGGGTGGCGTTTGCGGCTGCCGGCAGGGCAGCCACCGTGCCGGATTTCACCGGCATCTCGAAGTACATTAGCTATGTGGGTGTGCCGCCGCCCTGGGGTGCGCCGGCGGCGTCCGGCGCCGCCAGTTAGGTTATTTCCGCCGCCTACCAGGTGCCCATGTCTTCGCGGAGCATGTTGAGCGGATTCGTCATGCGCGCCGAAAGCTTGCCGCTCTTGATCTTGCCGTCCGCGAAGCGCATCGTGACTCTCCCCGCGATCGACTTGGCTTTCCAGGCAATCAGCCTCTTAGACGTGGCCACCCCATCTACGGTGACGGTGTCGCCCTTGACCGAGATGTTATTCAAGCGGAGCATCTTCAGGTCCGCCTCGAAACGGTCCTTATGCCAGTCGATAATGGCTTGGCGGCCCTTGTAGGCGGTCATGTTGAAGTCGATCGCGGCGTCGTCGCTGAAGAATTCGACGCAACGCTCCAGATCCCGCTCGTGGAAGGCGTCCAGATAGGCCTCGGCGAGCGCCTTCAACTCCGCTTCGGTCGCGGTTTTATTTTCATTTTCCGTATCGTTCATGGTCGATGTCCTGCCCAGATGCTTTCGGCGACGGCGCCTTCTTCCTTGACTGGATCTTTCGTCTTCCCGAGCGCTTGCAGCTTATCCGCCAGCCAGCCTTCCAGTTCCGCTTCCATATTGGCGGCCAACTGCGGCTGCTCGGCGGCTATGTTGCGGTCCTCTCCCGGATCGGCCGCCA
>Ga0182015_10004352_pt1 | contig 15317 bp, 14 predicted proteins | sample 712P3MmetaG_FD_120478 | JGI IMG/M metagenome (GOLD analysis project Ga0182015, IMG submission 120478) | Permafrost microbial communities from Stordalen Mire, Sweden - 712P3M metaG | ecosystem: Environmental > Terrestrial > Soil > Wetlands > Permafrost | place: Sweden: Stordalen | collected...
CAACCGCAACGGCATTCGGGCTCTGGCTGATTGACGTTGCTACGCCACTCGCCCCGCCGCCGCCTGATCCGCTGCCGCCGCCTGATCCACTCCCGCCGCCTGATCCGCTGCCGCCGCCTGATCCACTCCCGCCGCCCGATCCACTGCCGCCGCCTGATCCGCTGCCGCCGGGTGTCGAGGCGGTGCAGGTGTTTGAGAATTGGTGTTGCCAGAAGGTGATGTTGGCGAGTTGGAAGGTCCAGTTGGCGAACCAGATGTGGGCGAACGCGTCGAGGTTGGCGTCAGCGCTGCCGTCGATCGCCCGGCAGGTCTGCCCTGTCGTCGCGGAGTTTGTAACGGTGGCAGAGAGGGTCGGTCCGATCGTTCCTTCTACGCCGGCTTGTCCGCCGGCTGTGAGCGCGAGACGCAGGGCGAGCGAGGCGCTAATCCCCGCATTCCCGGTGAAGTCGACCGTCCCATGATTGGTGAAGTCGTGGATGTCGTAGTTGCCGCTGCCGGTGTCGCTGCGGAAGAAGCCGTAAGAGAGGCTCGGCGCCCAAGTGAAATGCGCGCCCACGTCGCCGCCAGCGGTGATCGAGACTTGCGGCCCGATCTCGATGAACAGGCCGGTCGTGCCGATCGGAATGCTTGCGGTCAGCTGGCCGGAGCACGAGGCCTGTCCGGGAAAGTCAGCGTTGAGCGTGAAGCTCGGAGTACCGGTGACGAGGACATCGATGCTGTACGGGATGTCGAGCGTAAAGATGTAGCGCAGTCCAGAGAGATCGACGGATACGTTTGGTGATGGCGCGGAGCCACTGCAGCCAAATGAGGGTGAGAGCGGCCCGAAAGCGGCCGCCCTCGCTCCCGCCCGCGCGGCACTCGCCATCACGCTGGCGTCGGCAAACGTGCCGGTCGCCTGGATTTGCAGCGTCTTGTAGATCTCGCTGAGCGCTGCGGGCCGGCTCAGGACAACCGTTGAGCCATCGCTCTGAGGCTCTACCGCCGTAACAACGCCAAACAGTCCCTCACGAGCGACCGTGGACACTGGGAGCACGAGGCCGCCACCGATCGCTGGAGCCTTCGTGCCCGTCGCGAGCACCGCTCGCTGCGTTGATGACCCTACATCGCTCACGCTTAGCACCTGTGCTGCGGCTGGCTCGACGGTGCCGGACTGGAGCACTGCCTTCACCGTCAGCGGCGGCCGAATCTGGACCGGGCGTGTGGGGCTGGTGGCAACAACTTTCGCCCGCGCGAGCACAACCACCCGCAGGCTGACAACGCGCGGAGAGCTCACGGGTTGCGCGATCCACGACAGCGCAAACGCGCTCGTATTGCCTTTGGCGGTGAGACCGCCCTCCGCCCGCCGCACCCAGCGGCCGTGCGCGCGCTGTTGAACCATCACCGTCCAACCAGCGCGCGACCCGCCCGGGCTGCCCGGTCCAACCACGCCGGTCACGCGCACGTCATTACCGACCGGAGCAAAGCCGACACTTAAACGAACGCGCGCCGCGTCCGCCTGCGCGACCACAAGCAGCAGCAGCGCTCCCGCCGCGAGCAAAGCAAGCGCTCCCGACACCAATGGTGTCCGGCCCTGCCAAGCCCGTCCGCGCCAAAGGCGTCGCACGGCGAGGACTCTACCGACGGGGCTGCGACATAGATTGGGTGAACTTCTCCGGCTAACGAGCCAGAGTCATTCGATCGGCTGGGCAGTCCAGGTCAACCCGCCGCTGTGCGTTCCCGGCAGGTACCGTCCGCCACACGCGCTCGTCCCTGGGCCGATGCGCGCGCGGCACCGCACACGAACGAGAGCGCCACTCGCTACCGCTTTCGCCCAAGAGCGAGCACCAGCGCAGGCACGCACTACATCCGTCCGGACCCACGTCGCGTGGATAATCGGTGAGGTCGCATAACACTTTGTGGTGTACCGATCCTCGGTGCTGTTGGTAACCGCACGAGGATCGCGCTCACGGTGCAGTCACGGCCCAGGTCCCGTCGCTGTAGAAGTTACCCATGCCACTGCTGTCCACGACGAGGCCGGCACCATAAGGGCTCGCACTCCCACCGTTACCGTTAACTGGATCGTGGGCCCCTATTTCGCCGATGTTCTCCCCGCCGCCTTCGTAAATGCATAGTTGCCCTGGAGCTGCCGTTGGGGCTGTTACGGATCCGAGACATGCCGCCGTCGTGCCAGAGGTGACGATGGTTGGCGTCGGAGAACTCGCGAGTGGAATCGCAAACGAGATGGATGCTGATGCCAGATCGCCGATGGCCGTGGCTGTGCCCTCAGCATCGTAGCTGCCAGTTTCAGTCTCTCCAGGGGAAAGCACAGTAAGCACTGGACCTGTGGCTCCCGTCGCCCCGTGCAGTGCCCTCAGCACATTCGGCTTGATTTGCCTGGTCGATGTAATGAGGTAGTGCTTAGCGGCGAAGGCAGTCCCGCCGCCTAGCACGATGAATAGCGCGAGGTAGGCGACCAAAGTCGGGTGGGTCGATCCAGCAATTCTCCGAGACATGCCTCCTCCTATGGACGGTGTCATTTCGCGTTCGATCATGCCAGTGGTCACACCGTGAGACAACTCAAGATTTCGAGCTGCCCCACTACGAACACAAACAGCTCCCTCGCTACGCTGAGTCAGATGCGCCAACGACCATCACACGCCCTACTCGCGGCACTTGCCAGTGCCGTCGGACTCCTTGTAACTGGCCTCGTGGCTTTTCGCTGGCCGCTGGTCCGCGCACACGACGCCGCGTCGCTAGCGGGATTCGTCGCGCTCTCATCGCATCCGCGGCTGCATGGTCTGGCGAACGTCATCGCCAATTCGGTTGACCCAGTGCCGTATGCCGCCGTTGGACTGGCGTTAGCCGTGATCGCGCTGTTTCGCCGTCGCTGGCTGCTTGCGGGTGTCGTGCCGGTGACGATGTTCTGTGCGAGTGCGTCGACGGAGCTGCTGAAGCCGATCGTCGGCCAGGTCCGCTACTCGGACTGGTTCGGTCCCGGCCACCAGATCGCCGCGGCGTCGTGGCCGAGTGGACATGCGACAGCGGCGATGACGCTTGGTCTCTGTGCGGTGCTGGTTGCGCCGGCGGTCGCGCGGCCAATCGTCGCCGTGCTTGGCTGTGCGCTGGCCATCGGCGTGAGCTACTCGATCCTGATCCTCCACTGGCATTTTCCGAGTGATGTGCTCGGCGGTTACCTCGTTGCCGCGATTTGGGTCTCGTTCGCGATCGCGGTGCTTTGGTGGGGCCAGGAGCGCTGGGCACTGCGTGACGAGCTCGTCGCGCAGCCACTCCGTGTGGGTGCGCTCTTCATGCCGCTGGCGGCGCTGGGCGTGATAGTTGGCGGCGCGTTTGGCCTGTTGCTGGTCCGCACACGCATCGCCGCGACCTACGCCTCGGTCCATGCTTCGCTCCTGGTTGGTGCAGGGCTGATCGCGTTGCTGGCGGCACTGCTCGCGGCATCGGTCACCGTTGCGATGCGACCGAGCGTGCCGGCTAGGGCTGGCGGTAGCGACCCGGTTCCCAGAGCGACTCCGCGCCCTGGGCTGCCTCGCGCGCGAGTATGAAAAGCAGGTCGCTGAGGCGGTTGAGGTAGTGACGCGTCTGTGGGTTGACAGCGGCGCCGAGTGCGACAACGCGCCGCTCGGCGCGCCGGCAGACGGTACGGCAGACGTGAAGCCAGGCGGCTGCCGGGTTGCCGCCGGCCAACAGGAATGAGCGCAGCGGCTCGAGCGTCTCGTTGACCTCATCGCACGCGCTCTCGAGCCAGCCGACTTGAGAGGGATGAAGTCGCAGTCGCTCGCGCGTACCGCCCTCCGGCACCGCGAGATCGGCGCCGAGGTCGAATAGGTCGTTCTGGATCCGGCCGAGCCATTCGATGGTCCGCTCGGGCATGCCCGGCGTCGTGATCGCGACGCCTATGTGCGCGCCCAGCTCATCGACATCACCGTAGGCCTCGATCCGTGGGTCAGTCTTCGCCACGCGGCTCATGTCGCCCAGGTGGGTCTCGCCGTCGTCACCGAGCTTCGTGTAAATGCGCGTCAGGTTGACGGTCATCGGCGCAATCAAGTCTGCCAGAGCGCTACGATCCGCCCCGTTAAAGATCGCTGGCATGGACACCGGCGGGCGCTGCGACGTGAGCGATGATCGCCAGACGACCCACGCTCACTAGAAACCGCAGGCCCCTTGCGGCGCTCAGCACACTGCTCGCGACCGTGCTGCTCTGCGGTTGCGGCCTCGAAGCTGGCACCAGTACGACGACGACCCACTCCTCGTTGCTCGTGACGCAGGGCTTCGGCGCACAGATCGTGCTCAACTTGAGCACGCCAAAGACCGTGGGCGCTGACACGGTGCTCGGGATGCTCGAGCGCAACGCCACCGTGACGGCGCCCAAAGGAGGAGGGTCGGTCGTGTCGATCGACGGCCTCGCCGCCGGCAGCTCGCGCGGCCAGGCGACGGGTTGGTCCTTCTACGTCAACGGCGTTAGGTCAACAAAGAGTGCGGCGGCGACAAAGCTTCACAGCGGTGTCCAGGTTTGGTGGGACCGTCACGACAACGCGGCTGCCAAGACCATTGCCGCCGTCGTCGGCGACTATCCGGCGCCTTTCCTGGGCGGCTATGGCGGCCAGCGCTACCCGACACGCATCGAGTGCACGCAAACGAAGGCCGCGGCGTGCACAAACGTCCTCGACCAGCTCGCGACCTACGGCATCCCCGCCGCCCTCGGCTGCTTCGAGTGCTCGGAGTACAACTTGTCGCTGCGGGTCCTCGTCGGGCCCTACGCGACGATGACCGCCGATCCGGCCGCCGACGAACTGCGCGACGGACCGTCGACAAGCGGGGTCTACGCGCGTTTCATCGACCACGGGAGCAAGCTCGAACTGCTGAACGCCCGCGGCGCGGTCAAGCAGACCTTTGGCGCAGGGACAGGGCTCGTTGCGGCGACGCGCTGGCACGGTGAGCCGCCGGTCTGGTTCATCACCGGGACCGACGCGGCGGGCGTCGCCGACGCCGAACAGGCTTTCACAGCGGGGACGCTCGACGGCCACTTCGCGGTCGCCGTGGTCAACGACATCGCCGAGCCGCTCCCGCTCGCGCCGGGCAGCAAGTCCGTGAGCTAGCGCGCCGCTGGCAGTACTGGGGAAGGGCTGGGCGAGCAGCCTTCGTGCGAACCGGGCATCGCAGCAGGCGCGAGCGCGCGCTGCCCTCACGCCGGGCCGGGCTGTTGGGTGCCGCTACTTTCTACGGCTGCTTCGTCGAAGCGGCGCATCTCGCTGTGTAGGCGGGCGGCGAGGCCTATCAGCGGCAGCGCCAGCGCACCGCCGCTGGCTTCCCCGAGTCGCAGGCGCAGGTCGAGCAGCGGTTCGATCCCGAGCTCGGTCAGGACGTGGCCGTGCGCGGGTTCGGCGGAGTGGTGGCCGGCGATCAAGTAGTCGCGCAGCGCCGGCTCGAGGCGGCAGGCGGCCAGCGCCGCCACAGCGGTAGCGAAGCCATCGAGCAGCACCGGGCGTCGGGCGCCGGCAGCCGCGAGCAGCGCGCCGCAGAGCGCGGCAAACTCGAGCCCGCCGAGGCGACGCAGGCATTCGAGTGGATCGGTGCGGTCGGGCGCGTTCGCGGCGAGCGCTGCGGCGACCATCTTTCGTTTGTGTTCGAGACCCTGGGCGTCCAGGCCTGTCCCGCGGCCGCAGACGGCGCTTACGGGCAGGCCGGTGAGAGCAGCGAGCAGTGCGGCGGCGACGGTGGTGTTGGCGATGCCGATCTCGCCGAGCACGATCACCTCGCAGCGCTCGGCGAGGTCGTTAGCGAGCGCGTAGCCGGCTTCGATCGCGCTGCGCAGCTGCGCCGCTGACAGCGCGGGCCCCGTGGTGATGTCGGCGCTTCCCGCCGCGACCCGCCGGTCGCCCAGCGCCGGCATCGGATCGCCTGTGAGGCCGATGTCAGCGACCACGAGCTCGGCGTCGAGCGCGCGAGCGAGCACGCCAATCGCCGTCTCGCCGCGCGCCGCGGCGCCCGCAACCTGGGCGCTCACCCGCGCCGGGTAAAGGCTCACACCATGCCGCGCGATGCCGTGATCGGCCGCGAGAACGAGGATGCCGGCGTGCACGTTGGCCGGTGGCGGCCCGCCAGTGGCCATCGCCCAACGTTCGATCAACGTTTCGAGGCTGCCGAGGCTGCCGAGCGGCTTGACGAGCTCATCGGAGGCATCGCGGACGGCTACTGCTGCGCGCGGATCGCCCGGGAGGATCGACGCCGCGAGTCGCTGCCACCAGTCGGGCGGCGCGACGACGGAGCCAGACGTGCGAGGCCCGCTCGGTGCCGTCTGCTGCGCCAGCGTCACCTCGCCCCAGTGCTCGGCGAACACGTGCTCTTCGAGTGGTTGCCGCTGACCCCAGCCAGTCCGTTCGAGGCCTGGCCGGGCCGGTCGCTCGTCGGGGTAGCCGATACAAAGCCAGGCGACGGGGGTGACGTGCTCGGGTAGTCCGAGCAGCGCACGGACGTCATCCGGCTGGTAGTAGGAGACCCAACCGACGCCGACGCCCTCGGCGCGCGCAGCGAGCCAGAGGTTCTCGATCGCGAGGCAGGTGCTGTAGATGTCGGTGTCGGGGATCGTGTGTCGGCCGAGCACCTCGCTGCCGGCACTGTCGCTGTCGCAACAGACGCAGATGCTGAGCGGCGCTTCGCGGATCCCCTCGAGCTTGAGGTCGAGGTATTGCCGCGTCCGCTCGTCGAAGTGCCCGGCCTGGACGAGACGTTCGCGCGCGGCGAGCGCCTGCATCGCCGCCTTGGTCTGTTCGTTCTCGATGACGATGAAACGCCACGGCTGCATCAAGCCCACCGATGGCGCGCTGTGCGCGGCCGCGAGCAGGCGACGCAGCAGGGGCGCAGGGACGGGGTCGGGGCGGAAGCGGCGGATGTCGCGACGTTCGCCGATTGCCCGCCAGACGCCGGCGCGGGCGGCCTCGTCAAAGCGCCAGCCGGACGGATCCTCGCGGCGCTCGCTGGCGCGCGAATCGTCGAGCTCGAGCGGCAGCACCGGCCGCTCGAAACGCTCGCCGACGCTCACGGCGTGGCTTTCGTGGCTGATTGGGCGTCGGCTAGGAGGGGCAGCAGCCCCTGTCGCGCAGAGGCGACCGTCGAGGGCTGCGCGTTCACCACGCGGACGATCGGTACCGCATCGACCCAGTCGATGATGCTGATCGCGCCGTGACTTTGGTCGAGGCGAAAGCTCGCCTCGATTGGCATCTCGAGGCAGGCGGACAGGATCGCTCGCAGCACGCCGCCGTGCGAGACGATCGCGGTGATCTGGCCGGCATGCCGTCGACGGATCGTCTCCAACGCCTCGAGCGCACGCACCCGCAAATCGCGGTAGCTCTCGCCACCGGGGAACTGCACGCGCGTCGGCGTCGTCATCCACTGCGCATAAAGCTCGGGGTAGGCTTGTTCGAGCTCCTCGTAGCGGCGACCCTCGAAGTCGCCGAAGTCGATTTCGCTCAGCCGCTCGTCGATGATCGGCTCGAGGCCGTGGGTCTCTGCGACTGGTGATGCCGTGTCGCGCGCGCGGCGGCTCGGACTCGAGTAGAGCGCGGCGAGTGGCGTCCGCGCGAGCGTGGCGGCGAGCAGCCGGGCCTGGCGGCGACCAGCTGCCGAGAGGCCGACGTCGAGCGCGCCGTAACAGCGACCGCGCGCATCCTCAGTTGGCTGGGCGTGGCGCGCCAGCACGAGACGAGTGATCTGGTGCGTCGCTGGGGGCTGGACGACGCCGACCTCGGTGCCGCTTGCGAGGCTCATCCGCCGGCACCGGTTAGCGCGACCGCGACGACGAGTACGACGAGCTCCGTCAGCTCGACGCTGGCACCGAGGGCATCGCCAGTGACTCCGCCAAGCCAGCGGCGAAAGACGAGCGCGAGGACAGCGGCGGTCGCTAGGGCGCAGGCGGTTAGGGCGGCTCCAGACACCCCGACTAGGATGACAGCGATCGCAACCGCGACGACGCTCGCCACGACCGCGCGCACTGGACCGGCCTGCGTGAGCGAGTCTCCGGCGCCGCCGCCGTCCCGCGCGTAGGGCAGCGCGGCCGCCAGCAGGACGGGCGTCAAGCGCGACAGCGCGCCGGCGGCAATCGCAAAGCGCAGTAGATGGTCGTGATGGAGGAGGGCGCTGAGTGCGCCTGCCCTGATCAACAGATCGAGCGCGACCGCGACGACGCCGTAGGCGCCGACGGTGGGCTCGCGCATGATCGCGAGCGCCCGCTCCCGCGACCACACTCCGAGGGCGTCGGCACTGTCGGCGAGCGCGTCGAGGTGAAGGGCGCCGGTCAAGAGCGCCCCGAGCGCCAGGGCGAGTGCGATGGCGAGCAGCGGTGAGAGCGGGTGAGCGAGCGCGGTCGCGGTTTCGCCGACGGCCGCGCCAATGCCGGCACCGACCAGCGGGAACGCCGGTCCGGCGCGAGCGACGTCCTCGCCGTCCAGCACCAGCCAGCGTCCCAGGGGGATGCGCGTCAGGAAAGTCACGGCCGCCGCCAGCGCCCGCAGCTCCGGCCAGCGTCGTGTGCTCAGGACGTGCTCCTCGGCCTCGCTCACGGCAGCAGCTCGCCGAGCGCATCGGTCGTTTCCAGCGCGAGCGCTCGGCCGGCGATCAGCAGATAGACGCGGTCCGCCGCGTCGGCCCAGATCGCGTTGACGCGCCCGAGCAGGTCGCGGTAGGTACGGCTGAGCGCACCGTCGGTCGGGACGATCCCAAGTCCGACCTCGTTGGTCACGACGATCGTCAGGCCGGGCCGGATCGCTGCCGCCCGCGCCGTAGCCTTGGCGTGCTCTTCCGTTTCGGGCACGCCGAGCGCCTCGAGCGCGTTTGCGCTCCACAGCGTCAGGCAGTCGAGGATCACGCAATCGCCGTCGGCGGCCTGAGCGATCGCATGCTGAAGTTGCAGCGGCTCTTCGATCGTCTGCCAGGAGGGTGGACGCTCGCGCGCGTGCTCGGTGATCCGCGCTGCCATCTCGGCGTCGCCGGCCAGCGCGGTGGCGATGAAGACGACCGGCGCGCTCTGCTCGCGGGCGAGGCGCAGCGCCAGATCAGACTTACCGCTGCGCGCGCCGCCGATTAGGAGGATCAGGGGCATCTAGCGGAGCAGGTCCGTCAATGCCTCGACGAGCACCGCGTTGTCATCGCGCGTGCGCACTGCGACGCGAATGTAGTGCTCGTCCAGTCCGGGGAAGGAGGCGGCGGGGCGGACGGCGATACCGCGCTGCGCGAGCTCTGCAACCAGGGTGGGGCCGTCCGCGACGCGCGCGAGCAAGAAGTTCGCCGCCGAAGGCCAGACACGAACTCCAGGAAGCTGCGCGAGCGCTCCGGTCAGCTCGGCGCGGGCGGCGGCGGCCTCGACGGCCACGCGTGCCGGCGTCTCGCGATCATTCGCGCAGGTCGCGAGCGCGGCGCAGGCGAGGCTGTTGACACTCCAGGGCTGGCGATTGGCAGCGAGCGTCGCGACGAGGTTCGCGGACGCCAGGACGTAGCCGGCACGGATTCCAGCAAGCGACCAGAGCTTGGTCAGGCTGCGGACGACGACGAGGCCCGGGATGTCACGATCGGCGGCGAGGCTCGCCTCCGCTACCGGGACGAAGTCGATGAACGACTCGTCGACGACGAAGAGGCGCCCCGCGCGCGCGAGCGCGGAGAGCGTCGCGGGGGACTCGAGAGTGCCCGTCGGGTTGTTCGGGTTGGCGAGCACGACGCACTCGACGTCGGTGGGTAGCGCCGTGTCGGCCAGGCGCCAGTTTGCCGGTTCACGAAACACATGGAGCACCTGGCAGCCCGTGCTTCGAAGCGCGACTTCCGGCTCGCTGAAGCTAGGGTGGACCACGACGGCCTTCTTCGGACGGAGCGCTTGGGCGAGCAGCCAGAACGCTTCGCAGGCGCCGTTGGTGAGGAGCACCTCCTCAGGGTTGCGGCCGTGGCGTGCGGCGATCGCCTCCCTTGCCTCGCGCTCGTCGGGGTAGCTAGCGCCGTGCTCGAGCGCCGCGGCGAGCGCAGCCTCGAGTGGCTCAGGCCGCGGTCCAGGCCAGATGTTGACCGCGAAGTCGAGCATGCCCGGGCGCGCGAGGGTGTCGCCGTGGAGGCGGCTCATCGGCGAAGGCTCCAGACGAGCAGCGCAGTGAGACCGGTCGCCGAAGCGCCGACGAGGCGGGCGAGGCGCACGGCGCGGGCGATGTCGGAAACGCCGGGCGGCGTCCCGGCGCCGAGTGTTGGCCGACGCTCGCTGCCGTGCGGGTAGTGGTTGAGGCCCCCGAGCGTGAGCGCGAGTGCGCCGGCGAATGCGCCCTCGACACGGCCGGCGTTCGGGCTGGGATGGGCTTTCCCGTCGACGAAGGCCGCGTGCCAGGCGTCGGCGCGCCGGCCGCCGAGCGCCGGGGCCCAGGCGATCGCGAGTAGCGCGCTCAGGCGTGCGGCAGGCCAGTTGGCGAGATCGTCCAAGCGCGCTGCTGCCCAGCCGAATCTCGAGTAGCGCTCGCTGCGCTGGCCGACCATCGCGTCGAGCGTGTTCGCCGCGCGGTAGGCGGCGACGCCGGGGGCGCCGAGCAGGGCCGCCCAGAGCAGCGGCGCGACGACCGCGTCGCTCGTGTTCTCGGCGACCGACTCGACCGCGGCGCGGCAGAGCTCGCTCGCATCGAGGGTCGAGGGATCGCGACCCACCAGGGCCGGGGCGAGCGCGCGTGCCCTCTCGAGGTCGCCGCCCTTGACCGCGTCGGCGAGTGCGGCTGCGGCGCGCTCGAGCGAGCGCCCGCCGAGCGCCGTCCAGACGACCAACGTGCGGAAAGCGGCGCGCATGTGCGGCAGGCGGGTGAGGGCTCGGTCGAGGGTGGCCACGGCGGCCATGACCGAACCGATCAGCGAGAGTGCGTAGAGGGCTCCGACCGTCCGACTGGGTCGCCACGCCCGCTGCTCGAGGGCGCCGGCGATCTGCCCGAAGCCCGCGACGGGGTGGCGGCGCCTCGGATCGCCGATCAGCCGGTCGGCAACCCAGCCGACGGCGATAGCGCAGGCTGCCATCAGAAGTCGATTCCCCGACGGGCGCGGATTCCGCGGTCATAGGCGTGGCGGACCTTCACCATCTCGGTCACGGTATCCGCGATCTCGATCAGCGCTGGTGGGGCGTCGCGGCCGGTGGCGATGATGTTGACGCCGACCGGCCTCGTAGCGATCGCCTCGAGCACCGCGTCGCTGTTGATCCAGCCCCAGTTCATCGGGTAGGTGATCTCGTCGAGCACGACCAGGCGGTGTTCGCCGGCGGCGATCATCGCCGCGGCGAGCGCCCAGGCGGCGACCGCGCGCCCTTCGCTCTTATCGAGATCGGGCGACTCCCAGGTGAAACCGTCGCCTCCCTTGAGCCAATCGACGCCGAGCTGGCGGCCGACCTTCTCCTCGCCGACCTTCCACTTCTCGGACTTGATGAACTGGATCACGCCGACACGCCAGCCACGCGCGAGACCGCGCATGACAACGCCAAAGGCCGCCGTCGACTTGCCCTTCCCATCGCCGGTGTTGACGAGCACGAGCGAGCGCGGACGCAGCGCCGGTGGCGCCGGCGGCTCTGGTGGCTGGATGCCCGGCGGACGCGCGTCGCTCATACCGCGCAGACCTCGTGCAGGAGTGCGCCAACGTCGAGGTGCTCTTCGACCGCGTCTGCCAGCTCGTCGAAGGCCTGCTCGAGCGAGCGTTTTGGCGCGACACCGAAGAGCGCGCGCACGAGCTCGGGCTGCTCGAAGAGGCCATGCAGGTAGACGCCGAGGACCGCTCCGTCAACGAAGCCAAGGCCCGCGGGGAGCGCCTCCGCGAGCGGGGCCGTGGTCGTCGTCGTGCCATGGCGGATCTGGTACCCGTCGAGCGGCTTGTAACTGAGCGCGGCCCACGGCTCGGCAAGCCGCTGAAATCGGGTCGCGGTCTCCTCCGTCCTTTTGGAAGGCGCGAAGGCCGTGCGCAGCGCGAGCAGGGCGAGCCCGTCGGCCGTACCGTCGGCGCCCGCTTCGCCCTCGATGCGCTCGCCGAGCATCTGCATGCCGCCGCAGATACCGAGCACGCGGCCGCCGGCGTGCGCGCGTGCGCGGAGCGCGTCGGCGAGGCCGGTGCGCCAGAGCCAGCCGAGGTCTGCGGCGACGTGCTTTGAGCCGGGGAGGATCACGAGATCGGCGCCCTCGAGGTCCTCGGGCCGGTGTGCCCAGCGCAGCTGTGTGACCTGTTCCAGCTGCTTGAACTCGTCGAGGTTGGAGGCGGTCGGGTAGCGGACGATCGCGACCGTCGTCGCGCTGTGCGCCGCGCTCGGTGCCGCCGCGCCGTCCTCGTCGGGAAGGCCGTGGTCAAGCCAGGGCAGGACGCCGAGCGTCGGCACGCCGGTCAGCAGCTCGAGCTGCTCGGGCCCGGGCGCCAGCAGTCCGGGGTCACCGCGGAACTTGTTCAGCACGAAGCCGGTGATCAGCCCGCGCTCGTCCTCGGCCAGTAGCGCCCAGGTGCCGTAGAGGTGGGCGAACGCACCGCCGCGATTGATGTCGGCGACGAGGATGACCCGGGCGCTCGCGGCCTTGGCGGTGCGCATGTTCGAAAGGTCGGTGGCTTGCAGGTTGATCTCGCTCGGGCTGCCGGCGCCCTCGATCAGCAACAGCTCGTGTTCGGCGCTGAGGCTCTCGAGCGCCTGCTCGATCACCGGCCAGAGACGTTGCGGGCGGGCGCGCCACGGCGCCCGGCTCAGCTCCCGGTCGGGCCGGCCGAGGACGATGACCTGGCTTCGGCTGTTGCCCTCGGGCTTGACGAGGATCGGGTTCATCCGCACGTCGGGCTCAATGCCGGCGGCTAGCGCCTGCAGGTACTGAGCGGCGCCGATCTCGCCGCCGGCGACGACGCGCGCGTTGTTTGACATGTTCTGGGCCTTGAACGGCGCGACGTCGATGCCGCGGCGGTGGAGCGCTCGCGCGAGGCCGGTGGTGAGGAGGCTCTTGCCGGCCCAGCTCGAGACTCCCTGGACCATCAGCGCGCTCATCGCTGGCCCTCGCGCTGGGGCAGTACGAAAACGCTCGTGCCTTCACGGATCACGCGCACGTTGGCGCCGTAATAGGAGGAGATGCGGGCCTCGGAGAGCACCTCCGCAGCGCTCCCCTCGGCGACGATCCGGCCCTGGTCGAGTAGCAGCAGGCGGTCGGCGAACTGACCGGCGAGGCTGAGGTCGTGCATCGCCGCGACGACCGTCAGCTGCTCCTCGCGACGTAGCGTGTCGACTAGCTCTAGCGCCTGCTGCTGGCGGCCGAGGTCGAGCGCGCTGGTCGGCTCGTCGAGCAGCAGGATCGGCGCGTCCTGGGCCAGCGCACGGGCGAGCACCGCGCGCTGGCGCTCGCCGCCACTGAGCGAGCCGAGCGGGCGGCCCGCGAAGGGGCGGAGCGTCAGCCGGGCGATCGCGCGTTCGGCGGCGAGACGGTCGGCGCGCGTCTCGCTCGCGAGGTAGCCGATGTGGGGCGTCCGTCCGAGCAGCACGTACTCGGCGACCGTCAGCTCCGGCGGTGTCTGCGGGAGCTGGGGGACCAGTGCTATCTGGCGGGCGATCTCGCGCCGGCTGGAGCTCGACACCGCGCCGCCATCGAAGAGGACCTGTCCGCTGAAGGAGAGGAGGCCTGCGACCGCACGGAGAATCGTCGTCTTGCCGGCGCCGTTGGGGCCGATCAGCGCCACCCACTCGCCGCGCTCGACCGTCGTCGAGACGCCGTGCACGACCTCCGTGCGTCCGAGCGTCACCGAGACCTCCTGGACAGCCAGGGCGGGGCTCATGCGCCGATCCTTCGTGTCGTCTTCAGCACGATGGCGAAGAACGGCGCGCCGAAGAACGCCGTGATGACGCCGATCGGAAGCTCCTGCGGTGAGAGGATCGTCCGCGCGATCACATCGGCAAGCACGAGGAAAGCGGCGCCGAGGACCAGCGACAGCGGCACGAGCGCGCGGTAGCTGCTCGAGACGAGCAGGCGGATGGTGTGCGGCACGATGATCCCGACGAAGCCGATCAACCCGCTTACGGCGACGGCTGAGGCCGTGCCGAGGGTCGCCGCGACGACGATCACGAGACGTACGCGGCGCACGTTGAGCCCGAGGCTCGCGGCTTCCTCGTCGCCGAGCGCGAGCACGTCGAGGATCCGGCGGTGCAGGAAGATGACGGTCGCGCTGAGCGCGATGTAGGGCGCGACCAGCAGCACCTGCTGCCAGTCGGCGCTGGAAAACCCGCCGAGCAGCCACGAGTAGACGCCGGTCAGCGTCTGCGTGTGCTGCTGCTGGATGAAGGTCTGCACGGCGGTCAGGAAAGCGGCCACGCTGACGCCGGCGAGGATCAGCGCGCCGGTGTTGTGGTTGCCGCCGACCGAATGGCCAAGGACGTAGGCGGCGGCCACACCGACGATGGCGCCGGCGAACGCTGCGATCGGCAAGAGCTCGCCGGTGTTCGTGCCGGACGCCGCGTAGACGATCACGAACGTCGCGCCGAGACCGGCGCCGGCGGCGACGCCGAGGAAGTAGGGGTCGGCGAGGGGGTTGCGGAACACGCCCTGGTAGGCGCAGCCCGAGATCGCGAGCATCCCGCCGACCAGCGCCGCGAGCACCACGCGCGGGGCGCGCAGCTGCCAGACGATCGCCTCGTTGGTGGCGCTCAGCGGCGAGTGGATGTGGAGCAGCGGCAGCCGGGCGAGCGCCGACTGGGCGATCGCTCCGGTCCCGATCGGGACCGCGCCGACCGTGAGCGCGAAAAGGAGGACGCCGACGAGGATGAGGAGCGCGCCCATTCCCCAGAGCGGCGGGACCCCCCGCGCGCGGATGGCGTCGTGGGGGATCGCCTTGGCCCAGTGGCCCGAGCCGACGTGCGCCGCGCCGTTTGTCTCGCCGTTTGTGCCGGCGCGGCTCGCGTCGCGCGCCGCGAAGCCGGCGAGGCAGGTCGGGCAGAGGCAGTCGTCAGCCAGCGCGCGGAGCTCAATGAGCGTCTCGCGTGCCAGGACGACTGCCTCACACCAGCACCCCGGCGCGCCGTCGGCGCAGCCGAACTCCGCGGCGCAGCTCGGACAGAGCTTGCGTCGTGAAGAACTCGGCTGGTCAACCGTCGCCGCCACCAAAGCCAAACCCTCCGCCCTTCACTTGGCCGCTCCTTCCAACTTCTTGACGGCGCCCGCGACATCCTGAATGAAGACGACGAAGCGCGGTCCCCACTGCGAGGCGATCGAGTCGTTGACGGGTAGAACCCCTCCATCCTTGACCGCTGCGATGTTCTTCCAGCCGGGCCGCTTGTCGACCGTCACCGCGGTCTGAGCGCAGCAGACCGTGTCGGC
>Ga0182015_10004353_pt1 | contig 15315 bp, 13 predicted proteins | sample 712P3MmetaG_FD_120478 | JGI IMG/M metagenome (GOLD analysis project Ga0182015, IMG submission 120478) | Permafrost microbial communities from Stordalen Mire, Sweden - 712P3M metaG | ecosystem: Environmental > Terrestrial > Soil > Wetlands > Permafrost | place: Sweden: Stordalen | collected...
TGTCGCCTTTCGCTGCTCCTTTTCGTTTTCTCCCATAGTGGCCTTCCGCTGCCTGACCGCCGGTCGTGCGCTTGGCCCTCACATCAGAGGAGAAAACGTCTATGCCGAAGTTTGTAATTGAGAGAGAGATTCCCGCAATAGGCAGTGCCACCCCAGAACAGCTACGAGCAGCCTCACAGACCTCCTGCAGCGCGCTGCGGACCATCGGTCCCCAGGTGCAGTGGATGCATAGCTATGTCACCGAAGATAAGATCTACTGTGTTTATCTGGCTCCCGACGAAGCGGCGATTCGAGAACATGCTCGTTTGGGAGGCTTTCCTGCGAACCGGATCTCGCGCGTCTCCTCGACCATTGATCCCACCACGGCTGAGTAAACAAAGAAAAAGAATAAGTTCTGCCGACTGTCGTCTTTCTGGTTCAGATTGCGATTAATCAGACGGAGACCGGATGCGGGCCGCCAAACAAGTTCACGACACCGCGGCTCTCCAAATTCCGACAGGAGCAAGACGATGCAGAAAGTAAATTTAATGAGCCAACGAATCAGGGCTGCCGCTCGTGCGGCAGGCCTTACGCTGCGCCTGGTGTTGCTGGGCAGCTTCGCCATGACCACGCCTCTCTTTTCCCAGAGCACGGCACCCATGGATCACTCCGAGCACACGCAGCCGGCGGAACTGGTGCAGGCGGTACGGGACGCCACGCAAAAGTACATCGATGTCAACGCTGCTATCGGTGCCGGGTATTCTCCCGTCCTTGGCTGCGTCTCAGGGCCCGATCATGGCGCCATGGGGGTGCACTACCTGAACGGAAGTCTATTGAACGGAGAGCTGGATGCCACGAAGCCCCAGGCCCTGATTTATGAGCCTCTGGGGGGAGGACACATGCGGCTGGTGGGCGTCGAGTTCATTGTGGACTCAGCCACCTGGCTAAAGACGAATCCGGGTCCGCCGGCACTGTATCAGCAGCTGTTGCAGTTGATTCCCAGTCCAAACCGTTACGGCCTGAACACTTTTTTCGAGCTGCACGTGTGGGCATGGAAAGACAATCCAAATGGGGCCTTCGTGGACTGGAATAACGACGTGACCTGCAACCAACAAGGCACTACGCTGTAGCCGGGCTCTCGACCGCGAGCGCAGGCAAGTTCAGGGGATAGGATGGGCTGTCCCCTGAACGCATCCTGTCCCTTCAACTCCAGATCAGCATAAGCCACCCCAGTAGTTTCGCCGGCTTGAGTAACGCGATGCGCATTCCCGAAACTCCTGTTCCGAAACTCCCCTTCATCTCACATGCCGGTCCGTCACAGATACATAGACCTCAACCGTTGGCTCAGTTCAGCTTCGCGTACTCTGCCTTAGCTTGTCGCAATATCGGAATGTCGGGGTCAGCGTCTTTCCAGAGGGTAAGAAAATCCCGGTAAGCAATCTTCGCCCTGGTCTTATCTCCCGACAGCACGTAGGCTCGCCCTAATTGCAAGCGCGCCAATGTTCCAATCAAATCACCGATTACCGCTCCGCGATGATCAAGAATTTTCTGGAATTCCATGGCAGCTTCGGCGCCCTGCCGCCCTGCCAGATAGGCTTCGCCCCGCACGTAGATCGGATAGAGGGCGCCGAAGTACCCATTGACGGCAGAACGCGGTTGGCCCAACTCATTGGGTACGGCGGTTTGCAGCAGGTCTGTCGCCCTGGAGCTTTCACCCCGGTTCAGGGTAACCAGCGCGCCGACCGTTGGCATGTAATTGAATCGGACAGCCGTGTCCTCGGGGAAAGTCCGGTTCAGGTCATTCACCAGGATGAGTGCCTGGGTGGAATCCCCCGAGAGGGCCAGTGCAACGGCCGTGCCGTATTGCACCTCCCGGTTTCTGGCCAGCTCAAGGGCTGCCACCGCCCTTTGCTTAGCCTCGGCGGAGTTCCCCAAAAACGCTTCCCGCAGCGCCGCTCTGGTTTCGAATAGAGCCGCCCTTTCCCGATGGCCTGCCTCGACGGAGAAATCCACCGCCTGCCGTGACATCTTCCGGGCCTCACGCAGGTGACCGGAATTTGCCAGAACAAACGCCTCCCGGTCCGAGATCCAGTCTGCCGTTCCAGATTTCCCCTGAGCCAGGGTTAGTTGCCGCTCCATCTCCGCTTTGTCATCTTTTAGAAACGCAACGTCAAAACGCAGAACGGAAAGGAAGGGATCTTCTATGTTGCGCTCTGAAGCCCGCTGGATGGCTTTTTCCGAATCTGCTGGCCGATCACGGTAAATGTAGGAAAAACCCAGATTCAAATAGCCAATGGCCATGTCCGGGCCAAGCTGGATCGCCTTCTCCGCCTCTTCGGCTGCCTGTTGATATCTGCCGGACGCCGTGTAAATGAAGCCCGACAACATCGCGTGAGGAATAAAATTGCGAGGATATGCCTGTGCCCACGCCTCGCAGGTCTTCTGTGCCTTTTCCTGGTTTCCCGTTGCCCGCCCATCATAGTAAGCGGCGATAAAGAACCTCTCATTGTCGCTGGCGCGTTCCCGCAACTCGTAGGCTTTGCGGATATTCTCGGTAGCCAATGCCGGCTCACCCGTAGTGCCGTACATGAGCCCGAGCGAGGCATACGCCATGGCAAATTTCGGATCAATCTCAATCGCCTGTTTGAAAAAGGGCACAGCCGCCTCTGCACCCTTTGGGCCATTCACCTTCCAGGCTGTACTGTATGCCTTCAATGCCTCCAGCGACGGTGTCGTGGCTTCGGCCAGCGGAGTGTCGTACTTTTCCAGCGTGGTCAACGATTCGCCGACTTGGGTGCGGAATTTGATGGCGATTTGGCTCAGAGCGTTCAGCACATCTTCTTTTTTTGCGGATTGCGTCTGCTCCTCAGCGAGAACTTCTCCGGTGCGGCAGCGGGTCGCGCGCAGCCCCAATACATATCGGCTGCCTATGTTTGCCATCGAGCCTTGCAGCACCGCGGCACTCGCGGTTCGCTCGCAGATTTGCCGGGCAATCTCCGGCGTAAGTCGCGCATCGGCCGGCAGGCCCATCAGTCGTAGCGCCTGTTCGATGCGATCGTCGGAGAGCACGCTCAGCACAGGCGACTGCTCCAACTGCACTGCCAGCCCTTGGCGGAGCGTCCCGTCAAATACCGGGTCGCCGGTGGTGTTCGCGAAATCGGCAATGAGGACGGAGTTCTTCTCACCCAGCACAATTGGCCGTTGCCTGGGACGAAAGAAGACCGCGCCCAGAACCAGCACCGCCACCAGTGCAACCACACTGCCGATCGGTACCACGTATTTCCAGCTCTCCCGGCGACCGAGACTGCCCGGAAGAGCAGACAAGGTTTCAAGGGACGCGGTGCCTGCCTGTTCCACCATCATCTGCGCGCGCGAGCGGCTCTCGATCACCACGTCGTCGCCATCCTGCGTCACCGTGCGCACCTGTTCCGCAAAACGATAGCCTCGCCCAGGAAGCGTCAAGATGTAGCGCCGGTCTTCCGCAGTGTCTCCCAGCGCTTTGCGGAGCATGAAAATGTTCTGGCTCAGGTTTGCTTCCTCGACGAAGGCATCCGGCCATAGGGCCTTCATCAGGTCTTCCTTGGACACGACCTCCCGGCTGTGACGAATAAGCATCAGCAGCGTTTCGAAGACCTTGGGCGAGATGGCCACCGGAAGGTCTTCCCGCAGCAACAACTGCTTCTCGGGATCAACCCGGAAGGGCCCGAACTCGTAGAGAACTTTGGGTTCCGTATTCATGGGTAACTCTGCGTGGGGCGCGGCTTTTCGCAGCAACCACCAGAAGGAAGATACCACCAACCCCGCGAACCCCCTCGACGCGCACGCCACCTCGCAGACGCGTTCGACCCCGCGCGCAGCTGGTCCTCCGTTTCTTCAGAAAACCCGTAATGAGGCTTCCTTGAGAAGTTTTGAGGCGCTCTTTAAGGACTTTTGAACTGGCATTCCGGCACGATGCACTCATTGCAAGCGGATGCCGCAAGGACGGGCGAAATGAAGCGAGCCATCGGGGTGAAAACAACCAGGATCACGATTGAGACGGAAACGCGGGTCATCGTTCGTCGTGCCCAGGCAACGTTGAGCTGGTGCCCCGGTTGTCGCGCCGAGGTGGAAGTCATCACTCTCGACCGCGACAGCCTCGTCGAATCAACCACCGCAGCTCAGATTCACGAGTGGGAGGCCACAGGCCGGCTGCACCTTTCGCAGCAGGTTAACGGGCCGGCCCAGATTTGCGTGACCTCCCTCTTGCAATGCTTCGGGTAGGAGTAACTCGATTTTGTCGTTGTGAGAACCACAAATCCCTTGAGGAGGGAAACAAAAATGAAATTGCATAGTTTGAACGTCAAGTCGTTTCGCATTCCACACTTCGGGCTGGCACTCGCCTTGTTGGCGGCATCAGCCTCGGCGCAAGAACAATCCGTGGTGCAGGGCTTGGAGTCCGCGCCTGCTGGCTATACAGTCGTCGACCTCGGCGTTGTGGGCAATCCTCCCGGGCAGCCCTACTTGATCACCAACAATGGTTTGATCAGTGGTGGGGCGCCCACCCCAGAGGGCAACCTGCATGCTGCCCTCTGGTTTGAGGGAGCGAAGTTCGATATCGGCACAACCGGGCTCGGAGGACCGAACAATATAGCCTATGGCGTCAACCAGTTCGGCCAGACTGTGGGTGCGGCTGAGACTTCGGTTACCGATCCCGAAGACTTTTGCGGCTTCAACGCCTATGGCTTTCCCTCAGCCTCAGCATGCCGGCCCTTCTTGTGGCAAGACGGCGTGATGGCCATGCTTCCAACGCTGGGAGGCGCGAATGGCTTCGCCAACATGATCAACGATCAAGGCGAGGTGGCCGGGCTTGCAGAAACTGCGGTGAAGGACCCGGCCTCGGGGTGTCCCGTGCATCGGTTTGCGCCTGTTGTCTGGGCGAATGGAAAGATCTACCAGCTCCCGACGGCTGCCGGCGACTCCGACGGAGTGGCAGCGTCGATCAATGACAAAGGTGAGGCTGCAGGCGCCTCAGGCACCTGCGCACCCTTCAACCCGAATACCGGACTCTATCTCACCGAAAATCATGCCCTGGTTTGGATAAACGGCAAGGCAGTTGACCTGGGCAATCTCGGCCCCAATGGGCTTCCGGGAGCTGGGAACCACGCCTGCGCCATCAACAACCGCGGCGAGGCGGTGGGGCATGTAACCTCCAATGCAAGCACGGTCGCCTTCCTTTGGACCAGGGAAAAAGGCTTAAAGGGGCTAGGCACGCTGCACGGAGACCTCGCCAGCTTCGCGCTCGGCCTTAACGAGGAAGGCCAGGTGGTCGGGCAGTCGATAGGGCCCGAGTTCAGCACCTTTCGCGCCTTCCTATGGGAAAAAGGCACGATGACGGATCTCAATACCCTGGTTACTGCCAACCCGGCGAAGTTGTATCTGTTGCTCGGAGTATCGATCAATTCCCGCCGGGAGATTACTGGTTTGGCGGTCGATGGGACCGGCGCGTTTCATGGCTATCTCGCGATTCCAAAACACAACTAAGCGGCAGTGGGGGGGGCCTGAACCACGATTAGGACCTTGTCGAACAACTTCCGAAAGTTGAGGGAGAAGACGGAGTAACCATCATAGTTGCGCTTAGGGTTACTCCGTCTTTTGACTTTGTGGCTGCCTCGTCTGTAAGTGGGGCCGACGCCCAATACCCGCCCAGGGAATTTACTCAAAACGCGTTCTTTGGCCGCTTGCTATAGTCGCTGCATGAACTCTCCATCCCTATCGGGCTTATTTCCTCGCGAGCACCGCCGCCAGGTACCGGAGTTCTGCTTCCACTTCCCCGGGATCAGCCACCGTATCGGCGATCTCTTGGCGAAGGAGGTCGCGATACCGCTTGCGCAGCCGGTGAACGGCGACCTTGAGCGCTCCCTCTGACGTGTTCATCTCCTGCGCCAGAGCGGCATAGGGCGCGTCAGACCCCCCGAGAAGAAACACCTTCAATCGCTCGAAGTGCTCTGGCCGGCCATGTTGCACAAACTCTTCCCGCAATTTTTCAATGACTCGATTGAGCAGCGAGAGCGCCCATCGCCGTTCGAAGATCCGCTCCGGCGTCTCATCGTGCGCGGGCTCGCGTTGATACCACTCTTCATCCGACGAGAATTCCAGCGGCACCACCATGCCGCCGCCGCGCTTGTGCGCGCGTTGCCGGTCTGCTTCATCGGCCACAAAGTATTTCAACGACGTCATGATGAAGGACCGGAACCGGCCTTTTTCCGGGTCAGCACGATCGAGATACCGCCCCTCCAACACCCGGATGAAAAACTCCTGCGTGAGATCCTGCGCCTGATCGGCCGAATGGCCACGCCTACGTAGATAGGCATACAAGGGATACCAGTAGTTCTCACAAAGAGAAACCAGAGCCGAGCGAGCTTCCTTACGGTGCGGATCCCCGGCAGTCACCACCACCGACCACCGCGTCGTCGGGAACTGGGATGAGCCCGATAGCGTGTGTAGGGTCTGGCCGTTCGTCATGTGATCCTCACCAGCGTTGTGCTAAACAGAATAAGGAATCGGGCACTTGAAAGTTACAGCGGAACTAAGGCCGTCCGGCGGACTCAGCCTTGGCTTGTTGTACGACCGGAATATCGGGATCGGCATCCTTCCAGAGAGCCAGCAAGTCTTTGTAGGCAGCGGCTGATTTCGCGTGGTCGCCGGACGCGGACAACGCCCTGGCCAGTTGGAGACGCGCGATCGGTCCGATCGGATCGTTCAGCACAATACTCGGATGATCTAGAATTTTTTGAAACTCGACCGCTGCCTCGCGATGACGGCCTAGTCGGGAATAAGCCAGGCCACGCACGTAAACCGGATAAAGAGCTCCGAAGAAGGAGCCGGTGTAGAACGCCGTACCCGGGACAGCGAGGTCATACGGAGTTGCCACTTGTGTCATTTCGAGCGCTTTTGCTGCGTCGTCCTGGTTGAGAGCTTCGAGGGCCCGCAGCACAGGCAGGTAACTGAACTGGACAGATGTGTCCTCTGGGTACCGCTTTTCGAGGTCCACTATGATCTTGTGAGCTTGCCCGGATTCGTGCAGGAGCGCCAGCGCGAAGGCAGGTCCATAATCGGCGTCCCGGCTTCGGTACAGCGCCAACGCCGCCGCCGCGTTTATTTGTCCCTCCTCCCGAATCCCGAACAGGGCGCTCCAGACCGCACGAGTTCCTTCAAACTGTGCGGCCCGCTCGGGCAAACCTGCCTGGCGAGATAAGAGTATCGAGAGGTCCGATAGCCGGGCCGCTTCTTTCACTCGCCCTTGATACGCCGAGGTTAGAGCTTCCTGGTGCTCGAACCATCCCTGGGCTTCCAATTTTGCTTGCCGTTGGGTTACTTCCCGTTGCATTGCCGCTTGGTCGCCCCTCAGAAATGCAATAAAGTACCGGCATAGCGAGAACTCAATGACTTCAATCCGACGTTCCGACGCCCTACGAAGCACTGCCTCGGCGTCTGACAAGCGGTTCAGGTAGATGTAGGCGAAGGCCACATTTTCGTAGCCGATGGAGTAATCCGGATCGAGTTCGATCGCCTTTAGACCTTCTTCCGCAGCTTTGTCGTAATGACCCGAACCCTGCGTGGTGAAGGCCGACAAAAATCCGTGGGGTTCCAGATCCCCTGGATACTTTTGCGCCCAAGATTCAAGGGTCTGTCGCGCCAATTCCAGGTTTCTTGCTACCTGCCGCTGGTAGTTGAAAGTGATGAAATAGTTCTCCTGATCGCTCACCCGATTCCGTAGTTCATAAGCCTTGGCAATATTCTGCGCTCCAAGTTCGGACTCTCCGAGGGAGGCATATAGCCGGCCCAGATTCGCATAAGCCATCGCAAATTGCGGATCGATCTCGACCGCCCGCGTCAGCAGTGGGATGACTTCCGCTGTCTGTGCTTTACGCTGTTGTGCTTTCATTGCAGCGCTGTAAGACCTCCAAGCCTCGAGCGAGGGCGTGGTTGCCTCGGCCGATAGAGTCGGCTCCCTTTCCACGCTGGGAAGCGATTCGCCGGCCCGGGTCCCGAACCGGTTTACCATTTGGTTTAGCGCCTTGAAGACGTCCTCTTTTTTGGCCGCCGGCGCCTGTTCCTCGTCCAGAACATCTCCGGTTCGGCAATTCTTTGCGCGCAAACCCAACATGTACTCGCTTTCGAGCCTGGTGATGGAGCCCTCCACGACCGCTGCGCTGGCTGTCCGCTCGCAGATCTCGGCGGCGACGGCCGGGGTAAGCTTCGCATCCGGGGGCCGTTCCATCAGGCGAAGCGTCTGGTTCATGCGCGCTTCGGGAAGCAAAGCCAGATTGGGTGAATTTCCCAATCGCACTACCAGATTCTGGCGTAGCGTTCCATCGAAGGCTGGATCGCCGGTGGCATTCGCGAAATCTGCGAGGACGATCGTGTGCTTACCAGTGAACGCGGATCGCGGCGCAGCAGCGCGATGCAGGAGCGACCACACGGTTATTCCGCTTAGCAGGACGAATGCGAGCGAGCTGGTTGCGCCGAGAGAAGCCAGCCTATGCCTGCGGAGAAACTTGCTGGTTCGGTACGATCGGCTCGGAGGCGAGGCCAGAACGGGCCGGTCCTCACCATGCCTTTGGATATCGGCCGCCAGGTCAGCGACCGAAGCGTAGCGCCGTGCCGGCACTTTGTCCAAAGCCTTCATCGTGATCCAGTTCAGATCGCCCTCCACCGTGCGGCGCAGGGATGCCGCGTCAGTCTGGCGACGCGCGGCGATATCTTCCGCTGCCGCACCCATTGCGCTCAGCTTTCGTGAAAGCGCCGGAGCTTCTTCTTCGCGAATGATGCGGAGCATCTCGGAGAGACCTGCCTGCCGCATTCGGACCACGTCGAAAGGCACGGCGCCGATCAGCAGCTCGTACAAGAGCACTCCAAGGGAATACACATCGGAGCGCTCATTCACATCTCCGGTCATCACCTCGGCCTGCTCGGGGCTGGCATACTCCGGTGTGCCCACCATCTGGCCGAACTGCGTGAGCGCACTGTTCTCTACCGCCCACTTGTCGGTTGCCTTGGCGATGCCGAAGTCGATCACTTTTGCGACTGCGGCGCCCTCTTGTTCCGTCACGAGCACGTTTGAGGGCTTGATATCCCGGTGGATCACTCCTTTCTGATGGGCGTGTTGCACGGCGCGGCACACGGTGAGAAACAGTTCCAGCCGTTGGCCGATGGTCATCCGCTTGCCATCGCAATACTGGGTGATGGGTACGCCCTCGATATACTCCATGACGAAGTAGGGTCGGCCCTTGAGCGTAGCGCCAGCGTCGAAAATCCGCGCGATATGCGGGTGGTCCATCATCGCAAGCGCCTGGCGTTCTTTGGCGAACCGCGCGAGTACCTCGCCGGTGTCCATCCCGAGTTTGACGACTTTCAAAGCCACCCATCGGCGAATGGGTTCCTGCTGCTCGGCAAGGTAGACCGTGCCCATTCCACCCTGACCTATCGGTCGAACGATATGATATCGGCCGAAGTCGTCATCACCGGCGGCCGCGGCCGTTGTATCGAGGGTCTGTTTCTTTGATGGATCCGCCCCAAAGGAGCTATCGAAAGCGCCCTGGATCAGACACTGCGGGCACAATCCCGCAGGATCACCAGAACCCAACTCGGCTTCGCAGTGAGGGCAGTTTGGCATGGGAACGAGGGGTGCAGCAGCAATTCTATGCTTTTTGCCTCGGGCGCTGTAACCTTCTTTCGCGCGATTCCTTATAGGTGGCAGGTAGGCCGGATTGAACCGGCGAACCCAATTGATCAGGAGGAAAAGGAGATGCGTGATGAAAAATGTTTTGCTTCGTTATCCGGTGGCCTGTCTTCTGGCGGTGTCGATGTTCCGCGCGCAGGGTGTGCTTGCGCAGCAACAGGAGTCAACCAAGGCGAAAGGCTGTTCCAGTGCTAGCCTGCAGGGCAGCTTTGGGTACACCAGCATGGGAACTCTGCTTGATTCCTATGTGCCGCCCCCGTACGCAGGCCCTTTCGGCGAGGTCGGCAGGCAGACCTTCGACGGAAAAGGTCACACGGCGGCGGCCGCAAGCACCAGCTCAAATGGTAACTTCGCGAAGGTAACGGTGGAAGGCACGTATACCGTCAACCCGGACTGTACTGGCTCCATGACACTTAACGTATCTCCGTTCGATTCGACGGTACACGCAGACTTTGTGATTAGCGACGACGGGGCGGAGATTCGAGCCATCGGCTCGGACGCAGGTTTGGTGGAGACGCGCGTCTACCAAAAGCAGTGCCGGGAAGGTGGCGACGAATAGAAAGGGACCTTGCCGATATACATTAGCTGCGTGAAGCCGGAAAATAAATCCAAATGGGGCCTTCGTGGACTGGAATAACGACGTGACCTGTAACCAACAAGGCGCCACTCTGTAGCCGGGCTCTCGACCGCGAGCGCACGCAAGTTCAGGGGATAGGAGGGCTGTCCCCTGAACGCGTGTGTGGGCGGCCATGCACAGAGTTGCTCGCTGGGCGCATCTCAGTTCTGGATCGTTCGCAACAGCTCTACCAGCTTGGGCGCAGCGATTTGCTGATAATCGGGCGACAGCAGCCCGTAGCTTTCGATAGCATCGTACTTGCGGCTGGCTCCGGTCGATTGTGTGCCGTTGAGTGCCCAATAGCTCCAGGCAAGTGCATTCTCTTTCATGTAGCGGATATACATCACGAACCAATTCGAGTTCGCGCCGCAGTCCAGTGTTTGGCAGGTGCCGAACTCACCGACCCAGAGGGGAACGCCAGGCTCGGTATGGAGCAGAAATCCGGCGCGCGCATCATAGAGCTGTTTCAACTCGTCGTAGCTCGCGAACGGATGCTCGCCGATGTTGTAAGCATGAGGCGAATAAACCAGCCGGTTAGCGATTTTGAGCCGCACAGGAAGTTTGTCGAATCCGGTGAAGTTGGTCGAGTACTCGGGGCCCTCCACCATGATCAGCAAACGCGGATTGACTGCAAGAACCGCGTTGCCTCCGCGTTCGGCCGCGGCATGCCAGTCGAGCTTGGGATCGACGCCGCCCCAAGCCGCCTTATTACGGAGCTCGTTGCGCAGGTCTGCGCCGACCACCCAGCGCTCGCTTTTGTAGCGGCGGACCATCGTCTGCCAATCCGTAAGCCACTTGGTCTCTGGATACTCGGCGTTGTACCAAAGGCCATTGCCATCGGTCTCGCTGCAACACCAGTCCGCTCTGCTTACATGGTTGTCGAGGATCACCATGATGTGCGCGTCCGCCAATGCGCGGATGACCGCGTCCATCACTTCCATCGCGTGTCGGCCTCGGAATTGCGGGTTTGCTTTCACCGCGTAATCGGGGACCTGAGGATTGCGCTCAAGTGTCTCATTGGCCCAGGGCAGGCGCACAGAGTTCACGCCCAAGTCGACAATCTCTTTCACAATGGTGGCCAACGAAGCATGGTCAAGGCCCCCGGCAACAAAGTCTTTTTGATCGAAGCCGTACCAATTGACTGAGGTGAGACGCACTCGGTGACCCGCGGTATCGACAATGGCATGATCGCTGGTGTGAAGAGGTGGTGCAGTCGGGTGCAGTTGTGCAGCGGCCACCATAGATGTGAGGCCAAGATAGACCGCTACCAGGGATACACGAACAAGCTCCGTTTGCTTCATGGCCATGCATCAGACTAGTCCAAATTAGCCCCCGTCGACCAGCTCATTTGGACCTGCTGTTCCCTCATCCACTCACAGATCTCGACTGGAAGCACCGCCCTCAGATTTGTCATCCCGACCGAAGTGGAGGGACCTGCTGTGCGCCCTTCCATCTAGCAAATTCCAACAAAGGCAAACCCTCTTCTTGTCAACCCAAGCGTAGGTCTTTCTTGACGAGCACAATCATTCTGCTGTATGTATACACCAGTACAGTAATTCCGATGCTTTTCAAGTTGAATCAATCCGCCGGTCAACCCCTGTACCTGCAACTGATGCAGCAAATACGCCATGCGGTAGAAAGTGGTGCTTTGCAGCACGGGGACCAGCTTCCGGGCATTCGGACACTTGCAGAGGAGCTCGTCATCAGTCCAACTACGGTGGCGAAGGCATATTCGGAACTGGAACATGACGGGCTGCTCGAGCTGCGCCAGGGCTCTGGAGCATTTATCTCGGTAAAGCGGCGCGCACAAGGTGAAATGCAGCGTGTTCATCAGGCTGGCAGACAGGTCCGAAGGTTGATCAATGAATTGCGGGAGTCGGGCATTCAGGAAAATGAGATTCGTCGAATTTTCGAGGCAGAACTGTTATATCCGGCTGAGGTGTTGAGCAAACGATGACGAGCATACCGGTAATTGAGACCAAAGACCTGAGCAAGTCCTACGGGCACGTCGAAGCGGTGCGAAGTTTGAATTTTTCTGTAAAACCTCATCAAATAACAGCGTTTCTAGGTCTGAACGGAGCCGGAAAAAGCACAACGATCCGGATGTTGTTGGGTATGATCCGCCCCAATAGCGGACACGGCTTTGTGCTTGGTCATCGTATCGACGACGCCCACGAAAGCGTGTCCCTGCGGCGAAAAGTCGCTTATGTCAGCGAGAACAAGCAGCTTTATGACTACATGACGGTGGAACAAATCATTCGTTTTACGAGGCCGTTCTACCCTGATTGGAGTCGCGCCAGGGAGCAAGTGCTCCTGGGCGCTTACGAGCTGCCACCCAACCGAAGAATCAGGTCTTTGTCGAAGGGTATGCGGACGAAGCTGGCGCTGCTACTGGCATTGGCGCGAAAACCGGAATTGTTGATTTTGGACGAACCTAGCGAGGGCCTGGACCCAATCGGCATCGAGCTGATGCTCACCAGTCTTGTCGAACAAAACAGTGAAGGTACGACTGTCTTTTTCTCCTCCCATCAGATTCCCGAGGTGGAACGCGTCGCAGACCATATCTGCCTGCTGCATAGAGGAAGCCTGGTGCTCGACGCTTCTTTGGACGACATAAGGCAGTCGTATCGGCAAATTGATCTGGTGTTTCCTTCGCCTCCAGATGAGTCTGACATTCGGCTCGCCGGGGTAGAGAGTATTCGGGCGAGTGGCCGGCAGATGAGCGTCCTGGTCAGCAGAAATGCGGAGATGCTCATTGAGCGTGCCCATGCTCTACACGCAAGCTCGGTCGAAGTCTCGCCCATAGGTCTACGGGAGATTTTCCTCCAAACCGTGAAAGGATGCTAAACAATGCTTTGGTATAAAGCGTGGTTGGAGACCCGCTCGCGATTTCTCATTGCGCTCGTCGGTTGTTTAGCGCTCTGCCCTCGACTGGTGGTTAACTTCGTGAAGAATGGAGCGCCGAGCCAACCAGGCCAGGTGCTGCATGCAACCCATGAAATTCTAGCCGTCGTATGGCTTGTGGCGGTCACTCTCCTCATGATGGGCGGCCTCGTCCGTGAAAAGGGAATTGGCTCATCTTCATTTACCCTATCTCTGCCAGTGAGCCGATTGCGGTTGATGTCAACCCGTGTTGGCGTAGGGATCATAGAAGCCATCCTGCTGGCTGTTCTTCCCTGGATTGCGATGTTGTTCACCGCGAAGGTTGCGGGCAACATGCATTTCATTTCACAAGCCGGCTACCATATTCTCTTGCTGTTGGGTGGAGGAATATTTTTTCTGGCGGCTTCTTTTTTGATCTCTTCATTGGTGGAAGGTGAGTACACCGCACCCACTGTAAGTTTTGGTGCGATTACGATGTTTGCTTACGTGCTGAGCGATGCCAAGCTCCGCCCCTACAGCCCTTGGGCGTTTATGCTCGGATCTGATTATTTCCGCTGGCGCACATCTCAATTTATTACCCCCATGCCGTGGATTCCAGCCGCGGCCTTTGTGGGGATCGCCGTGCTCCTGACGATGATCGCGATCCACGTTGTGCAGCGCCGCGACTTTTAGCTGGGTTCCGTTCAACATCTATCTACGAAGCTTTTCGTTGACAACTACGAAGTCCTTCGTATATGTTTTCTCCATGAAGATCAGGCAAAGCAATTTACCCAAGCCGACGGAGGGGGAACTCGAGCTGCTTCGGGTCTTGTGGGCCAAGGGCTCCGCCACTGTCCGCGAGCTTCACGACGCGGTAAGCCACGAGCGCGCGCTAGGGTACACCACTGTATTGAAGTTGCTGCAGATCATGACTGAAAAGGGGCTGGTGCAGCGCACGGAGGCCGGGAGGGCTCACGTCTACCGCACCACCGCAAGTCAGGAAGCGACCCAGAGCCAGCTCTTAAGAGATTTGAGTGAGCGGTTGTTTTCCGGCTCCGCCGCACAGCTAGCTATGCACGCATTGACGATGGAGCCGGCGACCAGCAGTGAGTTGAAAGAAATTCGGAAGCTAATTGACCGCAAGCAGGAGAAACGATGAATCATCATTTGGAGTCTCTAGGCTGGACCCTGGTGCATTTCTGCTGGCAGGCCGCAGCGATCGCGCTCGTCTATTGGCTTGCCGATGCAGTGCCGGCGAAGGCGCGCAGCCGGTATGTGTTGGCGCTGGGCACCATGCTTCTGATGCTGGTCAGCGCAGTGGCGACGCTCGCTTATGAGGAGACGCAGGGCGGCTCTGGGCTGTCCTCTTCGCCGGGCGCCTTTTCGTCCCCCGCGATGACGGCGATCGGAGCAAACATCGGGGCGAACATCCCCATGGGTCTCGCATCGTTAACAGCGCTGAAAACAGCCAGTGCTACAACGCAGCCGGTGCTGCTCCATCTGTCTGGATTCTTGCCCTGGCTCGACGTAGCGTGGCTGCTGGGTGTGGCATGCCTTTCGATGCGCACGATCGGCGGGTGGCGTCTAATTCAGCAGTTGCGCCGGAGCGCGCTGTTGGAGGCTCCTGGAGCCGTGTACGCGGACTTTGTCCGGCTGCGCCAACGGCTTGGAATCACGCGGCAGGTCAGTCTTCGTATTTCCCAACACATTCAAGGGCCGCTGGCCATGGGAATTGTGCGGTCGTTGATCATACTGCCTGCGTCTGCGTTGATGGCTCTGAGTCCAGAGCAGTTGGAGGCAGTCCTTGCGCATGAGCTGGCTCACGTGCGTCGTGCCGACTATCTCTGGAACCTGATTCAGACGATGGTCGAAACCCTATTCTTTTTTCATCCAGCGGTGTGGTGGCTCGGCCGCAGGTTGCGTGAACAACGCGAGCTTTGCTGCGACGATGTGGCCGTTCAGTCGTGCGCCGATCCTTTGATATATGCGACAGCGTTGTTGTGTCTGGAAGAACGGCGCCGTCAGCATCTCAGCCTGGCGATGGCTCTGGATGGACATCGGCCGTGGTCTGGTCTTCGCGTACGGATTGCGCGCATCCTTGGGGAGGCAAACTGGGGGGAGGCAAACGGGGGGGAAA
>Ga0182015_10004355_pt1 | contig 15314 bp, 13 predicted proteins | sample 712P3MmetaG_FD_120478 | JGI IMG/M metagenome (GOLD analysis project Ga0182015, IMG submission 120478) | Permafrost microbial communities from Stordalen Mire, Sweden - 712P3M metaG | ecosystem: Environmental > Terrestrial > Soil > Wetlands > Permafrost | place: Sweden: Stordalen | collected...
GGGCGCGGGCGCCGGGGTTGGAGACGTCGGTGAGCCCGAGGGTGCCGGGGTCGGGTTCGCTGAAGGTGGCGTGCTGCTCGGGCTCGGGGGCACGGTCACGCCGCCTCCGGTTTGACCGTTTGAGCCTCCTTGCGATCCGGACCCCGCCGTCGACGACGACGTCGACATCGACGTCGTCTGCCCGGGCGGAGCGTTCGAGGTCCCATTGCCCGATCCGCCACCGTGGGGTTCCGCTGTGGGCCCAGGTGCCGAGACGACGGAGATCCCCGACGTCGGGCTGGGAAACGGTGCCATCCGGGGCAGCAGGGTGGGCGCCGCGAGGCCCAGCGCTGTGGTCCCGGACATGATCGCCGCACCCCAGTTCCAGCCGAGCCGGTCGACCCACCCGATCACGGGCAGCTGCGCGATCCATGAACCCAGGCCGACGACACGCCAGAGACGTCCGACCGAGATATTGAGAAACGCCCGGACGACGACGGGATCGAACTGCGAGCCCGAGCACTTCACCAACTCCTGCCGCGCAGCTGTCACCCCGATCGGCTTGCAATACGGCCGCACCGCGGTCATCACCTCATAGGAGTCCGCAACCGCGACGATGCGGCCGGCGAGTGATATCTGCTCGCCGGCGAGGCCCCGGGGATAGCCTCGACCGTCGAAGCGCTCGTGATGGTGGGGCACGGCCATCGCCCACTCGCCGAGCCATGCGGCCAGTGGCTTGATGAGCAGGGCGCCCTCCTCGGGGTGCCGGCGTACGTTGTCCATCTCCGTGCTGGTCAGCTTCGCCGGCTTGGTGAGGATCTCTGACGGGACGACCAGCTTGCCGATGTCGTGGAGCAGCGAAGCCCAGCGCAACCGCGCGCGATCACCTGGAGCGAGCTTCATCTCGTCGGCGATGAGGTCTGAGAAGACGCGGACGCGCTCCGAGTGACCTCTGGTCTGGCGATCGTGCACGCTGAGCGCCGAGACCAGCTCGAGCACCGTCTGCATGTGGGCGACCTCACCGCCGGTCACCCCGTTGTCGCGCGCCGCCTGGAGCTGTCGCTGCAGGTCGCGCGGCTTGCCGACGCGGCGGGCGACGGCGAACCGTTTCGGCGCCTGGTCGGGAAACAGCAAGGACAGGTTGAGGAGCGCCGCCAGGGGGAGAAGACGTCGCCCGGCGCGTTCCAGGGCGATGATGGTCAGGAGCATCACCAGGCTGACCGTCGCGAAGGAGAGCGCCGCTGCGGCAAAGCCGCTCGGTCGCGGGAGGACGTGGCTCAGCACCGCTCCGGCGCCGATACCGACGGCCACCGGGATGATCACGACGGCGGCGCGAACGAGCAGGCTCAGGATCGGTCGCCGCTGCCACTGATGGCCGGCTGGGACCGTGTCCGGCGACGCCGGCCGGGTGACGTCAGCCACGTGTCAAATCCCCTAGCGGAACCCCTGTCCGCAAACACTGCCGCGCAGCTCCGGGGGCGGAGCCAGGTAAAGGTTCGCCCCTCACCATCCTGCTGTGGCAAACGTTCGGCGCTCTGTGGCGCGGGGGTGACCCGCTCGTCGCAATCGGCGGGTGAGCCGGCGTGCGACCCGGCGTGCCAGGGGTAGGGCCCGGTCACGATCAAGGACCGTGACCGGGCTCTCTCCGCTTGGTCAGAAGACCCTGATCGAGACCTCTGCAGGCTCGTTGAGGAGGCCCTTGATCTCGTTGTTGACCTTCAACAGGGTGAGCGACGCGCCGGCCATCTCGAGCGACGTGCAGTACTCGTTGACATAGCTGCGGAACACCTTGATGCCCTGGCTCTCGAGCTTCTTGTGCGCGATGCCGTAGAGCAGGTACAGCTCGCCGATGGTGGTGCCGCCGAGACCGTTGATCATGAGCGCGACCTCGTCGCCGCTCTTGAACGGCAGGTCGGGAACGACCGCGTTGAGGAAGAGATCCACGATCTCGTTCGCGGAGACGATCTTGGTCCGCTGCCGGCCCGGTTCGCCGTGGATGCCGATGCCGACTTCCATCTCGTCGTCGGCAATCTCGAACAGCGGCGACCCCTTGACCGGCGGGGTGCACGAGCTGAGCGCGATGCCGAGCGTGCGCACGTTGGCGATGACGTCATTGCCGATGCGAACCAATTCCTCGAGCGACGCTCCCTTCTCGGCAGCCGCGCCAACCGCCTTGATGACAAAGAAGTTTCCGGCCACGCCCCGGCGCCCGACGGTCCAGGTCGAATCCTTCACCGCCACGTCGTCGTTGACGAGCAATGTCTCGACCTTGATGTCGTCGGCCTCGCACATCTCACGTCCCTGCTCGAACGCGAGACGGTCACCCGTGTAGTTGTTGACGATGTGAAGGACGCCCTTCGGCGAGTTGAGCAGCTTGGTGGTCTCGTACACGAACTCAACGGGCGGACCCGCGAACACGTCGCCGGGGCATGCGGCGTCAAGCATTCCCTTGCCCACGATCATCGTGTGCGCCGGCTCGTGACCGGAGCCGGACCCCTGGATGATCGAGACCTTGTTCGGGTTGGGCGCGTCCGCGCGGTAGATGAGGTTGTACTTCGGCTCGTACTTGAGCGCGCCACCGCTGGCGAGGTAGATCCCCTCCAGCATCTCGGGCACGAACTGCCTCGGGTCGTTGACGAACTTTTTCATGTGCCAGTCTCCTTTTCAGGCGTGGGCTTCACGCCATGCCCCGCTGATGCTTTGCAAGATGACGCCGACGGCCGTTGCGCCTGCGTCGACTGAGCCGATGCTCCGTTCCCCGGTATAGGCCGCCCGCCCGCGCATGGCGAGCATCGGCTTGGTCGCCTCGGCGGCCGTGACGGCCGCGTCGGCGGCCGCCTGGATCGCCGCCGTCCCGTGGTCAGCCGCCGCCCCGGGCTGGGCGAGTCCCGTCTCCAGAGCGTCGATCGCGGGAACGAGCGCGTCGAGAAGGGTCTTCTCGCCGAGGGATGCCCCACCGCGATCCATGATCCCGGTCACGGCAGCCCGAAGAATCGCGATCACCTCCTCGTGGCTGATGTCGATACGCTCGCCCGCCTCCTTCGCTGCGCGCAGGAACGCGGTGCCCCAGATGGGCCCGCTGCTGCCGCCGACCTTGCTGGAGATGACAAAGCCAACCTTCTTCAGCAGCGCGCCGACGTTGCTGTGATCGAAGGTCTCGAGCTCGGCCTGCACAACCTCGAAGCCGCTGCGCAGCGAGTACCCGAAGTCGCCGTCGCCCACCACTTGATCCAGCTCGCAGAAATAGTCGGTGTTGGCGACAATGGTATTGGCCATTGTCTTCAGAATCAGATCCAGGTCTTCGGTTGCGGTCATTGCCACCCCTATGCGTTCCTCCTCTGCGCTGATTGTGCGACGCGTTCTCCCGAGAGGCACGACTCGAGGTCCTCGAGGACCACGTACTTTCCGGGTCGTGCCGGGCTCGAATTGGCAAGCACCACCATGGTTTCTCCGTCAGGGTCACCAAGCGACGATACGACCAGCGCCGCTCCGGTGAAGTCCTCGTGCTCGGTGTATCCGTTGACGGTGATCACGCAACGCAGGTCTGCTGCGGTCGCCGCCTCGAAGCCATTGCGTGAATCCTCGATGACGAGCACGTCGGAGGGATCCAGCTGCAGCATCTCGAGGGCCAGCAGATAGATGTCCGGGGCGGGCTTCTTGTGCGCGACACAATCGCCTGCGAGGACGGCATCGAACCGCGACGCACGCTCCGGTCCGGCCGCGCGATCCAGGATCGCCCTGACCGATGGCTCCGCAGAGGTGGATGCGATGGCGAGCTTCCAACCTGCATCCTGCGCCGCCGTGATGATCCGAGTGATTCCGGGGCGCGGCGGCAGCTTCCCGGCGGCGACCATCTCCGTGTAGATCTCCGTCTTTCGGCGATGCAAGGCGGCGAGCAGAGCCGCGCGCCCCTCCGGATCCGCCGGAAGACTGTTCCTTGCGACGAACTCGGGTGTCAGCTCGCTGGCCATCCGTTCCTTGCCGCCCGCGATCTGCAGCTTCTCGCCGTACACCTGCTCAGACCACACCAGTGGTAGTCCGAACTCCGCAAACGTCTGGTTGAACGCGGGGAGATGGCCGAATCGCTCGGTGTCCGCGAGGACGCCATCGCAGTCGAAGACGATCGCGGTCACGACCAGGCCCTGCCGGCGCTGCCGAAGAGTTGAATGTGATGCTTGGCCATGTCCATGACGGCCGCCCCCTGCGCCGGGAGGAGCTTCGACGGGTCGTTCTCCGCCGGGTGCGCCTGCATGTACTGCTCGGCGGATGTCATGAACGCGATCTTCAGTGCCGTGGAGATGTTGACCTTGGCGCATCCGCGGCTGATGAGGTCGCTGAACTGCGCCGCGGACATCCCGGTGCCGCCGTGCAGTGCCACCGGGATCCCCGTGGCCTCGACGATATCGGTGACTCGCTGCGCGTCGAGCTTGGGTGTTCCCGCGTAGACACCGTGGGCATTTCCGATCGCCGGTGCGAAGACATCCACACCGGTGGTGCGGACGAAATCGACCACTGTCTCCAGTGATTGGACGTTCTCAGCTTCGTCGCCGGTCATCTCCTCAGTTCGTTTGAAGCCTTCGATCTCGCCTTCGACGTGTGCTCCGTAGCGGCGCGCCTCCTCGACCACCTCCACGCACTGGCGCGTGTTCTCCTCAACAGAAAGCTTGCTGGCATCGAAGAGCACCGAGTTCCAGCCGGTCGCCAGGCACTCGCTGATGAGCGCTCGATCAGGGCAGTGATCGAGGTGGAGCGCTACCGGAACCGAGACGTGCTTGGTCATCGCGACCCACATCGCGTACATCACGTCAACCCCCGTGATGTCAAGGTGTTTCACCGACGTCTGGACGATCACCGGTGCGCGCAATTCCTCCGCTGCTGCCAGCACGGCGTCCATCGTCAGGTCGTTGACCACGTTGAACGCGGCCACGCCGTATCGCTCCTGAAAGGCGCGATCGAGGATCGCCTTGGTGCTCACGACAGGCATTGGCCCACTCGCTCCCGTCAACGATCCGCTCTGTGTGAGGACTCTATCCATCCGCGAGGATGGAACGCAACACCGCAGCTGCGGGCAGGCCTGGAATTGCGTCCTTGCAAGGAGTAGATTGGATGGACGGAAGCGGCTGTAAATGCCGCTTGAGAGCGTCCAGGAGGTACCACATGGCTGTTGCTCACATGGACCAGCAGATCGCAGAGCGAGTCGATGCACTCGGACGTGGTTCGAAAAAGCTCCTGATCGACGGCGAGTGGGTCGACGCGGCTTCGGGCAAGACATTTTCGACACCGAACCCGGCGACCGGCGAGCGTCTCGCCGACGTCGCGTACGGTGAGGCTGAGGACATCAATCGCGCCGTACGCGCCGCACGGCGCGCGTTCGATGACGGGCCCTGGCGGACCATGTCTTCCTCGGACCGGGGAAAGATCATCTGGCGGATCGGTGATCTCATCGAGGCAAACATCGAGGAGCTCGCACAGCTGGAGTCGCTCGACAACGGCAAACCGTTGACCATCGCGCGGGCAGCGGATGTGCCTCTTGCGGCCGACCTGTTCCGCTACATGGCGGGCTGGACGACCAAGATCGAGGGCAACACCATCCCGATCTCCGTGCCGTATGCGCCGGGCGCGCGCTGGCATGCGTATACGTTGCGCGAGCCGGTCGGCGTCGTCGCTCAGATCATCCCCTGGAACTTTCCTTTGCTGATGGCGGCGTGGAAACTCGGGCCGGCCCTCGCGTCCGGGTGCACGATCGTGCTCAAGCCCGCGGAGCAGACGCCGCTCTCCGCCATCCGGCTCGGCGAGCTGATGCTCGAAGCGGGCCTGCCGAAGGGCGTTGTCAACATCGTGACCGGCTTCGGCGACGCCGGCGCTGCACTCGCTGCGCACGACGGAGTTGACAAGGTGGCGTTCACGGGTTCGACCGAGGTCGGCAAGCTGATCGTGAAAGCAGCAGCCGGAAACCTCAAGAAGGTCACCCTCGAGCTCGGTGGCAAGTCGCCGAACATCGTGTTCGCCGATGCCGACCCGGACGCCGCGGCCGCCGGCGCCGCCAGCGCCATCTTCTTCAACCACGGACAGTGTTGCTGCGCCGGATCGCGCCTCTACGTCGAGCGCCAGAACTTCGACCGCGTCGTGGAAGGAGTGACCGAGGCGGCGAAGAACATCAAGGTGGGACCCGGCACGGACGCGGACACGGAGATGGGGCCACTCGTCTCGGAAGAGCAGTTCGCGCGCGTCACGGGCTACCTGTCCTCGGGATTTGCCGAGGGCGCGCATGCCACCTGCGGCGGCGACCGTATCGGCGACCGCGGCTACTTCGTCCAGCCGACGGTGCTGGTGGACACCAACCCCGATATGAAGGTCGTGCGCGAGGAGATCTTCGGCCCGGTCGTCACCGCGATGCCCTTCGACGATCCCCGGGAGATCGGCGATGTCGCCAACGACTCGAATTACGGGTTGGCCGCGGGAATCTGGACCAGCGACGTGAGCAAGGCGCACCGCATGGCTGCGCAGCTGCGCGCCGGAACAGTTTGGGTCAACTGCTACAACATCTTTGACGCGGCGCTCCCCTTCGGTGGCTACAAGGAATCCGGGTGGGGCCGCGAGATGGGTCACGACGCGCTGAACAATTACCTCGAGACCAAGGCGGTCTGCATCCAGATCTGACGAGACCAGGGCAGAGACGCACCGTGGGCGGGCCCGAGGGCTCGCCTGCGGTGCGTCTGTTCAGCTGACGGGGTTGGCTTGCGGCTGGCTCGGTATGGACTCATGCGCCGGCGTGGCAATCGCGGTCGTCTCGATGATTGCCAGCAGCTGCACGAGCACGTGGCGGATGTCAGCGCGGATCGAGTAGGTGGCGTCCGGTTCCTGGCCGGTGACGACGAGCACTCCCGTCGACTGAAACCGATCCAGCTGGTGGCGCACTTCAAAGGGGGACAGCTTCGTTCGCGCTGCGAGCTCGTCGAGCTTCATCGGACGATCCAGCAACTGCGTGACGATCCGCAGCCGGTTGGCGTCGCCGAGCGCATGGAGCAGGTCTCCGGTCGCGGTCAGTTCGTCGTCCGGCCTGCTCACCAGCGAACGCACGGCGTCGAGTGCCGCGCGTGGTTTGAGCGGGAGCCCGTGGCCGCTGATATAGCTCGTCTGGAGCAAGACCTCGCCCGCGGTCGCCCCGGCGCTGCGCCTGGCGACGATCACATAGAAGGCGCCGACGACGAGCACCACCACGACGCCGTCGAGCCAGCCGCTGCCGAATCCGACACCGAGCAGGCGGCCGAGCGCAAGCAACCCGGTGACGATGCTGGCCACGACACCGATGTCGAGCAATGCGGCGAGGACGACGCGCACCCATCGAGGTACTCGCACCAGCCCGGCCCCGGAGGAGGATGGCGTCTTGCGGACGGCGAGGTAGCAGCCGACGCCCATGACGATGAGGATGGCTCCCTGCACGGCGAGCTTCTGGATCCGATCGAGGAAGTGCTCCACCGGCACCCCGATCAGGATTCCAAGCGCGACGTAGACCGCCACCCACAACACCGTCGACGACACCATCGCGAGGACGAAGGAACGCCGTGGAGCGCGCACCGCGCCCGCAACCAGCGTGGTGTAGATGCGCAGGCCCGGGATGAGCCGGCTGATCGCGATCCCTTTCCAGCCAGCCGAGCGGAGCCGCGATTCGACGCGCTCGAGATTGCGCTGCTGGCGCAGGCGCCTTGCGAGGCCCTTCAGCCCGCGATCCCCGACCGCCCGCGCCCAGCTGTATCCGACGAGCGAACCCGCGATGCAGGCGACGAGCGCCAGAGGTATGAACGCGTACGGATTGAGCCCTCCTGACGCGATGAGCAGACCGGCCACCAGCAGGGTCAGCTCGCCAGGCGCAAAGGGAAGCGGGACGCCTGCCTCTTCGGCGAAGAGCAGCCCGGGCAGGATGGCAAGCGCAACCGCCCCGTGCAAACCGGACAGGAAGTTCACCGACCCATCATCCCTCCGGGGTCCGAACGCTGCCGTACACCTGCAACCAGATCGTTCTGCGACAGTGGCCGCTGATGGACACTGACGCTGTCGTCGTGGGCGCGGGTCCGAGCGGCGCCACGGCAGCGCTGCTCCTTGCACGAGCGGGCCACAAGGTGGTGCTCGTGGATCGCGCCCGATTCCCCCGAGACAAGGCGTGTGGGGAGGGGGTCATGCCACCCGGCGTCGAGGCGTTGAGGAGGATGGGCCTCCTCGAGCACGTCCTCGCGACCGGTGCCCGCCCGATTGCGGGCGTCACCTACCAGCACTCGAGCGCGGCTGCCCGGGTGAAGGTGCCGTTCCCTGCGCCGCCGGGTGGCGGACCGGCACATGGACTGGGTGTGCGCCGCACCAGCTTCGACGCCGTCCTCGTGGACGCAGTGCGCCGCGAGCCCTTCGCCGTCGTGCGGGAGGCCGAATGTGTCACTCGCCTGATTCGCGATGCCGGCAGGGTGACCGGGGTGACCACGACCTCCGGCGAGATCCGAGCCCGCGCTGTGATCGCCGCCGATGGCCTGCATTCGCCGATCCGTTCCTGGATGGGACTGCGGGTCTCGCCGCGAGCACGTCTGCGCTACGGACTCGCGGGCCACTGGCGGGTCGAGACGCGCGACCTGAACGCGATCACCGTGACTCTCGCCGGAGATCATGAGTGGTATGAAGCGCCCGTCGGACCTGACCTGTTGCTCGTCTCGATCCTGACCGAGCGGTCGCAGCCGCCAGTGACTCCCCGCAGCTACGCGGCGGCCGCGCGTCGAAGCGTCCCGGCGCTCCGCGACGCGGAGCTGGCCTCGGGACCACTCGGTGCCGCGCAGTTCCATCAGCGCGTCCGGAGGGTCGCGGAGCACGGCGTCTTCCTGGTCGGTGACGCCTCCGGCTACGACGATCCGACCACGGGCGACGGCATCGCCATCGGGATGCTCCTGGCCGAACGCGTCGCCGAAAACGTGGGCGACTTCCTCACTGCTCGCGTTCCGATCGAGGTCGCCGAGGCCCGTTATGCGCGCGACCATATCCAGCTGGTGCGGGACCGCCGCCGTCTCACCCAGCTGGCGCTCTTCCTCGCAAGGTCGCCTCACCTGAGCCGCCGCGCACTCGAACGCGCCGTTCGCGATCCGCGCGCGCTCGGCAAGCTCGTGGCCATCAACTGCGGCTACCAGACGTTCCGCGATCTCACGCCTCGGGACTGGCTCTCCCTGGCCGGGGTCTGACGCTCCGCCGGCCGAGGCTCGGGATGAAGCGGGGGACACCGGCGAATGCGTCCCGATACCCGGGAAGCGCATCGAGCAACGCCTCTTCGGCCCGAATCCGGGGAACGAGGACGAGCGCGTTGGCGATCGAGAGAGCTGCGGCTTCCGGCACCGCGCCGACAGCAAGGGGCAGACACGCGAATTCGAGCACCACCGCGACATAGTTCGGATGGCGGATCCATCGATATGGACCATCGGTCTCGATGTGCATATTTGGCGAGACGTGAGCGGTCACGTTCCAGCTCGTGCCAAGGGTTCTGATCACCCAAAGACGCAGGATGGTTGCCGCCGCCAGCCCGGCCAGGGCTCCGATCTCCACGACATGTGGCACGCGGCGCGCCGGCCGCGGCCAGACGCACACGACAAACAGCGCCACATGAGCAGCCACCATCGCCGGGTAGGTGGACGGCGACGCCTGCTCAGCGCGGCCGAGGGTGGCCCGGTTCCGTGACGAGATCCGCAGCTCGACGAGGCGCTGCGCTCCGTTCGCGAGCACCAGGGCGGTGCGCGCCCGCCGGTTCACGAGGCCCAGCGCAACTCGATGAGCTCGACGGTCAACCCGGGCCCGAATGCGGCGGCGAGACCACGACCGTCGGCGGCCGGCAACTGTGCCGCGAGCTCCTGCAGCACGAAGAGGATGGCGGCCGATGACGTGTTGCCGGTGCTCCGCATGACGCGTTGGGTCGCGCCAACCTGACGCTCATGCAGACCGAGCGACCGGGTCACCGCATCCACGATGGCCTGGCCGCCGGGATGCAGGGCGACGACGTCCAGCTCGGATGCCGGACCGATGAAATCGTCGACGAGGGCGGGGAGGTGTGTCTCGAGAAGGCGCGGGAGCTGGCGCGATACCACCACCCGGAATCCGTCGTCGGCTTGCTCGAAGCCGAGCGCCTCGGTGGTCGACGCCACCAACTGGTGCCCTGTCCTGCCGATGCCGAGTTGACCAGGGACCGATCCGGCACGCAGCACCGCGGCACCGGCCCCATCGCCGAACACGAGCACGCTCAAGAGGTTGTCAGCGGACGTGTCGGCCGGTCGGAACGTGAGCGACGGCACCTCCACCGCGACCACCAGCGCCGATTCCTCGGGATGCGAGCGCACCCAGTCGGACGCCCAGGTCAGTGCCGCCGCACCCCCGGCGCATCCGAAGTTCATGAACGGCATGCGCCGGATATCGCGTCGCAGGCCGAGATGATTGATCAAGGCGACGTCAACGCCGGGGAGCACGAAGCCGGTGCACGACGACACGACGATCAGGCCGATGTTGGCGATCGCGACGCCGGCGTCGACGATCGCTCGCTCAGCTGCGGCGATGGCCAGCGGTGTCGCCTCGGCCGCATACCGAGCCGCCTGGTCGCCTGGCGTGAGCGCCAGCAGCGCTTCCTCGATCGGCCGCACCAGGAAGCGATGGGTGCCGGAGAGCTCCTCGGTGAACAGGCTCACCCGCCGCTCCAGCCTCGGCCACACCTGGGTGATCAGGCGGAGCACCTCGTCGCCATCGACCTCGTGCGCCGGTACCGCGGTACCGATCCCGTCGATCGTGACCGGCGCGAGCACCGGCCACACGGCGCGGCGATCGGGCAGCGCCGGGGAGCGGATCGCCGCCTCAACAACCATGCGCTCGGATCATGACACCGACGATCGGACCGGCCGTAGCCCGTTTCTGTGAATGGAGATGCGGAGAGTATGCCCCCGGGTTACACCGCCCGCGGAGCGGTCTACTCCGGGGTCACATACGCTGCGGTGAGCCCGCCATCGACGAGGAACGTCGCGCCGTTGACATATGAGGACTCGTCGCTGGCAAGGAACAGCGCGGCATTGGCGATCTCGAGCGCCGTGGCGAGGCGGCCCATGGGCAGGTGAATGCGGCGCCGCTCGTACGCGGCAGGGTTGTCCGCAAAGAGGCGCATGAGCAACGGCGTCTCAACCGGCCCCGGACAGAGCGCGTTGACGCGAACACCCTGGCGCGCGAACTGCACGGCAAGTTCCCGGCTCATCGACAGCACCGCCCCCTTCGACGCCGTATAAGCGATCTGCGACGTCGCGGCTCCGACCAGCGCCACGAATGACGCGACGTTGATCACCGAGCCACCGCCGCGCTCGAGGAGATGGGGGATCCCATACTTGCAGCAGAGATACACGCCCTTGGCGTTCACCGCTTGCACTCGATCCCACGCGTCCGGCTCGGTGGTGAGGATCGAATCGTCGTCGGGCGGCATGATTCCCGCGTTGTTGTAAAGGATGTCGATGCCACCGTAGGCGACGACCGCAGCCGCGTACATCGCGGCGACACTGTTGGCGTCGCTGACGTCCACCTCGACGAAGCTCGCGCGCTCGCAGTCCGCCGCCGTCTGAGCACCGGCGGAGCGTCCCGTGTCGGCGACGACCACCGTGGCCCCCTCTCGGGAAAAGAGCATTGCCGCCTCGCGCCCGATACCACCTGCCGCGCCGGTGATCACGGCAACCTTGCCCTCAAGACGTCCCATCGCGCTGTCAGCCCTCCGTGGAGATGTAGACGTTCTTGACCTCGGAGTAGCCGTCGAGGCCGTTCATCCCGAGCTCGCGTCCGAACCCGGATTGTTTGAAGCCGCCAAATGGTGTGGAGACGCGCACCGAGGAATTGCTGTTGATCGAGAGGACACCGGTGTCGAGTGCTCGCGCAACTCGAAGCGCGCGCGCGCCGTTGCTGGTCCAGATCGAACCGGACAATCCGTACGGGGTGTCGTTCGCGATCCGCACCGCATCCGCCTCGTCGGTGAACGGGATGATCGCGGCGACCGGCCCGAAGACCTCCTCACGCGCGATCCGGTCATGGTTGGTCGCCTCGACGAGGGTGCACGGATACCAGAAACCCGGTCCATCGGGAATCGATCCGGTGAAGAGCGGCTTGGACTCGACGAACGACGCCACGGTCTGACGGTGGTTCGCCGAGACGAGCGGACCCATCTCGGTCGCGTCATCTTCCGGATCACCGACGCGGAGCGCACCGGTGGCGCTGATGAGCAGCGCGACAAAGCGGTCGTACACATCGCGTTGGACGAGCACGCGTGAGCGCGCGCAGCAGTCCTGCCCCGCGTTGCCGAAGACCGCGTACGGAGCGGCGGCCGCGGCACGCTCGAGGTCCGCGTCGGCAAAGACGATGTTGGCCGATTTGCCGCCGAGCTCGAGGGTCACGCGCTTGATGCTCTCGGCGGCCCCACGCATCACTTCGACACCGACTTCCGTTGAGCCGGTGAAGCCGATCTTGGCGACGTCGGGATGGTGGATGAGGCGTTCGCCGACGACACGTCCCGGTCCCACCACGACGTTGAGCACACCCTCGGGAATTCCCGCCTGGAGCGCAAGCTCCGCCAGACGGATCGCCGTCATCGGGGTCAGCTCGGCGGGCTTGAGGACCACGGTGTTGCCGCAGGCGAGTGCGGGCCCGACCTTCCAGCTCGAGATGTTCAGCGGGAAGTTCCATGGCACGATCAATCCCACGACGCCGAGTGGCTCCCGGAACGTCAGGTCGACGCCACCGGCAACCGGGATCGTCTGACCGAAGTGCTTGTCGACGGCGCCCGCGTAGTAGTGGAAGACCTCAGCCACCATGCCCACTTCGCCGCGCGAGTCGGCGATCGGCTTGCCGACGTTTCTCGTCTCCAGCAGGGCGAGTTCCTCGCCATGGTCCTCGACGAGTCCGGCGAGTCTGCGAAGCAGGCGTGCGCGGTCAGCGGGAGCGACCGAGCGCCATGCGGGGAATGCCACCTTTGCCGCCGCAACCGCGCGATCGGTCTCGATCACCCCGGCCCGCTTGAGCTCTGCCACGGGTTGCTCCGTGGCCGGGTTCACCAGCCGAAGCGTCATCCGCGCTCGAAGAAGCGTTCGCGTTCGTAGCAGGTGACCGCCTTGTCGAAGAGCTGCTGCTCGGTGCGCGCGTAGTTGAGGTAGTGGTCGACGACGTCATCGCCGAACGCGGAGCGGGCGACCTTGCCGTGCTCGAGCGCGCTGATCGCCTCGTTGAGCGTGTGCGGAAAACGCTTCACGTCGGACTCGTAGGCGTTGCCGGTGAAGACCGGCGGGAGCTCGAGCTGGTGCTCGATGCCGTGGAGACCCGCGGCGAGCAGGGCCGCGAAAGCGAGGTACGGGTTGGCGTCGGCGCCCGGGATACGGCACTCGACCCGCAGCGCCTTGCCGTGGCCGACCACGCGGAACCCGCAGGTGCGATTGTCGTAGCCCCACGCGAGCGTCGTCGGCGCCCAGCTGCCGGCGGCATATCGCTTGTACGAGTTGATGTTGGGCGCGAGGAACACCGCAAACTCGTCTGCGCACGAGATCAGTCCCGCAAGGTACTGCTTGAAGAGCGGCGATTCCCCGGAGAAGAGGGCATTGCCGTCACCCCAGAGGCTCGAGTGGATGTGGCACGAGCTTCCGATCCAGGTGTGATCGGGCTTGGCCATGAAGGTGACCGACTGGCCACTCTGCTGGGCCATCTCCTTGATCCCATTCTTGTAGATGACGTGGTTGTCTGCCATCGTGACCGCGTCGCTGTAGCGGAAGTTGAGCTCCTGCTGACCGGGCCAGGCTTCGCCCTTGGACGTCTCGACGCGCATCCCCGCTGCCTGCATGTTGTTGCGCACCGAGCGGATGAACGGCTCGTCGTAGCTCGTGGCGAGGATGTGGTAATCGAGGATGTACGGCACCGATGGCGTCAGCTCACGGTAATGCTGCGCGTGCGCCTGTGCATAGGTCTGCTTGATCAGGAAGAACTCGAGCTCGGAGCCGAACATCGCCTCAAAGCCAAGGGCTCGTGCCCGGTCCACCTGCGCTTTGAGCACCTGGCGGGGCGACGGCCGGACGGGTGTGCCGTCGTTCCACGCCACGTCACAGAGGACAAGTGCCGTGCCCTCGAGCCAGGGAATGCGGCGCATGGTCGCGAAATCGGGAACCATCGAGAAGTCGCCGTAGCCGCGCTCCCAGCTCGCGATCTCATACCCGGGTACCGGGTCCATCTCCATCTCGAGGGCGAGGAGATAGTTGCAGCCCTCGATCGGATTCTTGTGCTCCATCTCCTCGAGAAAGAAATGTGCCTCCATGCGCTTGCCCATCAGGCGTCCCTGCATGTCGGTGAACGCGACGACCACGGTGTCGACCTTGCCGGCCTCGACCTCCTGTTTCAGTTCGTCGAGCGTGAGCATCGGTCAGCTGCCCTCCTTGCCGGCGTCGGTGGCAACCGCGCCATTGTGGTTGTGATCGGCAACGCGGTCGACGAATCGGCTGAACAGCGCCATCGCCCACCCCTGCTGGTCGAGCAACTCCTCGGGATGACACTGCACTGCAACGATCATCCCGTCGGCTGACTCGATGCCTTCGACGACTCCGTCGGGGCTGTGCGCGGTGACAGTCAGGCCGGGCGCGACATCCTTCACCGACTGGTGGTGCAGGCTGTTGACCATCACTCGGTCGCCGGGCGTCACCTTCGACAGCTCCGAGCCGGGCACGACGTCGATGGAGTGGGCGAGCAGGTCGCGCGGGTGACCGTGGTTGTCGTGACCATCGATGTGCTGGCGCAGCGAGCCACCGAGTGCCACATTGATCACCTGTTGCCCACGGCAGATCCCGAAGACGGGCACACCTGCATCGACAGCAGCGCGCACGAGTGCGATCTCTGTCAGGTCCAGAGGTGGGTCGACGTCCGGGGTTTCCTCCTCGCGATCCTCACCGTATGCGGGTGGATCGACGTCCCAGCCGCCCGGCACCAGGAGGCCGTCGATGTCCTGGATCATTGATGTCGCTTCGGTGGATGCAAGCCCACCCGGTTGCGGATCGAGCGTGACCGGCTCACCGCCGGTCGCCTCAATCGCGCGCAGGTACGGCAGGTAGTACGCGGGTCCGCGGAGCGGGCTGCACGTCACACCGATCCTGGGCTTGGACATCTCGTAATCCTTCGCGTGCTCGCGGCGCCACGGCCGCGAGCACGCCTGGTGAACCGCTCTGTGAGCCTATCAGCCTGCCGAAACCGCGGGCGCCGGCGCTGCCCCTGTGACGAACGTCGCTTCGATCGACGCCAGTTCTTCGGCGGTTCCCTGGATCCTCGGA
>Ga0182015_10004356_pt1 | contig 15309 bp, 12 predicted proteins | sample 712P3MmetaG_FD_120478 | JGI IMG/M metagenome (GOLD analysis project Ga0182015, IMG submission 120478) | Permafrost microbial communities from Stordalen Mire, Sweden - 712P3M metaG | ecosystem: Environmental > Terrestrial > Soil > Wetlands > Permafrost | place: Sweden: Stordalen | collected...
CCCCGAGGGGTAGGTGAAGCTGCCGGCACCGATCTCACGCCCGACCATGGGCTTGGCGATGTGCTCGACCACTTCGACGGCGATGATGGGGGCCGCCGCGCATGCGAAGGCCCGAACCCAGTCGCGAAAGATCGCGACGAGGAAGATGACCGCCACCCCAGCCACGAGCACAGGGACCGAGCCGATCTTCACGAGTTCGTTCGCGAGATGGGACCCGGGGTCGGACGGCACGTAGAAGTAGCCGGCTGCGTCGACACGGTTCGGCCCGGGCCGCTTGGCCAACAGCAGACCCGCGAGCGCGGCGGCACCGAGCAGGCCAGTGCCCAGCACCAGCTCGATCGCGGTCCAAAGCCGAGATGCCGCGGCCGGTCCTTTGCGGCCCCGGCTCTCAAGAGACATTTGCCCAACATAATTCCCGGCCCGGCCGGTCGTGTATCAGGCCGTCGTGACCTGGTCCGTCTCCGGCCCCAGCGCCAGCTCGCGGCCGAGATGCTCTCTCTTTGGATCCAGGTAGTTGCAGGATGCGGCTTTGCTAGGGTCCTGCGGACCTGCCGTGCCGAGGCGGCGGCAAAGCGGAAGGGGAGGGCCATGCCGGCCTATGTGATCTACCAAGCCGAGATGCTCGACGCTGAGCGCTACGAGCAGTACAAGGCGCTCGCGGGCCCGAGCATCGTGGCTGCCGGCGGTCGGTACCTCGTCCGCGGTGGGGACTTTCACCCCCTCGAGGGCGACGTCCCCGCCGGTCGCACCGTCGTGGTGGAGTTCGCGAGCATGCAGGCGGCACTCGAGTGGTACAACGGCGAGGAGTACACGGCCATACGCAAGATCCGCGAGGGCGCAGCCCGGGCGCGGATGTACGTCGTGGAAGGGATTTGAACAAGCGGGGCTCAGGGCTGCTCAGTGCGCGAGGCGTCCGGTGACGCGGGCGTGACCTCGTCACTTTGCGGTTGCTGCAGTCCTCGGACTGGCAGTTCGGGCAGGTCCGCAGTGCGTCCTTCAGCGCCCGAAGCTCGTCGTTGTCCCCGGCCATCTTGGACCCTGACTGGTGCCCCCTCGGGACCCGGTCCCCTTGGTTTATCTGGCCGATCGAGCCGATGCCGGGGCCGTGGGCTCGGCGAAGCCCGCGGAAGGAGAACCGCGGCTGGCCGGCTGTGAGCAGCCAGGCGGTGCCACAGGCATTGCCCCGCCGCTCGATGGTTCCCTGAGGTCCGAACATGCGAGCAAACTACCTGGCCGGCCCCCGCCAAGCCCGCGAGCCGAGCGGCGCAAGGGCACAGATGTGGTCCTCGGCTACTGGGAGCGCCACGGGCGGCCGGCAACGGTTGCCCAGGTCGCGGACCTCGAAATGCTCCCTAGCCACAGTATCGCCTACCGGGGCACGAGTTTCGAGGAGCTGGATCTCGAAGCGGTTCTCGCCCGCCACCCGCAACTGGCCCTTGTCGACGAGCTCGCCCACGCGAACGTCCCGGGCGCCGGCCACGAGCACCGCTGGCAGGACGTCGAGGAGATCCTGTCGGCTGGCATCGACGTCGACACGACCTTGAACGTGGCCAACATCGCCTCGCTCGGGCCGCTCGTGGCTCAGATAACTGGCGTCCGGCTCGCTGAGGCCGTACCCGACGAGTTCTTGCGGTCGGGAGAGTTAAAGCTCGTCGACCTGGAGCCGGCGGCGCTGCGCAGGCGCCTGGCCCAAGGCCTGGTCTTCGAAAAAGCGCGGGCCGATGCCGCCTTGTCGAGCTACTTCCGTTTCGCCAACCTCTCCGCCCTCCAAGAACTCGCGAGCCTGTGGCTCGACGAGTCCGTCGTCGATCCGGTGGCGGCCTATCTGGCGGCTCATGGCGTCGATCAGGCAAGGTGCACGGTCGTTGTCGTCGGGCTGGAGGGCTCGCCTTTCGACCAATGGCTCATCCGTTACGCCGGATGTGTCGCCGAGGTCTCAGACGCGAGGCTGGTCGGCATTCACGTCAGCCCCGACGACAATCTCGAGCAGCTGCCGGCGGGGGTCCTTGACCAAGACCGCCGGCTGCTCGAGGCGCTCGGCGGGTCCCTACGCGAGCTCAGGGCACAGGACGCGGCTGTGGAACTTGTCCAGGCCGCCACGCGAGCGGGCGCCTCTCAGCTCGTCATCGGCTCGCGCCGGCGATCTCGCCTGTCGCGCCGCCTCGGTGGGTCGATGGTCGACCGGGTGCTGCAAGCAGCTATTGACCTGCCGGTGCAACTAGTCAACGTGGGGCAACCCGGCAAGCAAAGCGGCGGCCGCAAGCCCCGGCGCGATCGGGCTCGATCCACCCCTTGAGCGAGCGACGTTGTACCGAGCCGCTCTCGGTATCAGGTGCTGCTGTATGGTTGGCCGCTTCTTCCTCGAGGCTTGAGTTTTCCAGAAAGGAACGCCGCAGTGATCAAGGGATTCAAGAATTTCTTGTTGCGAGGAGACGTCATCGTCCTGGCGATCGGATTGACGGTCGCCCTGGCCTTCAGCACTCTCGTGAAGGCCTTCACCGACTCGGTCATCAATCCCCTCATCTCCCGCGCCCAGGGGGGTCACTCCGTCGGGCTAGGCGTGCAGCTCGGTCAGTCGGGCAACAGCGCCACATTCGTGAACCTCGGGTTGTTCATATCTGCGATCATCTACTTCCTCATCTTCATGACCGTCTTGTACCTCGCCGTCGTGCTTCCCTACAAGCACGTGTCGGCGAGGCAGGGCAAGATCGTCTTCGGTGACGCGCCCCCGACCAAGACCTGCCCGGCGTGCCTGTCCGACGATCTCCCTGTGGCCGCGAGCAAGTGCAAGTACTGCGGCAGCGACCAGCCCGTCGCCACAGTCGCCTGAGGTTCTGCCAAGCCCATTAGGCCCTACAGCGGCTTTTTCAGCGGGGCGGTCCCGCGGCCACGACCCGGCTGAGCTCTCCAGGCGCCTGGGCGGGTGCGAACGACTCGAGCCACCAGGTCATGCCGGCCTGCTCGAGCTCGGCGAGCCGCGAGCCGAGCTCCGCGCCGCCTATTCCGGTGGACTCGCCCCGGCACACGATCTCGATGCCGTGAGCGGCGCCCCGGTTCATGAGCTCGGTTCGGATCACGGCGACCTTTTCTGGATCGGGCAGGCCCGGGATCGAGTTTCCTCCCTCGAAGATGGGAAAGCAGCCCTGGTGGCGGGCTGCCCGGGCGAGGGGACGGCGGTTCGGCCAGCGGCAGGCCACCCAGACCGGGAGCGGTTGCTGCACCGGCCGGGGGAGAAAGGCCGGGCTGTGCACCGCGATCTTCTCCCCCTGGAACTCGACGGGCTCGCCGGACCATAGGGCGACGACGATCTCGAGCGACTCGTCGAGGACGATGGCCCGCTGCGCGGTGTCGAGGACCTCACCGGAAAAAGAGCTGAGCTCGCCCCGGGTGTCGTGACCGAGGCCGACGCCGACGACGAGGCGGCCGTCTGAGAGCTGGTCGAGCGTCGCGCACTGGCGGGCGAAGACCCAGGGCCTGCGGCGGGCGAGGGGGGTGACGAGCATGCCGAGCCGCACCCGTTCGGTCTCCTGGGCGATGGCGCTCGCCATCACGAAAGAGTCGGCGACGGCCATGCCGGAGCCTTCGAGCACGTGGTCCCAGAGGTAGAAGCCGTCCCAGCCGGCCTCTTCTGCCGAACGGGCCAGGGCTACCAGGCGCTTCGGCTCGGCGAACTCGGCGAAGGGCGGGAGGAAGATGCCGTAGGAAAGAGCCACGAACCCGGGACGGTACTCGATATCGCGTGCTCGCGCCGAGGCTCGGATAGGCCCACTCGGGCTTCTTGGGAGCACTCCGGTCTGAGATCGTCCGCATGGCCCGGCCCCATCTCGGAGTTCGAACAACCCTCCGGTGGGTACTGTCCAAGGGTGAAGACATCCGGCCGGGCGACACGGTCGGTGCCCGCCGATGAGCCTTCCGGCGGCGCAGGTGTCGCCGGCAACCGCCTCGGGCTCGTATTGGGCGGCGCTGGCGTCGCCGGCCTGGTGGCGGCAATGCTGAACCGGCCGTCCGAGGCCGGCGCGGCGGTCTCTCAGGACTGGCCACCGTTCGTGCTCGTTGCCGGGCTTCTCCTCATCGGCTTCGTCGCCGACCGCGACGGTCTGTTTGAAGCCGCGGGTCACCGGCTTGCCTGCTCGGCGAAAAGTGGGGGAGCGCTGTTTGCCGGGGCCGTCGTCATGGTCGGTGTCGTGACGGCGGTCTTGAACCTGGACACCTCAGTGGCCTTCCTCACGCCAGTGCTCGTCTACACCGCCAGATCCCGTGGTGCGGGCGAGGCCCCGCTTCTTTACGGCAGCCTTCTTCTGGCCAACGCGGGCTCGTTGTTCCTCCCGGGCTCGAACCTGACCAACCTCATCGTCTTCGGGCACCTGCACATGAGCGGGGCGAGCTTTCTCGCCCACATGTGGGCGCCGGCGCTGGCCGCGCTCTTTGTGACGGCCGCCGTCGTCGCCCTTGCCGAAAGAAAACAGTTACGGGCCTCTGCCGGAAAGATCGCAGACCAGCTCAGGCCGCGCCTCGGCCTCGGGCTCGGGGCGGTCGTGGCGGCGACGGTGCTCATCGTGGCGCTGCGGGCGCCGGCGCTGCCTGTGGCGATCGTGGGCCTCATCGTCACCGGAGCGAGGCTGGCGGCCCAAAAAACCAAGGGGCCGGAGGTGGCGGAAGTTCTCGGTGCGCCGGTGCTTGTCGGTCTGTTCGGGATCGCGGTCGCGCTCGGAACCCTGGCGCGGGCGTGGTCCGGGCCGGCGGTGCTCCTTTCCCATCTCGGTGCATGGCAGACCGCCGCCTTCGCGGCCGCCGGATCTGTCGCGGTGAACAACCTTCCTGCTGCCTCCTTGCTCTCCGCGCGCGCCCCCTCGCGGCCGTTCGCCCTCCTCATCGGGCTGGACCTCGGTCCAAACCTTTTCGTGAGCGGGTCCTTGGCGTGGCTTCTCTGGCTGCGGGCGGCCCGCGGGGCCGGGGCGCAGCCGTCTGTGGCGCGAGCCAGCCGCCTCGGAGTGATCGCGGTCCCGCTCTCGATGGCGGCCGCCCTCGCGGTGCTCTCGCTTACGGGTTCTCGTTAGGGACGGTGTGATCGTGCCCGGCCGGGGCCCGAGTTGTTGGCTAGCTTGACTGGAATCGACTCGGAACTGGAGGTTTACAGATGCTTATCTCGACGATGAACGACCTGCCCGGCTATGAGGTGACCGAGGTTCTCGGCGAGGTGTTCGGACTGACGGTGCGCAGCCGCAACGTCGGGTCCCAGATCGGAGCGGGGTTCAAGGCTCTTGCGGGCGGCGAGCTCAAGGGCATGACGAAGAACCTGATCGCGAGCCGGGCGGAGGTCACCGACCGCATGGTGCAAGAGGCCGTCGCCAAGGGCGGCGACGCCATCTTGGCGATGCGCTTCGACACCTCCGAGATGGGCGGCAACTGGACCGAGATCTGCGCCTACGGCACCGCGGTCAAGGTCCGAAAGATCTGACCACGCGGCTCATTCGGCCCGCAGCGCGAGCCCGGTCGGGGTCCGGGCCGCCATGCGCCCCGGGATGGCGGCGACCAGGTTCATGGGGACGATCGTGACCACGGCGACGAGGACGACCTCGAGCACGGGCACCGTCGGATGGGGCACGGCGTAGATGTCCCGGGCGAAAGAGATCCCACAGCCACCTGCCGAGTGCGATCCCGGTCGGTACGCCGACGACGATCCCCACGATCGCGGCCACAGAGGCCTGCCAGGCGACTGTCACCGCCAGCTGTCGGCGGGTGAAGCCAAGCGTCTTCAGCACGGCGAGGTCGCGCCTACGGCGTCTGACCGAGGCTGCGAGCATGATGCCAAGCGCCACGACCGCGCCGGCGGCTAGGCCCGCGGCGAGGACTGCCGGAGTGTCCCCGGTCGACTGGTAGTTGACTATCTCGGCCGGCCGCTGCACACCAAGCACGTTGTAGGTGTCGCCTGCCCCCTCGGGATCCGCGGCCATGACCTTGTCGGCTACCTCGGCGACACTCTGCAAAGATGCCAGGCCGACGGCAGCCGGGACGCCTTTTCGCAGCCGCACGACGACAATGGTCGGCCCGTTCAAGTTGGGGTCGGGCTGGGTGAGCGCCTGTCTGAACCGTGAGCGCACCGTCGTGGTACCACGACCGCCCTTGGACCCTCAGCTAGAGGGTGCCGCTTCGCCGCAGGGCGACATAGGCGACCCAACCGGCCGGGATCGGGAGCCAGAACGTGGCCGTACGGAAGACGAGCACGGCGGGGATGGCCTGATGGGCTGGTACGCCCATGGCCGTCAGGCCCGCAGAGAGGACGGCTTCGACCGCACCGAGGCCCCCCGGGATGGGCGCCGCCGACCCGACGGCGTTGCCGGCGAGGTAGACGATCGCCGCCGGCAAGATGGCCGGGTGGGCCCCGAGAGCCCGCAGCGCGGCAATGAAGGCGATGAGATATCCCAAGGTCAAGACCAGGTTGGCGAGCACCCCGAGGGCGAGGCGCAAGGGCTTGGAGACCGCGTCCAACAGGTGGGGCCAGACGCTGCGCAGGCGAGGGCGGATGGCACGGTTGAACCTCGCCCGCGTCGCGGGGATGAGGAGCAGGATGCCCGAGGCGACCGCGATGGCCCCGAGCCCGATGAGCAGGTCCGTGCTCGGCGCGATGTTGAACCGGCTGATGCCCGAGCCGGTGAGGAAACCGAAAGAGATGAGGAGCAGGATCGTCGTCACGACGTTGACGATCTGGGATATGGCGACAGCCGCCGTGATCGAGCCGGCGTCCACTTTCTGTTTCGCTAGGTAGCGGGCATTGACGGCGACATGGCCCACTGTCGGCGGCATGGCGAGGCCGACAAAGGCGGTCGAGAGCTGGACGAGAAACCCGCGCAGCGGGGAGAGGTGCTTTGGGACAAAGGCGGCCAGGTTCTCGGCCGCCGCGACATAGGTGAGCGCGGAGCCCAAGATCGCGATGGCGAACCAGCCAAGATTCGTCTCGCGCAGGGCACCGAGAAGGTTCACCTTGGAGAGCTGGCCGATGAGGAGGAAGGCGGCGACAGTGAGCGCGATCGCGCTGACGACGGTCCGCCAGCGGAAGCGTTCCAAGTTGGCGATCGGAGCTGTCGTGCCCGCGCCGACTAGCTCGTGGCGGATCTCTGTGAGGCAGTCTTGGAATTGGCGCATCGCCGAGAAGCCCCAGGGCGCGAGCGCGATCGGCTGTAGGGTCGCCGCTATCGCGGCCTCGTCGGCTGGGTGGTAGGCGCTGCGCAGCGCCTCGACAGCCTCCGTGGAGCCGACGCAGGTGGCGATCGTCGTGAGGAGCTGGGTCACATCCAGGCGGCGTACGAGCTCGCCCGCGCCAGGTTGGGCGGAGTCGAGGGAGGAGAAGCCCGCCGAGTCACCGGTGACGACGATGTTCTCCGCGCGCAGGTCCCGGTGCGCCACGCCCGCGCCATGAAGCGCCCGCAGGCCGGCGAAGGCCGCCGCCGACCCTTTGCGGCCTGCTTTGGCGTCGAAGGGCACACCGGGCGGCTCTGCGAGCACCAGCACCAAGGTCTCGGGCGGCATCTCGCTAAGCAACAGGACGCGGGGGCTCATCACGCCCGCGCTGTTGGCAAGATAGCTCGAAAGCGCCAGTTGCTCGATCTGGGCACGGGAGCTGAGTGCGACATGGCCGGCGACGAGCGGATGGAGGCGAACGAGCGCCCACAGCCGCCGGAGCAGTCCCGCGCCCCGGGTGTCGCGGTTCGCCATCCGCACCTCGATCCGCGTGCCGTCGGCGAGGCTGCCATGCAGGCGGGCGCGGCGCCGGCGGTCGGTTGCCGCGAGCTTGGCGACATTGAGGTGCGACTCAGCCAACCAGGCCATGAGCTCGGCGGTGCGTGGCCTGACAGAGGCCGCACCGAGTAGCCAACGCAAAGCCCAACCGAAAAACAAGGCCCCGAACAGCGATACGACAAGGGCAAAGGGAGTGAGCGAGTCGACCGCGAGCCCGGTGAGGAGGAGTCCGGCGCTCGAGAGCACGCACCATCGCCACCAGCGTGCCCGCCGGACCAGGTCGCTCGCGACCACGAAGGCAACGAACGCCGAGTCGATCACGAAGGTCGACGGGTTCTTGCGGTTAAGCACCGCCCGCGCGATGGCCCCGTGCTCGCTGTGCCACACAGCGGATGCGGCAATGGCGCCGGCTGCTGCCGCGACGGCCGCGAGGGCGGCGTTGATGGCGCCGCGGGCCTCTTTTCGCACGAGGGCGAGAAGGGCCACGATCACGAGCGCGAAGCCGCCGAATGCGGCGAACACAGCAGCCGCGAGCGAGAGCCAGCGGGGGATGTGGACGAGCCAACGCGAGACGTCGTTCGAGACCTCGGTGCTGCCGATGGGCAGTGTCCGGACAAGGCCGAGGGTGACAACCACGACCGCGAGCGCGAAGGCTGCCAACAACAGGTCCAAGGGCCGCCTCACGCGCTCGAAGGTCCGGCCGCGCCGCGGGGGAGTCCTCATCGACGGCGCCTCGGGCTCATCGGAACCCGAAATTACACACGAGGCCGGCTCGGCGACCCCCCTTTGTCCGAGCCCGGTCGCCATCACGAACCTCGACCAGCCAAAAAAAGCCCTCGTCACCCGATGTGCGAGGGGATCCGAGACCATCGACAGGCGGGAGGACCCCGTCCCAAGGGTAGGTGCCGCCAGATTCCTGTTTCGCCCCGGTCATCGAGGTTCCGAGCATCCGAAGGTACCGATTGGACCACGCTAGGAGAACTCGGGCCGTGGTCGCGCCATCCTACGAGCTACCGCCTCGATGCTGTGGTCCGGTCCACCAGGACTAGCGCGGATCGCCTTAGAGCCGAAGGGCGAGCGTGTGGCCATCGTCGTCGCGCCAAAGACGGCACCGAGCCGACCGAGCCCCGCCTGCCGCCAGCGCCCGGGTTTCCCTCGTGCGTGCACCTGCGAGGATCTTTGCCCTGGATGTGGCACTCGGCCTCAGGGCCACGTCTGTCATTTGGCTCGGGGCGGGCTCGTCTTGCGCGCTCTGGTGCTGGTCATCTCGCTGGCACCAGAGCGTCTCGGGCTTCCGACGGCGCGGCTTTGCTATCCAGTCGGCCTTGCCCGTCCAACCGAGGCTGGCAAAGGCCGCTTCTTCGCCGCACGTTATCCGACGCGGACCTCCTGGAACGTCCTTGCGGGCCGAGCGCAGACTCAAGCGGCGGGGAAGGCTGCGGTCCTCGACGGTGGGCTTGGTCCCCGGCTCTTGCTAGCTGAGCGGGGTCATCACGTGCTTGATCTGGGTGTAGTCCTCGAGGGAATACATCGACATGTCCTTGCCGTAGCCACTTTCCTTGTACCCGCCGTGCGGCATCTCGGGCGTGATCCAAAAGTGGGTGTTGATCCAGACCGAGCCGTACTGCAGCCGTCGGGCGACGCGCAGCGCCCGGGAGATGTCGCGGGTCCACACAGACGACGCGAGGCCGTAGTCCACGTCGTTGGCCCAGGCGACAGCCTGGTCCTCGTCCGAGAAGCGCTGCACGGTCACAACGGGCCCGAAGACTTCGCGCTGGATTATCTCGGCTCTTTGGTCGATGTCGGTGACGACGGTCGGCTTGTAGAAAAAGCCCTGCCCGGAGAGCTCCTCGCCTCCTGTCAGGACCTTGCCGCCCTCGCTCTGCGCGCGATCGACGAAACCCTTCACGCTCTCGCGCTGGCGGGCCGAGACGAGCGGGCCCATCTCGACCTCGGGGTCGGTCGTGTCGCCGACCTTGAGCGACTCGACCGCGGGCACGAGCTTGGAGACGAGATCGTCATAGATCCCTGGTCCGGCGACGACGCGGCACGAGGCCGTGCAGTCTTGGCCGGTGTTGGCGAAGCTGGCGAATTTCAACGTCTCCACCAGGGCATCGACATCGGCGTCGTCGAAAACGACCACCGGGGCCTTGCCGCCGAGCTCGAGGTGGGCACGCTTTACCGTCTCGGCACAGGCGGCCGCGATCAGCTTGCCGGTCGCTGTGTCCCCGGTGACCGACACGAGCCGGACGGCGGGATGACGCGTGAGGGCGTCGCCGATGACGGCCCCGCGGCCGGTCACGACGTTGAACACCCCGGGGGGAAAGATGTCGGCTGCAAGCTCTGCCAGGTACAATGTGGTGAGGGGCGTGATCTGCGCGGGCTTGATGATCGAGGTGTTGCCGGCCGCCAAGGCGGGGCCGATCTTCCAGATCGCCATCATGAGCGGGTAGTTCCAAGGGCAGATACCGACGGTGACCCCGAGGGGCTCGCGCCGGATCATGCTCGTGAAGCCCCGCTCGTACTCGCCGGTCGACTTCCCCTCCTGGCATCGCGCCGCGCCGGCGAAAAAGCGCAGGTTGTCAGATATGAACGGGATGTCGCCCTGCGAGAGCGTGATGGGCTTTCCGACGTCGATGGACTCGAGGCGGGCCAGCTCGGCGCCGTTGGCGTCGATAGCGTCGGCGAGCTTCAACAACATGGCGGAGCGCTCTTTGGGCGGGGTGTCGAACCAGACCTCGTCATAGGCCTTCTGGGCCGCAGCCACCGCGCGCTCGACGTCCTCCTTCGCACCCACGGCGACCGTGGCGATCTTGTCCCCCGTGGCCGGGTTGATGTCGTCGTCGGTCTGGCCGTCCGCGGGGTCCACCCATTGGCCTCCGATGAACAACGGGCGGTACTGCTCGAGCTTGTCCTCCATCGCACTGCTCCTTTCGCCAATCACATCCCTGGCAGGAGGCAAAGGTACCTCGCAGACTGCCGATCAGGCGGCGGTCTTGTGGGCAAGCTCAATGGCGCAGCTGCCAATTGCCCGCCTCGCTCGTGGGCGAGCCAAGGCTGTCAAGCCCGGTCGGCACCAGCGCCGTAGCCGCCCTCTTCGTCCGGTGTGCTCGCCCCGCCAGGCGAGACCGGCAGGGCAGCGCCTTCGGGCACGAGAGTCGGCGTGGCACGGTTGAGCGTCTCCCCTCGGAAAAACGCAGGTCCCGCGACGCGCCACGCCAAGGCGCAGATGAGTCCGACGAGCGCGCTGAGCAGGAAGATCAGGAACACGCCGCCGATCTCCCAGTGCGGGCCGAAGGGCAGGTGCCAAGCTGTGTAGCTCTGCCCGCTCGAGAAGAAAAAGTCCTCTTTCAGGCTCCAGGCCCCCGCGCCGAACATGATGAGGCCGCCGAGGCCGGGCAAGACGCCCTTCATGAACAGTTCCCGGGTGTTCCGGGTGAGCACCCTGCGGTAGTACCACAGGCACGTCCAGCCGGTGAGCCCGTAATAAAAGGCTATCCAGACGCCGATGGCCGTGATGGCGTCGAGGATCATGTTCCCGCCCGACATGTAGTTCATGGCGGCGTACATGACGATCGAGATCCCCCCCATCGCCACGGTCGCGACGGTAGGGGTGAGGTACCTCTTGTGCATGCGGCCGAACGAGTCCGGGATGGCCTTGTAGACGCTCTTCGACAACACGGTGCGCGCTGTGGGCAGGATCGTCGTCTGCGTGGAGGCCACCGCAGAGGAGAACACCATCAGCAACAACAGGTGCGAGAAGACCGAGCCGATCCACGACGAGCCGAACACGGCCGTGCCCTGCACCGAGAGCACGTCGTTCAGGTGGGCGGGGTTGGCGAGGCCGATGCCGGTCTTGCCCACCCCGGCGAAGGCCTGAGCCGCGATCGTGACGAGGCCGTAGGTGGCGAGCAGGAGCACGGTGGCGATTATCCCGGCGAGCCCAGGCAGGCGGCCTTTGTCGCTCGTCTCCTCGTTGACAGAAAGCGAGGTGTCCCAGCCCCAGTAGATGAACAACATCAAGACGAGCCCGTCGATGAGTTTGGTGGGGGAGACGGTCGTCGGGTTGAACCAGGACAGGGAGGGAACCATGTGACCGGCCGGGGCGTGACCCGTAGCGACCCTCACGAGGGCGACTACCGCGTAGACGGCCATCATCACGAGCTCGATCGCCAACAGGATGAACTGCAGCTTGGCCGACACCTCGATGCCGCGGTAGCAGACGTAGGTCAGCGCCACGATGAACAGCACGCCTACGAGCAGCACCCACGAGCTGCTCGGGTCGTTCCCGATCCCCTTCGCGTTGAAGAGCAGGAACAGGTACTGGCCGGAGATCTCGGCCAGGCTCGCCATGCACAGCACGTCCGAGGCGATGATCCCCCAGCCGCCCGCCCAGCCCGTCTTCGGACCGAAGGCGCGCGTGGCCCAGGTGAACGTCGTGCCGCAGTCGGGGTCCGCCTTGTTGAGCTCGCTGTAGCCGATCGAGATGAGCAGCATCGGCACAAAGGCGAGCATGGCGACCAAAGGGGCGTGGAAGCCGACCCCGAATGCGATGAGGCCAAGAGTCGCCGCCAGGCTGAAGGCGGGAGCGGTGGAGGCCGTGCCAATCACGACGCTCGACAAAAGCCCAATGGCTCCCGACTTCAGCCCTTTTTCAACGCTGCCGCCTGGCGACAGCGAGGCGGCAGCGTGGTTCATCAAATAGTGCTTTCGTCCACCATCGCATCCGCAACCTTGACGAAGCCGGCGATGTTGGCGCCGAGGACGTAGTCGGTGGGGTGCCCGTACTCTTCTGCGGCCGAGCGCACGCTCGTGTGGATGGCACGCATGATGTGACGGAGCTTGTCGTCCACCTGCTCGCGCGACCACGCCAGGTGCTCGATGTCCTGGGTCATCTCGAGACCCGAGACAGCGACGCCGCCGGCGTTGGCGGCCTTGCCCGGTCCGTAGAAGATCTTGGCGTCGAGGAAGCGCTCGACTCCTTCGGGGGTCGTCGGCATGTTGGCGCCTTCGGCCACGAGCTGGATGCCGTTCGAGACGAGGTTGTGGGCGTCCACGCCGTTGATCTCGTTCTGGGTCGCACTCGGGAAGGCACAGTCCGCGGGGACCGACCAGATCGGGTTGAAGCCGGTGTCGCTCACTGGCGTGAATGTCGCGCCCGGGAACTTCTCGGCGTACTCGCGGATGCGTCCGCGGTGCTGGTTCTTGAGCTCCATCACCCAGGCGAGCTTCTCGGTGTCGATGCCGGCCGGGTCGAAGATGAAGCCGTCGGAGTCAGACAGCGTGAGCGGCTTGGCGCCGAGCTCGATCAGCTTCTCGACGGTGTACTGGGCGACGTTGCCGCTGCCCGAGACGATGCATCTCTTGGCCTGGAGGTTGTCAGAGCGGGTGGCGAGCATCTCCTCTGCGAAGTAGACGGCGCCGTAGCCGGTCGCCTCCGGGCGGATCTCAGAGCCGCCCCAGTTGAGGCCCTTGCCGGTGAGGACGCCGGTGAACTGGTTCGAGATCCTCTTGTACTGTCCGAACAGGAAGCCGATCTCACGGCCCCCGACGCCGATATCGCCCGCGGGCACGTCGGTGAACTGGCCTATGTGGCGGTAGAGCTCGGTCATAAAGGCCTGGCAGAAACGGCGTACCTCGCCGTCGCTCTTGCCCTTCGGGTCGAAGTCCGAGCCGCCCTTTGCCCCGCCCATGGGCAAGGTGGTGAGGGAGTTCTTCAGCACCTGCTCGAAGGCAAGGAACTTCAGCAGTCCCAGATAGACCGTCGGGTGAAATCGAAGGCCGCCCTTGTAGGGCCCGATGGCACTGTTCATCTGTACCCGGTAGCCGCGGTTGATCTGGACTTCGCCGTTGTCGTCAACCCAGCTGACGCGGAAGATGATCACCCGCTCCGGCTCGACCATCCGCTCGAGCACTTTCGCGTCGCGGTACTTGGGGAACCGCTCTACGACTGGCTCTAGCGAGGTCAGCACTTCGCTGACTGCTTGAAGGAATTCGGGTTCATGCGAGTTGCGCGTTTCCAGGTCGTTCAGGATTGCCTTGATGTCGGTGCTCACTTCAGTTGCCTCCTCGTGCACGCCGTTGTGCATGCCCCGCCACAGTCGACAGAGCTTTTGATCAATTCTCGCACCGGAAAGGGACTGTGAATAGGGACTTTCGGCCCCTGGAGAAAAATCTACTTTCCTCTAAACTAAGTTGGCGGACCTCAGCAGCTGCATTTGCAACTTGAGGTGCCATTGCCGACGTGCAGATCGGATTGTGAGAAAGGACCGTGCCGTGCGAGTTCTCGTGGTAGGAGCCGGTGGAGTCGGGAGCGCGTTCGCTCATATAGCCGCGCGTCGCGGCAACTTCGAGAAGGTCGTGATAGCCGACTATGAGCGTGAGCGTGCCGAGAAGGCTGCGTCGGTCTCCGACCGTTTTTCGGGCGTCAAGATCGACGCTTCCAACGAGGCTGCGATCTGCGAGTTGATCAAGGCCGAGAACTGCGACGCGGTCCTCAACGCCGTCGACCCCCGCTTTGTCATGCCGATCTTCCGTGGAGCCTTCGCGGCAGGGGTCACCTACATGGACATGGCGATGTCGCTCTCGCATCCTCATCCCGAGACGCCGTACTCGACGACCGGCGTCAAGCTCGGTGACGAGCAGTTCAAGCTCGCGCCGCAATGGGAAGAGCGCGGCCTGCTGGCGTTGGCGGGTATGGGTGTCGAGCCCGGGCTGTCTGATGTTTTTGCGCGCTACGCCGCGGACGAGCTCTTCAGCTCCATCGACGAGCTCGGCGTCCGCGACGGCGCCAACCTTGTCGTCGACGGGTACGACTTCTGCCCGACGTTCTCGATCTGGACGACCATCGAGGAGTGCCTGAACCCTCCGATCATCTGGGAGAAGGGGAGGGGCTGGTACACGACGGCGCCCTTCAGCGAGCCAGAGACGTTCGAGTTCCCTGCGGGCATCGGCCCAGTGGAGTGCGTCAATGTCGAGCACGAAGAGGTCCTCCTCATGCCCCGCTGGGTGGACGCGAAGCGCGTCACGTTCAAATACGGCCTCGGCGACGAGTTCATCGGCGTGCTGAAGACGATCCACATGCTCGGGCTCGACTCGACCAAGCTGATCTCGGTCGGCGGCGAGAAGGTCGCTCCCCGCGACGTGGTCGCAGCCTGCTTGCCGGACCCGGCCGAGATCGGCCATCTCATGCACGGCGTCACCTGTGCCGGGACCTGGGTGACGGGCACCGGCAAGGACGGGGCGCCCCGGGAGGTCTACTTGCACCACGCCGTCGACAACGACTGGTGCATGTCGGAGTACGACTCGCAGGCCGTCGTTTGGCAGACCGCGATCAACCCGGTTCTCGCGCTCGAGTTGCTTGACTCGAGAGCCTGGTCTGGCGTGGGGCTTCTTGGCCCCGAGGCGCTCCCGGCTGACCCGTTCCTCCAGCTGCTGGCCGACAGCGGGGCTCCTTGGGGCCTCGACGAGAGGACGCCGAAGCAGGCTTAGGCGAGGTTGCTGAGGCCCTTTCCGCCATATCGGCTAGCTGCCCGGCCTCGAACTAGGTGCAAAGACAGGTCTTTGTACCTA
>Ga0182015_10004357_pt1 | contig 15307 bp, 16 predicted proteins | sample 712P3MmetaG_FD_120478 | JGI IMG/M metagenome (GOLD analysis project Ga0182015, IMG submission 120478) | Permafrost microbial communities from Stordalen Mire, Sweden - 712P3M metaG | ecosystem: Environmental > Terrestrial > Soil > Wetlands > Permafrost | place: Sweden: Stordalen | collected...
ACGCGCTGCCCGCACCATACGCGCCGTACGCGCTGCCCGCGCTGCCCGCGCCGCCCGCGCCATACGCGCTGAATGTTTTGTTTGCTCCTCTGCTCGTCGCCACCGCGCAACAAATCCTGCCCATCGCGCAAAACATCCTGCCCGTTGCGACAAAACAAATCCTCATCCTTATTCACGCGTCCCGGTTTCACCTTTACGCGCTCCCCGTTTCATCGCGTCGACGCTTCCCGTCTCAGGCCGCCGCCACTCGCTCACCCGCTCGGCGCCATGCCGCGCCACTTCGACTCGCGGCTCGCAAGGGCCGCGCCGTGTGGACCAAATGCGCCGCCGCGGGAATGGCCTCAATTCGCTTTGTTTGCACATGGGGTACATCAGTACTGTTTTTTAGGAACCCCCAGCCCATTGGTCCCGCACACGCCCGCTGGCATTCTGCAATCCATGGCGCGACATGAGAATTTCTCTGCGAAGAGCCTGCTGCACAATGCGCTGAACGGCGCAGGCGCGCTGCGTCGCGCGGCCGGGCTGAACGACACGGCCGCGCTTCGCGACTCCGCCGGGTTGCGCGATTCGGCTGCGCTGAATGCGGCGCGAAACGACGCGGCCGTATTCAACCCCGCCGCCGTGCCGTACGACGCGCCCGCGCTTCGCGATGCCAGCGCGCTCAACCCCGCGGGCGTGCGGATCGATGCGGCTGTGCTACGCGATCTGACCCCACTGCCCGATTTTTCCACGCGGTCGCTGCGCGCCACACGGCCCGGCGTGGCGCTCGCGCTGGGTGGAGGATTTGCGCGCGGCTTCGCGCACCTCGGCGTGCTGCAAGTCTTCGAAGAAAATCACATCGCCATTTCGCACATCGCCGGCACCAGCGTCGGGAGCATTTTGGGTGCGGCATACGCCAGCGGTGCGCCGCTCGCGCTGATCATGGCGACGTGCCGCACGCTGCGCTTTCGCGACATCGCGCGCTGGAATGTTTCGCGCCTCGGACTCGCCAGCAATCACCGGCTCGCCGATTTGATTGAACGCGTTTTTAAATCGAGCCGCTTTGAAGATTTGAAAATCCCCATGGCCGTGGTGGCCACGAATTTGAATACCGGCGAGCCAGTGGTGTTCACCGAAGGCAGCCTGATCGATCCGATCCGCGCGAGCTGCGCGTTCCCCGGAATTTTTGAACCGGTGGAAATCGGCACGCGCTGGTTGGTGGATGGCGGATTGACGGCGCCGGTTCCCACGCGCGCCGCGCGTGAAATTGGCGCGCGGTATGTTGTCGGCGTTTCCGTGGGCATGCAGGACGGACACGACGGCAAACCCTCCAGCATTTTCCAGGTGGTGAGCCGCTCCGTTTGCGCCGCGCAAAAACATCAACTGGAATTGTGGGAGCGCCACGCGGACCTGGTGATCCGTCCGGACGTGCAATCGCTGGCGTGGGACGATTTCGATCGCGCCGAAGAAGCCATCGAAGCGGGAAAAATCGCGGCAACACGCGCGCTGCCGCGTATCCGAAAGTTGCTGGGAAACGTCATATGTGACGAGGGACAGGAGCCAGGTTTGGCTCACCCGACAGAATTCCGGGATAGCGGTTTGCACTTCATTACGGAGGCCATGGGCTCATGATGCGATACACCGCTTTGATGTCGGCCGTTGGTGCTTGCGTGCTCATCTGGCATGAATGCGGAGAGAACCCCGCGTTCTTCTGCTACCGTATTGGAATGGGTGCCTTCACGGGCATCCGATCGCGCGCGTTGCAATTTGCGCCGATTGTGAATTCCACGACGAGGAATAATTTCGCGTGCTTGAATCACTCCGGCATCTCCTCCACTCCATCTACGATGTCGAAGGACTAGTCCGCGCGGGCGGACCTCTGCTTGTTTGCATAGTTGTTTTCGTTGAAACCGGACTCTTTGTCGGATTTTTCCTTCCTGGCGATTCCCTGCTGGTAACCGCCGGCGTGTTTGCCGCAGCGGGCACGATTCCGCTGCGCTGGCTTTTGCTGCCGGTGATGCTGTGCGCGATCGTGGGTGACCAACTGGGCTACTGGATCGGGCGCGGCATGGGCGCATCCTTATATAAGCGCGAAGATTCGTTGTTTTTTCGGCGCAGCCATTTGCAGCGCGCGCACAATTTTTACGAAAAATATGGCGGCAAGACGGTAATCCTGGCGCGCTTTGTTCCTATCGTGCGCACGTTCTGTCCTCCGGTTGCCGGCGCGGCGGGAATGCCGTACTCGCGATACTTTGCGTACGATATTTTTGGCGGAATTTTGTGGGTAGGCAGCACGATTCTGGGCGGCTATCTGCTGGGCCGCTCAATTCCGAATATCGGGCAAAAAATTCATTACGTAATTGGCGTGGTGATCGTGCTTTCGCTGCTGCCCGCGGTGATCAGCATTTGGCGCGAACGCAAACAGTTGAAGAACATTTCCGCAGCGAAACCCGCGCCTATCGAAGAAACTTAAAGCACTTAATTCCACCTGAAACGGGCCCCTTTGAAATCCAAAAACACTCGCGCAATTATTTTTGACATCGGACGCGTGCTGGTGCGCCTGGATATTGCCGGGGCGATGGGCGGGCTGGCCGAAACGATTTCGCTTTCGCCGCAGGAAACCTGGGCGGCCATCGAGCATGATCCGCGATGGCGCGACTGGCAAGAAGGACGCATGTCGCCGCGGGACTGGCAACTGCACATTTGCCGGCGGCTGGGCGTGAACCTGACATTTGAACAATTCAGCGAAATCTGGAACCGCGTGCTGGATCCGAAGCCGCAGGTAGATATTTCTTTTCTGGAAAATTTGTCGAAGCGCTACACGCTGGCGGTACTTTCCAACACCGATCCGATTCACGTCGCGGAACTGGAAAAGAAATTTGATTTTTTTCGCTTTTTTCCGCAGCGCATTTATTCCTGCGTGGTGGGCGCGAGCAAACCTTCGCCGGTGATTTTTCGCGAAGCGCTGATAGCTTGCAAAGTAACCGCAGACAACGCGGTATACATCGATGACATCCCAGCTTATGTGGAGGCAGCGAAGCAACTGGGAATGAGCGGAATTGTTTTTCGGGACGAGGGTGATTTGAAGGCGGAGTTGAAGAAATTAGAAATTGAAGAAATCGGTCGTTGACGAAACCGGGAGCAGGTCGTGCTGGATATGTTTGTTAAGAATTCTGTTGGGTACAGTGGGAGGGAAGGTTAACGGTGCGTAAAGATTGCCGGGACTAGTACTACCCTTACGCGCTATACTATGCGGTAACTAGTTGTCATCTCAGGGTTTTAAAAAAGTACACGGCATGGGTACCGTGGTGCACGTTTAACGGGTGCACGTTTAACAAGGGACAAGGCCAGACCCCAACTTGGGTGAGGAGAAAAGCCGAATATGGACGAACAACCGATAACAGAAGAAAGACTCGTGGAACCAAGAAGAGAGTCATCGTGGCATTTGCCAGCGATCATTGTGCTGGGTTTGATTGCGCTGGGCGGCCTGGGATTTGGATGGAATGCATCCACCAAGCTGGACACGACGCAACAATCCGTGAGCAATCAACTCAAAGCGCAGGAACAGAGTGTGCAGCAGGACGTTTCCGCGCTGCGCGAACGGCTGGCGCAAGATGAAAAAGCCAACGCCGATCTGCAAGGCGACCTGAAGGTAGTCACAGACAAGTTGAAGATCACGCAAGGTCAACTGAAGAAGTCGCGTGAAGAGTCCAGCAAGCAGGCCGATGAAACCACACAAAAACTCACGGCGCTGGATACTTCGGTCAAAGGCGAATTGGCGACCAAAGCCACCTCTGACGACGTGAAGACGGTAGATACCAAAGTGGTGGGTGTGAAGAGCGACCTCGATGCTACGCGTGACGATCTGAAAATGGCGCGCAGCGAAATGGGGACGTTAATTGCACGCAACCATGATGAAATCGACCAACTACGCCGACTGGGTGAACGCGACTACGTAGAATTCACCATCACGGGCAAGAACAAACCGCAGAAGGTAGGCAACGTCACGGTGGAATTGAAGGGCGTGAACCAGAAGCGGAACCAGTACACAGTGGCCATGACGGTAGAAGACAAGAAGTTTGAAAAGAAGAATCGCGCGCTGAACGAACCGATCCTTTTCTACACTTCGGGCACGCATCAAGCCGAAGAAGTGGTGATTAACAAGGTAGGAAAAGATCAGGTCAGCGGCTACCTGAGCATCCCCAAGGCGAACGCGCAGTCCGCGAGCAATACGAACTCAGGCCGATAACACAACCCAACACAGCGGCGTGAAGCCGCGATTGCACCAGGGCGAGCAAATTATTTGCTCGCCTCTTTTTTTGCATTCGCGGACGCCGTTATGCCACGTTGCCCTCGCGTGAACAACAACAGATAGGTGGGGAACGGGCATTTGGTTCAAGACTTGCGAGTGTAGAATACCTTACGTGACAACCGACGGCCGGTGGCGTTCAAGCCAAACACGCGATTGGAGCGGCTGCCTAGTACTGATAAGATACTTAATTCCGATGCGCCTCCCAGGAGGCCGTACATGTTGGATTCTTCGCTGTTCACGCGTTACAAACAAACTTCGGGATTTCCACTGTTGATCGTGTCGTTAGTGTGCACCACCGGCGTTTGTGCCGGTCCCGTGGAGCAAGACGGCGTCATAACGATGACGCTGAGAGTAGCGAACTACGACGACGGCCCGGTGCAGATTTTGGGGCTAAAGCATGCCGAGAAACCGGGCAGCGAGCCTTACGTTCATCTGCGAAATACTTCCTCTGCGAAAACGTCGCGTATCTGGGTTCAGGCACAAGGTGTAGATTCAAGCGACCCGCAGAAGGTTCTAATCAGCACAAATTCAAATATTGCAAACTTTACCTGGCCGGCTGAACGCGTGATTGATGCTGGCGCCGAGGTCTGGGCGCATGAAACCGTGCTTCGGGGGGACAATCTGGTGCTGTTCGCTAAAAATCTTCATACCCGTTGCCTTTCCGTGAGAATCTCGGTCCGGCGCGTTAACTTTGAAAACGGCAGCTATTGGGAGGCAGCGGATCACGGAGCGGAAAAGTCGTGGAAATACGCAGACGACCCTTCCCGCAACGCGGACGCCTGCAAGAATTCAACGTCCAGCAAAACGGAAGAGCACGAATTAGCGGGTGTCAGGTTGCGGCGGGACATGGCTGAGTCGGAGAGATTCGTCCATTGGACAGACAACAACTCTTATGCGATCTCCTGCCCAGTGATGATGGACGAAGGGAAATACTTTGCTGAATGTCCTTTCTAGTCCGGCCATTTCTGCGAGTCTGTTTCGAGTTTGCGAGAATATTTTGAAGCATTGCCCTCACTGGCGGTCACGAATCCCTTTCCTGCACCATCGTGGCTAAACCGATATGATGAGTTTGTTTTCCACAAGCCCATCCGATGCGACTCTGCTCGTGGAGAGAAAATAGTTTTGCACGGTGCGTTGATAGCCTATGAGGCTTCATGAAGCTTCTCCTCATAATTAACCTGGGCATTATCGCGAGTTTTGGACTCACCGTACTTACTGAATTCCTTTGGCACAACTCAACCTGGCGCGTTTATCCAGAGTTCCTGTGCATCCCGGTGATCGTCGGAGTAGCGGTGGGCCTCGCAGCTAAAAGGCAGGCCAGGCTAGCTGCTGCGTTGAGTCTCGCGCCACGGGCAGTTTGGCTGATCATTGGGACGAACACCGGACATTGGGATACGTTACGCTGGGCCATCACAACAGCTCTCATTTCCGTGTATTTTGCCGCGGGAATCGGAACGGCAATTGTAGTTGGCCGTCGAATGGACCGCGTGGTGAAGGGTGGCTCGTCTCCATCTCAGGAGCATGCCTAGAGGCGTAGTCTAGGAAATAGAGCGAGAAATTATTTGCGGTCAGATGAACTTACAATAGTGCGGCAACTAATCCTCCTACTCTGTCTGCTTGTTACCGTGTGCGTCGTAGACGCACAGCAGGCAAACGGTGTGAGCGGTGGTCCGATAACCGCCAGGGTGAGCATTCTCCAGCAGAGTTACTGCCGTGGCGACGCCGATGTGTTTACTGTCTCTCTCAGGCTGAAGCTGGAGGTTGTCAGCTCGTCAAAAACCCGTGTATATGTCCTATGGCCGATGGTTCCCTTCATTGGCAAAGTCGCCCGCAGTCTAGGCGATGCGGAAAGTCAACGGTTCTTGTATGAGATGACGGCGAGCCACTATGCTCAGGACATCACACGTTTTGACCGATTAAAGATCGAGCCTGGCAATAAAGTGACGGTGCAGACTGGATATGATTTGGTTGCAAGATATGAAGGTGCAGTCTCCATTCCGTGGTCAGTTTCCGCTGGAAGCTACGCCGTGGTTCTTGTGCTTATGCCAGAGGAGGAGCCACCAACTCGCCTGAAAGGTCCCGAAACGCTGAAGAGTTTAACGACGGAACCATTCGTCGTCGAAGTCCCGGCACACCCGAAGCTGGTTAAGTGTGACGTGGGAGCGAAGGCGCAATAGGGCCGTTGACGGCATTGCATTAAGAACGAGTACTCGTCAGACTGCGTTATCGCAAGGCATGCGGCGACCCCAAGCGCGCCAGGGTGCATTCGGAAACCGCGAGGAACAGAAGGGTGGCGTCGTCGGCCCAGGCGCTTCCGCTGAAGGTCGACACGGCGGCATGAAGCCGCATTGCAGCGGGGCGAGCAAATTATTGCTCGCCTCTTTTTTTATCGCGCGCGAGAATGGCGTAATACTCGCGAGAACGGGGGAATAAATGTTGCAGGGTTAAAAAAAGAAAATGCCACCGGCTCCGCCGTGTGATTGTGAATGTGCTCAGTGCGAGATCGGGAGACACTGCGGCAGGAAACCACTATGCCAGTATGTTTTTGTGACTAAGCCTCGCAAAGAAACTTCGAAGAAGCGCTGACCGGATGAACTTTTTTCCGCTGTTCTTTAGCTACCCATTCCACGAAAAGGGATTCGAATTCTTCCGCAGTGTACACCCCCTTGTGGATTAGCAGCGAATTCATGGCATATACTGTGGCCATAAATCTTTCATCCCTGCTCGCAAGATTCAATGCGTCTTCAAAGCTCATAATCCGTCCCTGCCAAACTTTCAATCCAGCTCATAATAACCCTCTAACGCTGCACCATGCAATCGCATGCTCTACTTCTTTAGCGCACGGAAATATGGAACTCTTCCTGATTTTCTAAGGCCCGCTTAGAATTAATCGCAGGGCTGCGCCTTCTTCTTTGGATTCAGGGCTTTGAACTCTCGTTTCCCACCAAAAACTTTTGTCTACTTTTTCCCCTATCGGCGTCTTAATTAGCCCGTGCCTTCCTGTGTCACATGGACAGTCTTTAGCGTTCTTGACTATAAAATCTCGCAACCGACACCGCGTTAAGACGTGGCACACCGTTACCGCAAGGCACGGGGCGAAAGCGGCGCAAAGTTTTAATCGGAGACGGCGAGGACGAGGAGGGTGGCGTCGTCGGCCCAGTGGACACCGCTGAAGGTTTCCACAGCGGAGAGAATTTGGGTCTGTATTTTTTCGGGGGATAAGGCGCGTTGTTCGCGCAGCAGATGCAAGAGGCGATGCTCGCCGAATTCTTCGCCTTCGGAGTTGCACGCTTCGGTGACGCCGTCGGTGAAGAGGAGTACGCAATCGCCAGGCCCGAGTTGCGCGGTTCCCAGGGAATAGGTTTGATCTTCGAAGATGCCGAGCACGCCGCCGCCGGCCTGCAAGCGCTCGTGGGAGCCGTCGCGGTGCACAACAAAGGGGTGATTGTGACCGGCGTTGACGTAACTCAAGCGGCGTGCGGCGGGGTCAAGCTGCGCGTAGAAAAAAGTGATGAAGCGGTCGCTGGCAGTGTTGGCACAAACGATGGAGTTGAGCCGGGCGCAGAGCGCGTCGGGAGGCAAGGCGAGAGAAGTGAGGCCGCGCACGGCGGATTGCAGATTGGACATCAAGAGAGCAGCAGGCATGCCCTTGCCGCAGACATCGGCAATACAAATTGCCAGCGCGCGATCGTCGAGAGGAATTACGTCGAAATAATCGCCGCCCACGTCACCGGCGGACTGCCAGGTGCCGGCAATGTGGTATCCGGGAATCTGGGCGATATTGCGTGGGAGGAGTTTTTCCTGAATGGCGCGGGCTTCGGCTAGTTCGCGCTCCTGTTGGCGTAAATGGGCGGCGGCTTCGATGCGCAAACGGTTTTCTTCGGCGGAGAGACGGCGTGCTTCGCGGCGCTCGCGGCCGAGGGCAATCTGTTTTTGCAGGATTTCGAGCAGGCGCGCGTTGTTCCAGGGTTTTTCAACGAAATCGCCGACGCCGTGCTGCATGGTCTCCACGGCAAGACCGACGGTGGCCCAACCGGTCATTACTACGATGGGCGGGGCTTCTTTCCCATTGGGCATTTGTTCGAGGCGGCCAAGAAGATCGAGGCCTTCCCTGCCCGAGGTGGTGTCACGGGCGTAGTTGAGATCCATGAGAATGACATCGAACTCGCGAGACGCTGCGGCGGCCAAGAGATCCAGCGGCGAGCTCACGGTGTCGATTACAAAGCCGTGGGCCTTGAGAAACATGCGCAAGGCGTCGAGAACGTCCTGCTGATCGTCGGCAATGAGGATGCGAGGTGGCACGGTTTTTTGTGTCTCGATTTCGAGTTCGGGAGCCATGGTGACCATGATCCGGTAACCTCATACTTAGAGCACTTAGGGCACGTACGGCGAAGCGGTGTGGCGTTTGCTTCACGGTTATAGTGGCAGGCTGGCGTCCAGTCGATGCGGTGTTCAGCGATTGATTGTAAAGGGGTTGAGGGAGCAGAGAGGACCAAAGGGGCGAAGAACTTGGTCATTCGCGGGAAGCGCCGTCCCAGGTTCGGACAGGCCGGTAAGCGGGGGAGAAACACGAAGAACCATTTGGGGCAAGGGGGCGAAACCTTTCGCAGAGCGGTGCGTTCTTACCAGTGAGACCTATGCGCTTTCCTTTGATTCGAACGTTCGGCTTGATTTTGGCGGGCTTGGCGATTGCCGGAGTTGCACCCGTGTATGGGCAGGACGCGGGCAAGCAGGACGCCGGCAAGATTGTGGAGCAGTACATCAAGGCGACGGGTGGGTCGAAGACGTTGTCGAAGGTGAATACGCTAACCCTGGAGGGGGCGTTCACCAACGGGGCGAACGAGAAGGCCGGGACGTACACGCTGATCACCAAGATGTCGAACCGGTATTATTCGGAACTGGTGGCGGGCGACCAGATTTTGATTGAGGCGTATAACGGGAAATCGGCTTGGCACCAGAAGGGCGGAGAGATTGGGACGCTGGTGGGAGCGGAAGGGGCGCAACTGGAAGCGGCGGGACAGTACTACAACACACGGCTGGTGAACGCGAAGAAAAACAAGTTGGGGCTGGCGTTTATCGGGACGACGCAGGTGCGCGGGAAGGACGCGCTGCAGGTGGAGGTGACGAATCCCGCGGGACTGAAGCGGGAGATATTTTTGGATCCGCGCGCGCACCTTATCGTGAAAGAAACGGCGATGACCGGCGGAGTCGATGAGCAGATGCTGTACGACGATTACCGCACGCAAGACGGAGTGAAAATTCCATTTAAGATTGAACTGCACCGCGGAAACGAGGTGTACAACATCGCGGTGACGCGCGCGGTGGTGAACGGAAATGTGGGCGAACGAGTTTTTGATTTTCCGAAGAAATCGCAGGTGCAGTTGCCGGACCTGGCGGCGCTGTTCAAGGAAATCGACGACAACCAGAAAGCGATCGATAAGATACGAGAGAACTACGCGGGCAACCGCACGGAAGAACAAACGGAATACGACAAAACGGGAAAAGTGACGAAGCATGAGGTCAAGGAGTATACGTTTTTTTATTTGAAAGGCGATGAAATCTCCACGCTGATCGCGAAAGACGGCAAGCCGCTGGGCGAGGAAGAGCAAAAGAAAGAAAACGAAAAGACACAAAAAGAGATCAAGGAGCGAGAGGCCAAGGAAGCCAAGAAAGAGGCGAAAGATAAGGATAAGGGGGCGGACAAGGGGGAGGAGGACGATCCGGGGATTGAGGTGTTTTTGCGGGTGTGCCAATTTGTGAATCCGCGGCGGGAGCGATTTCGGGGACAGGACGTGCTGGTGTTTGATTTCGAGCCGAACCCGGAGTACAAAGCGCACAAGCTGGCGGAAAAGGTGGTGCAGAAACTGGCCGGGATGGTGTGGATCGATGAAAAGGCGCACGACGTGGCGCGGCTGGAAGCCTATTTTGTAGGCGATTTTAAGTTTGGCGGCGGGCTGGTGGCGAATTTACAAAAAGGCACCAACTTTGTTTTCGAGCAGGGGTATGTAAACGACGAGGTGTGGCTGCCGACGTATATAGAGGTTCACGTGGGGGTGCGGGTGCTGCTGGTGAAAGGGCTGAAGGTCAACCAGGTGATACGTTACTCGGACTACAAGAAATTCAACGTGGAGAGCGTGGCCACGGTGGGGAAACCGAAGGAGAAGGCGGATGCCCCGGGGGGTGCGCCCACACCTACGCAGCCGGTGCCGACACCGCCTACGACTGCGCCGCCTGGCCTGCTTGCGGGGCCGCAGGACTAGTGATGGGGTGTCCGATTTTGCGACAGGGGAATGGTGAAACCGGACAGGGCTTAGCTGGCGTTCGCGCGTTAAGTGATTACAATGTGGAGTTTAACGTTGGCCAGTTTGGTGCATGCCTAATGGATGGAGGACTCACATGTCTTTCCTGAACGACCTGAAAGTTGCGCTGCGCTCGCTGGATCGCAGCAAGGGGCTGGTCATTACCGTGGTGCTCACGCTGGCGCTGGGCATCGGCGCGAATGCGGCGATTTTTACGCTGGTGCGCGGGGTGCTGCTGCGGCCTCTGGTAAACCGCGACGAAAACCGGCTGATCTACATCCGGCAGAGCGCGGCCGGGATGGGCACGGACAACACCACGTTTTCTGTGCCGGAAGTGCAGGACCTGCGCAGCAGCTTAAAGACGGTCAGCGAACTGGGAGAATTCTCGCAAATCGGATTCACGATGGTAGGGCTGGGGGAGCCGCGCGAAGTACACGCAGGGGTGGTGAACGGGACCTACTTCGATGTGATGGGGCTGCACCCGGTGTTGGGGCGGCTGCTGGATATGCGGGATGACGGGCCGAGTGCGGCAGGCGCGGCGGTGCTTACGTACCGGTTCTGGAATACGGTGCTGAAGAAGGATCCGTCGGTGATTGGAAAGACGATCCGGCTGGAGGGGTTTCTCGGAGCGCGAATGGCGACGATTGTGGGGGTGCTGGAGCCGTCGGTGCCGTATCCGGGCGAGACCGAGATTATGGTGAACGTGGTGACCAGCCCGCATCACTTGTCGGCGACGATGGTGACGGGACGCATCCATCGCATGACCGAACTTTTTGGCAGGCTGGCGCCGGGGGCGACGCTGGATCAGGCGCGCGCAGAGCTGACATCGGTGCATAGCACGATGATGAGAGATCATGCCGACGCGTATTCGCCGAACGCTAAATACGGCATTCAGGCGCGGATGTTGCGCGACCAGATCAGCTCGGGAGCGAAGACGATTCTGCTGGTGCTGATGGCGGCATCGGCGCTGGTGTTTATCATCGCGTGTTCGAATGTGGCCAATTTGATTCTGGCGCGATCGGTGCGGCGCGAAGGTGAACTGGCGGTGCGCGCGGCGCTGGGAGCATCGAATTCGGCGCTGCGGCGGACGCTGCTGGCGGAAAGCGTGCTTTTGTGCGGCGCGGGAGCTTTGCTGGGAGTGGTGATCGCGGGGCCGATGGTTTCGGTGCTGGCGAGTTATGCGTCGCGCTACTCGGTGCGGGCGCTGGATCTGACGGTGGACTCGAGCATGTTGTGGGTGGGTGCGGGACTGGCGCTAATCGCGGCGGTGCTGCTGGCGTTTGTGCCGCGGCTGCCTTCGGCGGAATCGTCCAACGGGATTGGAGTTTCGCATGGCGGAGTGCGCATCACCGGGAGCACCAACCGACGCCTGCGGCTGTTCGCGATTACGCAGATCGCAGCGTCTTTTTTGCTGCTGGCGGGCGCGAGCATGCTGGTGAAAACGTTGCTGGCTTTGCAGTACGCGCAGACCGGATTTGACAACGATCACGTGCTGACGATGAACCTGCCGGTGATGTCGTATGGCAAGACGCCGGAGCAGATCACGAATTTCTATCGCGAAGTGGTGCGGCGTGTTGCGGTGCTCCCAGGAGTGACGAATGTGGCGGTAGGCACAAACATTCCGTGGAGGGATGCGGGGAGCTTTGGGCCGGGGCTGCAATTCACCACCGAGGGGCACGTGCGCGGGCCCGGGGAAGAGGACCCTCGCGCGCTACCACGGGCAGTTACGCCGGGATATTTCGCTTCGCTGGGAGTGCCGATACTGGCCGGACGCGATTTCAACGAATCGGACCGCAAGGATTCGGAGCCGGTGGCGATTATCAGTCAAACGCTGGCGCAGCAGATGTTTCCGAACCAGGATGCGGTGAACCGGCACTTGACCTGGACCGATCCGGTGATCAAGTTTGTTCCGTTCTTTGGGGTGGCGCCGCGGCGCATCGTGGGGGTGTCGGCGGACGTGGATGACGAGCACGTGGTGGCCGGGCCGACGCTGACGGTGTATGCGCCGTTTGAACAATTGACGCTGGGCGGGAGCTTGTTTGTACATACGAACTCAAATCCGTACGGGCTGGTGACGCCGATAACGCGACTGGTGCGCGACATGTCGTCGGACCAACCGGTGGAACATGCCGCGACGCTTACGGATGTGCGCGCGGAGGTGTTGACGAACGACCGGCTGAACTCCATCGTGTTTGGAGGGTTCGCGCTGGTAGCGCTGGCGATTGCGGTGGTGGGGGTTGCGGGCGTGCTGGCGTTTTCGGTTAGCGCACGGACAAGGGAGTTTGGCATTCGCCTGGCGATTGGATCGCAACCGAGGAGTCTGCTGGCAGGTGTGATTGGTCAAGGGGCAGTGATGGCCGCGGGAGGAATTGTTGCGGGAGCAGTGTGCGGCTACGCGCTGGCTCGGGTGGCGGGCAGGTATTTCGAGAACATGCAAATGCCGAGTGTGGTGGTGGTGCTGGGTTCGGCGGTTGTGCTGCTGGCGGCCGCGGTGATTGCGTCGGCGTTGCCTGCGGCGCGGGCGGCGAGAGTGGATGTGATGCAGGCGTTGCGGTCGGATTAGATTTGGCGATTTGTTTTCGAAAATGAAACCGGCGGGCTGGCGGGCTGTCGTTTCGCGGCGATGGAGGCAGATGTCGTCGTGGGAAAAGCGTGCGTGAAATCACGCACGCATCAGATCACACAACCCATCTTACAAATCGAATTGGTGTACCTCACTAAGTTTGCTACCTGAGAGTTTGCGGTACCTCGTGATCGAGGACGAATTGCCTACGCGCCGTCTCGTCGATAAACACTAGCCGACTTATCGGGAGTTAGCTAATAAACCAAAGCGGTTGGGAGGAGTTTGAACGGGTTAGTGTCCGTCTTACGTTTCAAACTTTGCGCCTCCCTTCCAGTAAAGTGTCCGCGACAAATCTACCGGGTTCGCCATTGACTTCGCCGAAGCAAGAGCGTACCTACAAAAGGGGGGGGCGGCGTATCGTCCAGCTACATGCCCCTGACCACATTCGAGAAGCGCGCTTAACTCAGGTTTAACCTTACGTCTCCGGACTCTCCTCCGGCTCAAAAGGGTTCCCTAGCCCAAACCTGAGAAGCCCCGGTCGAACCATGGGGCAATCACGAAAATCGTAGTGATCGGCGGCAGTGGACTCATCGGATCACGGGACGCTACCGAGTTGCGCGAGCACGAAAACAAAAAGGAGAAACGAACATGTATTTAGTTATGGGCATTACTGGAAAAGTTGGGAGCGCCACGGCGCGGCATCTGCTGAAGCAAGGCAAGCAGGTGCGGGCGCTTGTGCGCAATCGCGAGAAAGCGGCGAAGTGGGCAGACCAAGGCGTGGAGCTGATGGATGGAGACTGGAACGATTCGACAGCCATAGCGGCGGCGCTCAAAGGTGTTGAGGGCGCGTTTGTTATGTTGCCGGCTGTATGGGCACCCTCGCCTGATTACAAAGAAGCAAAGGACGTGACTGCGAACTATGTCGAGGCGCTGACCGAGGTAGTGCCGCCGCGGGTAGTAGCGCTTTCGTCGATGGGCGCGAATAGAACAAGCGGGCTGGGGATGATCACGGCCTTATCGCTTTTTGAGCAAGGTTTTCGTAACCTGCCATCTCCGGTGGCGTTTGTGCGCGCAGGCGGCTTTTTTGAAAACTTTCTTTTCGGCTTACAGGCTGCCCAAGGCGGGACACTACCGGTGTTCTACAATCCTACAAACCGGAAATCAACCATGGTGGCGACAAACGACATTGGCGCAGAGGTAGCAAACCTTCTGACCGGGCCGGCGTGGTCAGGGCATCGCGTTATCGAGTTAGGTTCGATGGTAAGTGCGGATGAAGTGGCGGAACAATTGGGTGAAGTCTTAAAACGCGACGTAAAAGCCTTTGCCGTCCCGCGTGCAGGGTGGGCGGAAGCGTTCGAGCAGTTCGGCGTCCCGAAGGGCCACACTGGACCTGCCGAAGAAATGTTTGAGAGCGTGAACGCGGGATGGATGGACCTCGGAATCACGGATACAGAGCAGGTAGCGGGTATGACGTCCGCACGCGATGTATTCGCGGCTGGTCAGCAGGCCGTCAAGGCGAAAGGCCATTCCGTTTGAACGGCTGCGATACCGTCGTCAGCTCGTCGGGAAAGCCGTGGCTACGGCGGCTTGGCGTTCGACCGGCTGTTCGTGCACAGTTCGAGAGAGAAAAGCCAAGTGAGGCGATTCAGGGGTAGTGGGTCAGTTTGAATTAGGTCTGCTTTCTAACCGTGGTCTTGGTCTGGTGGACCTCAACTTCAACGTTCTTCAATCGTCTCTCTATATCATCGAGTTTATTAAGAACTCTTCTAAGCATCAAAATCAGATCGTCATTGGGGGATTGAGGCATGAGGACTCTCCTTTAAAGGAGGGATTATAACCCGCGATACTTGCCTTAAGAACACCCTTCCCGATAGACTCCGCGACTTGGGAGGTGATGAATGGCAATCCACGAGGCAATGCTCAGAGATAGTCTGGTAACACTCGCCGAACAGCTCAAACTTCAATACGTAATGCTCTCGGCGTCCTTAGATGAAGTGGCCGCACTTCGAGAGACTGTCAAAGGGCTGGACCTGTAGGGCTACCCACTAATTTAGACAGTCAGGGCCCGGTTTTTTAGGTCAACTGCAAAACTCAAGAAGGCGTCGTGCGGAGTACGATTTTGGACTCCGCGATGAGGCCGGTCGTGATTGTACT